>Ga0208601_1000126_pt1 | contig 16875 bp, 9 predicted proteins | sample LakMenEpi09Nov12_FD_150684 | JGI IMG/M metagenome (GOLD analysis project Ga0208601, IMG submission 150684) | Freshwater microbial communities from Lake Mendota, WI - 09NOV2012 deep hole epilimnion (SPAdes) | ecosystem: Environmental > Aquatic > Freshwater > Lake | place: Lake Mendota, Madison... | reverse complement strand
CCCTACCCAGGCTATGGAGTTACGAATATAGCGACGGTCTTTATCTTGGCGTTTTGTTCGCAACCCGGATACAAGTAATAGTAATTCACCTTGCGATCGCAATAAAACCATCGAGGGTTCGGACTCGTGAATTAATTTTAAATCCTTGTCTCCATTGAACTTAGTAACTGACTGAATAATACTCGGAACATTATGCACTTTTTCTGGTGCTGTTGACTGACTTACCCAGTAGTAATCTGCGTTCTTTGTGCGGCTTTGTAAGTATATATCCATAGTTGATACTTCCTAATTTATCTATGAATAATTGTTTGTCTTCTAATAACTCAGTGGCTCATGACACCCTAAGAGACTTCCAAATAAAAAAATATCCCGTCGTTTTGAAAGCAGGGGGGCAGGGAGCGGGGAGCAGGGGGAGGAAAGGTCATTTTAGTTGCAGAAATTTGGATCATCTTTTTTGTGGAGTTCTCTAAATAGCAAAGATAACTAATTTACAGTCAATAAAGTATCGCCTTGGATTAATTCAATACCACTGGCTGCGGACTGATTGACTGAACTTTGTGCAAAATATTTAACTGCTTCTTTGAGGTCTTTATCTATGTCTAACCACTTATATATGAACTGTAACCATAATCCTCTTTTTTCTTGTTTCTCCTGAAGATAATTTCTGAGAATAAATGCTAGTATGAATCGCATTGGCTGTTCAGCATTAACACTTTCCCATTTAGGATTGTTTCTTTGCTGATACCAAAAAGGCGGTATTTCTCCAGGATTTTTTTGCCTCTTATCGATGTAAGAAAAAACCACACCGCCCACTGTCTGAATCGGTATAATAACTGCGGCTATATGCGTCCGTCTTTGTTTTAAATCTCCAAGAAGTGTTTGATAACGTTTTTTTATGGCTATATTGATTATTTCAGTTTGATTTGCTTGCATATACTTTTCGCATTTTACAGGAGCAAATATCACTAACCTTTTTTGTGGAGATTGATTATTATCTGCTTCGTATGCTTCCCTCAATAAGTATGTAATATCAGTACTCATATTGATGGGTTCATTATATTGCCCATCTTTCTCGATTAAAGCGGGAGTATCAATTGCTATGATAGTAACGGGGGAATTTTTTAAATACTCTACAACTGTAGAACGTTGTGAATCGTTAGGTAGTATCCATCCGCCCGGATAATCTTGAAATTCCAGCAATAATTTTGAACTATTCCTATCGCCCTTTAAATTACTGAGGTAGAAATAAAATTCTGTATTCTGATTATTTCCATCAAGTCCTCCTTGAACAGTAAAATTCCTCGTATCAATGAGTTGGGACAATTTCCTTTCATACTCTGCAAAAGCTCCTAAAGCAATTGATTTTGCAAATCCGTCGTCATCAGGCTTACCAGGATTTAATCTTAGGATACTATTACTGACTGCCAAATCCATCGCTTTCCGCATCACGGTCAATATGCTTGTTTTCCCTACACCAGTCGGACCAAGCATAGTAATTTTCAAAGCTTTCTCTTCTGACATTTATTAACTCCTTTGCTTCAAATTTAACTTATTTTTCTAGTCAATAAATTCTATAGATTCTCTATTATTATTTGCCGCAACGCGTTCAACTGCGTTTACCCACTCTTTGCGGATGTCATTGAGCTTTCTTTCTTCAGCGAATTTGTTTCCCCACACTTGTCCTCGTGCCTGGTAGTAAATTTGTTCCCATCCATCTTCTGCATTGTTAGAACGCAGTACTTGATCCACAAATTCTTCTACGATTCCAAAAGCAGCGTCTCCAGGCTCCGACGAAAAATTTTCTAATTCGCTAACACATTCAGACACCGCTTTATCGTAAAAAAACTGAAGCTTTTGCTGAATTTCGTCTGCTGTAGGTTTATCGTTAAGACCTGCTGTCCGATCAGGTGTTAGCGTATCGAGATGTTTACGAATTCGATGTTGAAACGAATTACGATAAGAAATATTGAAATTGGATATTATTTCAAATCCTTCTTTAATTCTTTGCAGAGAAGGAGTATCAGGCAAGTTTTCTGCCATATACTTTAGAAAGTTTGTTCCTTTTTTATCCGTTAAGCTGCCTAACATACCTCCTGTTTCAGCAAAAAATACATTTGTTACTTCTGATTTAACATCATCTATTAATACCTCTAAACCATCATCTAGTTTTAAAAATTGCCGCGAAATATGGGTGCGACATTTGTGTAAATAAATAATGTAAGCAGCACCGTAACCACCTTTAGTATTTCGCGTCTTCTCTATTTCTGAAAACTTCGGTATTATATCATCTCTACTATCAAAACAGTATGTCTCTACTTCTTGTATCTTATCTGCATACACTTGAGCTATTTGTAGTCTGCAACCCTCTTGTTGAAGCTCTTTGAGTAGTTCCTCCAACTTGTCTGTGAGTTGTTCCCAAACATTTCTAAATAGCGGTCTAAAATCTGGCACCTCAATTGCATCATTACCCATCATTGATGGAACACCTAAAGCTTTACGAGCTTTTTCGACTTCAATGCTTACAGCATTATGAATCCGTAATAGTTCCTGGTAACAAAAATTGGCATAATCTCGATCCAAACGCTCGATATTTTGGATTAGGTAATCGAGAATCCGGTCAAGAATATCTGTGTTTGCTTCTTCTGTATTGGCACAGTTGGCAATAATTGCTGGTTTGACAACTTCTATTACTTGTTTATCCAAGCTTTTGGCAAAGTATTCACAGAGTCCCAAATTATCAACTTTATCATGTCTATTTAGAACCATGAAAGACCACTCTTTGATGGGCAGACGCAAAGCCTTATTCGCGGTACTATACAATTCCACATCTTTTGCTTCCCAGTCTCCACCAGGTGGTTTTGGGAAGCGGACAAAAATAGCCGCATCCACTTCTTCCCCCAGAATTTTGATCAACTGTTCTTCTGCGCCAATACCTGTTTCTCCCAAACCAGGCATATCTACTAGGGCAATGTTACCAATATCAGTGTTGGGAAACTCACAAAACAGTGCAACTTTTTGGACTGCCATGTATTTAAAATAATTCTGATTCCCCTCCAGGTCATTCTGAGCAACGTATTCTCTGATTTCGTGCCTTTGAATCTGTTTAGTTTGTCCTTCCAGCAGCAGAGAGCGGTATTCCTCTAGATGGTTGTGATACTTTTCTAAATATCTGTACTGTGCTTTGTAGAGCATAGAATCCCCTGCGATTTCATCAGGTAAAGGAGGTAAGGACAGAGCAAATTCTTCAAGGGTTTCCGGCGCATCTCCTAAGCGGAGTTTTTCAAAATATGGTCTGATGATCTCATTAAGGAATGTTCTGTCGGAATGAAAAAAAACCATGCCGTATGTGGCAACTTCTGGGCGATGGTGAATAGTACAGCGAGATCCGGTACAAAATCCTCTGTCACTATCGGGAATTTCAGTGCTGGAAAGTCCAGTTAAGCTTTGAAGGAGGCGACTCTTTCCTTGTCTAGCTATTCCCACTACCCCCAAGTTCAAACTGTCGCGGGAAAAACGACGCTTCAGTTTTTCTAAATTCTTCAGTTCATCGGAAATTCGTTTTTTGATCTCAGAAAAATCAACTTCCCTCAAAGCTTGAAGAAAATTGGGATCACCCTGAAGTGTGATTAATTTTTCTGCTGTAGTCCGTTGCAGTTTTTCTAGCTTGCTAATTTCTGAGTTTAGCAGCACGACGTTATTCTGCACTTTTTTGAGTTTCTCATCCAACGGCTTGCGCTTGAGAATGATGCTGTTAATTTTTTCCTTTCTATTCATACGTAATCTTTATTAATTACAAGCCCTACCCTGAAAAGGGTGGGGTTATTGACTTGATTTCCTACAAAGCCTGTCGCCCAGATGTAAGTCGGAGTAATAGAGGACGAAAGAAATCTACTACTGCGCTTTCTGCTGGGCAGGAAGCCCACACTGTACCGTCAGGTCAGTGTGGGTAGTTCACAATGATTCCGCTCTCTTGGAAGCTTTGCAACTCTAGTTTTTTCAAGGTACTGATACAAGCGATTGTCCGGGATAAGTAATTTCGATAACGCCACCCCAAGTACAAAGACACTTACAATTGTCATTGAGAGCGGGAGGAGTGTGAATTAAGAAGGTTGGTGTGCCAGGTACCCAAGGAGCGGGAATAACCGGAACGCAAGGCATTGGAGTTAATACTCCCCCAGCCGCCGCCGTTGCGGTAATAACTGTTGGGTTTGCTGGAGACTTACACATTCCAAAGGGGGGAATATTAGCCATAGGCGCGAAATCCATAATCGTTGCTGCTGGCTTTCCCTCGATTATGGTTGGTGTTCCTTTGGGAATAACTATTAGAGAGCTAGGTGTCATTCCAAAGGAGCATTTTAGCATTGCTCCCATTACTACTAACTTTGCCATTTTCTAGATTCCAAAGTTATTCTTTACTTTCCGAAATCATTGATAGATAAATTATACTGACTTTCCTTGCGATCGCATCTGCTGAACCTCAGCAATCTGAATAGGCGATCGCACTATTGTTCATCAAGACAATGGTGGGTTCGGTTTTGTTGCTCAACCCAATCTACAAGAGCGGCGATCTGCTTGCATCAGTGCTTCGTGATCGGACTGCTTTCTCTAACATAATCACATAATTTAAAAGCCTTTATTATGAAATCATGCTGAGGTAAAAGTAGGTAGATCGCAAACAGGTTGAAAATATATGGACAACAACAATAAACAAATTTACAATTACACGATTCTTCTGGAAAAATAATCAGATGGAGGTTATCATGCTTTTTGTCTGATCCTAAAAGCTTGTCATTCTCAAGGAGATTCTTTATTTCTAAAGTTTTGATGTTACATTGACTATCCCTTGATTTCTGCTAATTTTTAACCATCCCATATCATCGGCCAATATCATTTTCTGCCCTTGAAAATCAAATTGTGCATCCCCTGCTGCTTTTATTATTGCATCCCCTATATATCTTAATAACTTTTTGCCCTCCTCTGTCGTCTTTCCATTAGCAGTGAATTGCTTGATTCCACTATTCACCTCTTGTTGAATCTGTTGCCAGTGACCGGGCAACCCGTCTGCGGTTGTAAACAAATCTGGCACCCTTAGTGTCGTTATCGTTCTTGCCCATTCGGGTGCGTTATCTTGTGGTCTTGCTATTATGTGTCGGTTCGCAACTTTGGCCGTGTGCTTCTCTTGTTTCAAACTAGCTGGTTTCCCCCTGCCCCTGAAGCTGAAGGGGAAAAAACGTGGGCAGTGATAATATTTTCTTGCTTGAGTAATTCCTCAAGTGTTTGATTTCCAGGTGGCTCTTTCTGGTAGTCCAGGAATCTTACATCACCATCCTGATTTTTGTCCAAGACTACCATGTGACCAGTACCATCTTGCCGATTATATGCAAAACCAAACTTATCATTGTTTTGCATTTTCTCTATCCCAGACTCTAATTGATCCTTTGAATTTATCGTTTGATAATTTACTGGAACACCAGCTTCTTTAAAAAGAGATTTAATTTCTTCTATAGTTCCCCCTCCGGCACACTGCATGATTTCAGATTTTGTGATTAATTCATCGACCGTCATATTCAGCAGTGCCGCTGCCGTGCAGTAATAGCAATTATCATTCAAATTAAAGGTATTCACTTGATCTTGCAAGGACATTTTGCTAAATTGATCGGCTAGTTGATCTACTTCTGGAGCATCTACATCCATTGGAGAATCTACATCCATACCAAAGGTGTTTACAACTGATTGTTCTACAGCACCTGTTGCTAGAGAGGAATTATCATTACCTGCGGAGCTAATGTTTCCTACCTTAGCCGATGAACTCTTGTTTGCCCCACCAATTTCACCAGAAACTAATCCAGCAACTGCGGGACTACTAGGAACATTAGGTGTCGGAACTTTGGGCGAAGGGAAAGAAATATTTACCAAAGAATTGATTTTCGTTTGTCCCGAATTTATCTCAATCTGTGTTGAGCCTAGCTCAATATTTTGCGATAAGAAATCAACTTTTTGCTGGGCTTGCCCAAAGATTTTCTTGCCATGATTAAACTTAATTTCTGAATTATCAAGAATAATCGCTTCAGCACTAGCTAAATTTTGACTGTGCGATGAAACCGAAATAGCTAATTTCTCCCCGCAAAGAGTGATATCTGCTTTTTCCAGTTCTGGGCGATATTTTTGCACAGAACCTAACACCAAAGGGATACCACAGGGGTGAATATCTACAATCATCTCGTCGTCTTTTTCATGTTTGATGTAGATACCACTATATTTTTTGTCCGAGTAAGTCGGAGATAAAATTTGAGTATATAAAACCGCATCATCTCCAGATTTTAAACTTTGGTTTTTTTCATCAATAATTCCCCAGTTGTTCAGATCGGGAGGGGCTATTTTTATTTTCGTTTCTTCATCCTTTTCTTTGTCCCATTTTTGAAACTTGCCAAATAATCGTAAAGATACTACTTCATTATCTCCAATTTGCTGCTCTGGATAATCCATCTCTATTTTCATGGTGACTGATGGAGATTCTTTTTCCTCAAATGCTGGTAACTTAAATTCATAACTCACCGTATGACAAAAAATATTTCTGTCACCGATATTTATCGTTCCGGGAGTGAATAATAATCGTGTGGGATTTTGAGCTTGAAAATTCTTCCCCTTCTGTCCATCTTCACCGTTAGAGCCATCACTCACCAGTTGTTTAATGAGAGCTATTTCTTGACCAGTATTGATACTGAGATCACGAGATAAAGTACAAGAACGATCTAGCCATCGGTTCCAACTGTAACGATTTGGCAGAAAGAGATGGGATGGATTCCATGTTGAGTCAAGTTTCGGAATTGAATTATCTTGCTTTTTTTCTTCAAACAGAATCAAGCGTAGCGGTTTATCAGCATCAAAGGCACACCAACCTTGGACTTCTGGTAAATGCCTGCTGGCAAAGGCAATGGTTCGATTTAAAAAATGAAAATTGTTGGAATCTCTATATCTCCAGATACAGGCATTATCTGGAAACAAGAACTTAATTTTATCAACAAAATCGAGATTCGGTTGCTCAAACTTTTCCCCCAGAACCTTATTTAACCAAGGCCAACTATTTCCCCCGTTGCTTTTTTGATAAATAAAATAATCTTGTTTCTTATCCTTAAAGTTATTTTCATTAAACCAATCAATTACATCTTTTTTGACAACCAAGCCAACTAACTCAAAAGTTCTTGCTTCTGAACTGTTATATCCTACTAAGATAAACTTTATGGTTTGTCCTCCCCATTCAAAACTACCTTCTGCTTCTTTACATATATCTTGAAAAAATTCCTGTTTAAAAGTTTCTTCATTGGATAGCTTACTTTCTGTCCCGTCTAATTTCTCAGCCAATCTTAAATGAATTAGAGAACCAGAGTTCAGTTTTAAGACTACGGAAACACTAGAGACAAAATATTTTTTTTCTTTAACGGTTACTATTGGTTTATTCATTTGATAATCATATCAACTGGGTTGGTACTATTAAGCCCCTCCAAGTAAAGAACTTCTATTGGCAGTTCGGGACTTGAAGGCACAACTGAATTACTACTTGTAACAGGGGCTGTATTTATAGTTCTTGAAATAGGCGTAGGATAACGATGAATTATTTGAGAAAGGTCAGCAAGAATCTCCTTAGAAGGTTTATCAGATGTAACTTGTTGTATCAAATTATCAACTTCCCCACTTAAAGCAATAGCTTTAAAAGCTCCTTCAGCTACCATCAAAAAACCATTGATTGCTCCTGGCAATTCTTGCCCGCTAGGATATGGCCAGGACTTTTCATCCACTGAAATTGAAATCTTAGGTAAATCTTGCTGGTGTAGCGCCAGAATAGTTCCCATGAGTGAGTTAGCGATAAATGGCACTGCCAAACCAAATCTTTCTGTTCCATTTGTATTAGCTTGTGTAGAAAGCCAATAGATGTAGCGGTCTTTGACTTGACCAAAATCCAATGTCTGCTTGAGAAAATACTTGCCATCATCATTTTTAGTGGGATTTTTGAACTTTGGCGACCAGCCTTTGGTGTCTACCCACTCTTTTTTATGTTCGGGTTCGTCAGAAAAATCAAAAAGATGTAGTTGCGACACTTCATTGCTAAATTGAGAAAATCTACTATCTACTAATCGGGCGTTATTTATACTGATTTTTTGATCGGCAACGTTAGAAATTTCCAATTTTCTGTATAAATCTTCTTTTTTTTGATCTGAGTCTCCATACAGACTTTGAATGAAAGGTTTCCCAGATTTTTGGCAAATATAGGCTGCAAAATAACCTCTCTCAATCTGAACTTTTTTGGTTCCTTCATCTACGTTAAAATTATAAAAAAACCAAAAACTTTCTAGGTTGCTCGTTACCTCTACACTTCCAGGACTTGTTTGTTTTAATTTATAAGGCATCTCATTTTTCCTTTATTTTCTTTGTCTTCGGATTTGATTACAAAAAAAGGGAACAGGGAACAGATAAGAAACAAAAGTTGCTGAGTTTAAAACTCAGTCAAGAAAAAGATGTTTTTAAAAGATGCGTAGCCCGAAAAAAACAGTATCATTATTTCAATCTCATGTTTTTAAACATGAGTTTTTTCTGTTCCCTCTGAATCCTTTCCCAATCAATTTAATTTTCCGGCAAATAGGTCTTTCCAAGGCAAATAAAATATGTACCTTGGGGTTTTTTCTAAATCCGTACCATATATTTCTGCTATAGAGCAATTTCCTCCTCCCAGGGAACTTGGACTTGAAAATTGGTTATTCATTTCCACTTTAATGGGAATATTAACTAATTCCTGTAGAGTGGTAAAAGCCGCAGCAGAAACTTCTGGTAATTCTCTAGGTTTCCAAAGCTTTTCATCGAGTATTTGACCAAATTGTTCTTTGATATTTATGGTATTGTCCATCCGTTTAGCCAATACCATTAAATTCAACCACTTAGTAAAAATAAGCGTATCTAATATCTGGCATTTTGGGCTTAACCAAAATTCTCGTAATAAATCCGCAACAGGTTGATTCTTTTTTAAATTGATATCAAACAAATTCCGCATTCCCATACTTACGGGTGGTTTGAAGTTTGTCAAAGAACCCATTGCTGTAGATGAATCTGGTAACATCGTAGCTGCGCTCAGTAACAAATAACTGTTTTGTCGTTCTTTCCAATCGACAATTATGTTTAACTTATTCTTTTCTGGGGATTCATTTGTGTCCAATACTAAATTAGGTAAGTCAAGTTTTTTTGTCGGACAAATTAATGGTAAAGGAACTTTATCAGTAGATAAACTTTGCGAACTTACAAATATGGGAATTTGCAAGTTAGTTGCATTCTCATAATCATCAATTAATGCAGCCAGAGTGTCTGCCATTGTTGTCAGACTATCTACGCTAAGTTGAGACTGGGAAGTTAGATAAACTACCGAAGGAGAATCAGTGTTAAAAGAGAAGGTTTCATAATCTATATTATTTAGATCTCCATATTCTCCAAGAGTGGTGTTAAGCACGACAATCTCCAAGTCTGTTCCTTGCATCATTTCAAAAAAGTTTTTGATTTCTGCCAGTTCTTGAAGATAGTTTTTTACGTTATTGAGATTTTTACACAACTCGTATTGGTATTGAAGAATTAAAGATATTTGTCTTTTTCCTTCTTCTTTTTCTTCCACTGGATAATACTTACTCAGATTGATTTTATCTAGCCCTGATTCTGGCTTTCCGCTAAGTACTCCATCTAAAATTTTACTGTTATCTACTTCTCCAAGATGTTCGACAATATCAACCATTAAGCCCAAAATATTACTGAGATCTTCTCGACCTATTTGGGTTGTCCCTTTCGGTGCAGCTTGGATATACTCGCACAGCAGCAGGGAACGAAAAGCGCGATTAAAACCTGGTTCTTCAGTATCTTCATGGCGATACTTGTTCAGAATTGTATCCATTGATTTTGACAACTGCGAGTAATTATTTTGAACTACTTCAGCAATTGTGTTTGCTTTTTCAATTTCATCTGGTTTAGGGAAATCCATTATTTCAGGAATATCTAACTCCTGAAGTTTATATATCTGACCATCAATCTCCATTTGTGCTTTTGTGCTATCAAAGACTCCGGCTGCTTGGATGTCCTGGGCTTTCAATTCAATTTTATCTTCTTGGATTTTGTAACTGCCAAGTTCTTTCCCTTCAGCGTCAGTAACCTTGCCTGACGTATTTGCTGATATAGATTGAAATACCTTGGGTTTAGCTGCGGTTATTGAGGTAGTGAAACTTGCTTGAGTAGCATCTACCTGAAAAGTGACTAAACCTCTATGAGAACGATAAGGACGAGCCAATGAAGGTGGAGAAACTACATTAACTTGGCTCTGAGTGTTTATATCTTGCGAGTTTCCCCATTTTTTGAGCCAATAATCTGCAAACCAACGTTTATTTGATGTTGCATCTTGAGGGGATTTCCAGCTAACGAGTGGTTTTTCTTGATATTGATTTTGCCACATATTTTGGTAAGCATAAAACTCACCCCCAAGTAAATCTAGAATTAAAAAAGGTTTCCAAGATTGAGGATATTGAGATCCTAAAATGATATATTCAATGAGACTTAAATTTTTATTGTTAGCTTGGTTTTGTTGATGTTGTTCGATTATTTGATAGAGTTTAATTAGAAAACTGATTCGCAAGTCATAACTTTGATTGATGTGGGGTTCGACTAATATTAACGATGATTGATCGAAAAATAAACTAAGTGCGTTAAGAAATTCATTGTTGTTGGCATTTTCGATGTGTTCTATATCATTTCCATCCACATCAAGAGTTAAAATTACTGGATTTAGCCAACCTACAGCATGATAATCATCTTCGGAATCTTCTTTGATCTCCTCAAGGTTTATTATTGCTGGATTAACCCCCTCCTCGCTTTTCACTTGCTTAAAAAAAACTCCACTTACATCGCTTTTTTTGCTAAATAGAGAATCGGGAAATCCTAGTTCTTTTGGTTCAATAACTTGATAGCGATAGTTTTCATCGTCACTGATGTTACGAAAATTTATAAGATTTTTCCCTCGCAATGTAGGCAAATATAACAAGTTATTCCTATTACTGCTATTAAATGCCGTCAGATCTGCTAAATGTTTTACATAATATCTATCATCTCGTTTTTGGTGTTTCCAAATACAGACAGTAGAAAGGTTTGGAGAATCTGGATGAATTAATTCTATAAAAAATTCAGATTCCACACTTCTGTCTTTCAACGTTTTAACTGCTTCTTTTAAAGGATTATTATAATCCGTTAATCTGGTAGAGAATGATTGTTTGTTATAAGTAGGAAAGAATTTTATCCATTCTTTACATCGGTTTAAATCTTGATAATTTGGTCGTGAAACAACTGTAAAAATTCTCATGTTATATACATTACTCTAATAATAAAGTTGTTTATTTATGTACAAATGATGTTGTAAAAACTGAGGAAATTCTGTAGCATTGATGAATTTTTAACAGAGCTTTATATTGTTTGTCAATTCGACTCGACACTGTGAACTTAAAATTATTCTGTTCCCTGTGAGAATAATTGCTTTTCCAATAATTCATTTATACTTCTGATAAAACGTTCCTTCCACTCATTAATTTCCTCTCTATTCATATCAATTAAGTTACGCCGAAAATCATATTCTTCAAATGAATTTTTTAACCAATTTAAATCCTCAATCCACTTAGATTCCTTTAAGTATTTTACCCGTTCCTCTATAATCAGCATTTTACGCTGTTTTTCATAATCTTTTAAAAGATTATTGTACTCATTGGCTCGCAAAACAATAAATTTTTGTATTATATCTTTTGATAAAGATTTCAACTGTTCATTGTCATACTTAATCAATTTTAAGATTTTTAATATTTCTGTATAAATGTTGAAAGCGGTTTTTAACTCTGTTGCTATTTTTTCTCTGCTAGTCTTGATATCTTTAGGATTGAATAATAACCATTTGTCGCTTAAAGTAATTTCTTCATACTCTTTCCTAATACTATCTAAATTCATACTTTCTGGTTTAGAAAGCTCATTATAAACATGACTAATTTTTTTAATTATTTCGTCTGGTTTTTCTTGGAATCTTTCTATACGAAAACCAAGTGATTCCGAAATTTTTAACAAATATTTTATCAAATACAAATAAGAAATATATTTCTTATATTCACCTGAGTTACCTTTATAAAAAATTTGCAATTCATGCCGATTTTTCAATAAAATTTCCACTAGACTAAGTAACAATTCTTGCTGTTTCTCCAATTTTTCAGCTAAATTTTTTAAGATATCAATTTTAATATCGTCAAATTCTACCTGAATTTTATCAGAAGGCGGTTTCTGTCTCTTGACTAGAATAAACTGCGGATACTTTGGTTTATTTGGATGTTTAGGTAAATAATTACTTAGTAGTTGACAATATTTTTTTGCTTGATTGAAATCAATCACTTGATTCACTTGATTGATTTCAATCAAGTGGCATAATCTATCAAAAACTGTCTGTCCGCGATCAGTTCCTTGAATTAAGTCCTGATCCAATTTGTCAAATAGTCCGCGTTGGATTAGACACAGGGAACTTTTATTGCTTAAAGTATCGGAAAATGAGAATTTTTCTCTTATTGAAGACTCAAATGCTTCATTTCTGTTAGCAATATCAATTAGTTGAAGCTGCTTAGGTAATTGTTCTATTATTATTTTAAGATGATCTTCAGAGATTCTTAGTGGATCTCCTTTACCCCTATTATTATTGTAATTAGATATATTTATCCATAAAACCTGTTTTATTTTCTCTGTTATTTGCTGGTATTCTTCATGTTCTAGAAAGTTTTCGACAGATGGGGAAGTTACATCAAATTGCCAAATAGTATCATAATCTTTTGGCTCAATAAATTCTAGTTCTTGTATATAAAAATATTCAGTTTGACTTGTTTTTATGGGAATACCAAGTTCTATCAAGGTTTCTTCCAGCGCGGTATCTAAAAAATCGCTATGGATATTCTTTTGTTTAGCGAAATCATTAAAAGCTGATTCAACTCCAGAATTAAAGGATAAAATATCTGATGTATTTATTTCCTTAATATTTAGGAAATTATTAAAATTATCTTTAAAATTTTGAAATTTTTGAGAAGCTGGATCTGGGGTTTCATTTAATAGATCGAAAACATCTATACCTTCACTATTTTTACTAAATTCGAGATTAGCTCTAATTTCTGCTGTGCTATAAAATCTATCAACTTGCTGAAAATCACGATTAAGTTTTGCTTGAAACTCACGTTGATAGTATTTTTTGAGATCTTCACAAGTAGCTTTGATGAGAAAATTACTCAGATCGCTCCATAACTCTTGCAAGTCAGTATACTGTCTGTTACCGTAAAACAAGGAACAAGTATATATAAAACTTAAATTCGTAAAATTTTGATCCAATAAGCTATGAATTATTTTTTCTACTCTTTTGATATCTTGATTTAATTGAACAATAAATGCTAAATTAGCACAACAAGCTTTGGTTCGGTTGACGATTTCTAAAGTGCCAATTTGTTTGACTTCTTTTTGATAACGCAAAGAAAAGAAATTAAATTTTTCACTGAGTTCTATTTGACAGTTCAAATAGCTATGGAACTCATTTAATCTTTGTTGATCACATTCTTGAGATTGTTGTATTTTTGCAAGCAATTGATCAGACTTATTAAATATAAAATAGATGGGAATATTTCGGTAACGTTCGTCTTGTTTGGCTAAGTCATCGAGTAGATTTACCAACAAATCATAATTTTTTAAGTTATCCTTTTCTTCTGTAGAAAATACTAAGATAATTGCAGAGGGTAAACGCCTGTCAAAATATCCTTGTAATGATTGCCATTTTGTACCAGTTATTTGTGTATCTTCTATTTCATAAAAAGTAAATCGGCAAAGATTACGAACTTCTGACCGCATATAAATAAGATGATTTTCTCGTGCTTTTAGCTCTTCTCCTTCTTCCCATTTTTTTCTATCTAGTCCACTTTCTTCTGAAGTATCAATATACTCGATTGATAAGGGTAACTGTTCCTCAGACTTTTTGCTAGAATAATCCATAGCATGAAAAAAATATGATTTTCCTACACCAGAAGCACCGATGGTATAAACAAAATTATCTGTTCCATAGGGTGAGGGTAACTTAATTGCTTCTGGTTGAGCGTACTCATAGAATTTAAAATTTAATTTTTCTTGTAAAAAGAATCTCATTAATGGTGAGTTTGCACCCCAATATCGGAAAAGTTGCTCTAGTAATTCCTCTCCAGCTTCTTGTTTCACCTCCTTGATAAATTCTTCTTCTTTCAATGAATCAATCACTTTTTTAACAAAGTCTTTTAAGCTAATAACAGCAAAATGATTTACAAATCTGTATAAATAGAGAAACGAAAGAGTAAATTCTCTTTGTAAATTACTACTTTGATCGTTACTAAAAACTTTGGTTAGGACGATAGAAGAATTATTTTCTTTTGCTTTACAAGAAATTGCTTCTTCAGCTATTTGCAATTGACGCATTAAAGATTCTTTTTCTTTTTTAACAGATATAGATTTATTTGGATATAAATATACATAAAGATGAGACATTGAATAGAGCAATTTTCGCTCCAATTGCATTTCTTGCTCGTTCTCAATCCACATTAATTTTATTAAAAGCTCTTGTATATGTCTGCGCCAACGTTCGGGGGCTGTTATTACTTCTGCATTTAATATCTCATCAAATTGGTTGTTGACTTGAGCTACAAAGTAGCGAAGAATATCTCTTTCTCTTTGATAATTTCCTGAAAATTTTTGTTCTCTTTCCTCGTATATATCCCACAAATCTAAGAAAAAGCCTCTTGTAGCTTGTTGTCTGGCTCTGGCGAAAACTTGCCAAATATCATACAAATGATACAACTCATTATTGTCAATGGCATAATCTAGAATTTCAATATATTTATTTCGTTGCCGATATTGTTCTTCAGGATTTTTTATAAACTCTTCATTTCTATCAATATCAGAATTGATACTTTTAATTAAATCTTGGCATTCTTGAGAATTACTAAGCATAATTTATCACCATTATTAAAATTTTTATAGATGCTACTTTTTAATTAGTTCTACTTGATTGATTATCTCTTTTGGAGCTGCTACAAACAAATAAGATTCAGTATTAAATGGTGGAAGTTCATATCGTTTGTTATTGGCGTTTTCTGGCTGATATTTTTGTTTGATTTGTTTTAAAGGAGTTATATGGGTGCTTGTTAGGTCTTTTTCATTGGTGAAAATAAAGGCTACGTTAGTTGGATCTTTATTGAATTCAATTACTAAAGTATGATTTTATTTTGCATTTGGTTGCAGTTCATATCTATATAACCATCGTTGGAGATCGAATTGTTGAGGATAACCTTCACTCTGAGAAATTCTTTGTCTCTTTATTTGCAATCTTTGAAATAAATATTTATCTGAATCAAATAAGTAGGTAAGTTTTTCGATAAAATTCTGTTGGTGTTGACCTGTTATGACTTCCATCTGCAAAAGCTCGCTGATGGGTTCAAAAATTTCTGGTTCTGTCAAACTGCCATAATTTTCTGCTAGTTTATTCTCTAAAACACGTCCCCGATAATTTCTATAAGATTCATTATATTGGTATCGTTTCCCTTCGTCATCGATTAATCTATAATAAAAACCTTTAGCAGACTTTAGAGTTAGTAAAGCGATATCGATAAATTCAGTTACTTCAATATTTTTAGAAAATAAGTGTAGTCTTTCAAGGCGATCTATATATTCGCTACAGTCAAGATTATTTTCTCCTGCGGCCATGATTAGCTGTTCTATATATTTATCTATATTTTTTTTCAAGATTAAAACTGTTTTCCACAACTTGCTTGTAGCATTGAGTTGCAAAGCTAGGGGAGTTATTGAAAATTTTCGGTTACTATCATTACCAGTTACCTGTCCCAATTCAATCAGAAAAGGTTCTGTTTCTTGATTCGATTCAATTTCAGGAAGATCCCATTTAAAATCAATCTTATAACCATCATCATTATAAGATTGTGAATCTTTTGCTAAATAGGCTATAGCAAATAAAGTTTTACCTATTTTTTCTATTTTTTTCTGACCTTGAATAATAAATGGATATCCTTGCAACGAAATAACAAACAGATTACTCACAAACAAGTTATCATTTTCACAATCAAATTGATTCCACGAGTCAGAACCTGATCTCAAATCAATTTCCGAAGGTGCAAAAAAACCAAAATTTCTACCTGCGATGCAATTCCAACGAAAAAATTCTATTGAAAGTCGCGCTAGAGCGTATAACTCTTGTTCGGAAAGAATGTGACCATCTTCAAATTTGGGTACTTTAAAAGTCATAGTCATAACCATAGTTATTAACTGATTAGGTGTTGCTGAATTGGAATATGAAATTCAAAAATCTAATCTTCTAAACTCTTACTTTCTGGGACTCTGCGAAGATAGCTTGAGACAACTTCATATTCTGAAACAGCAACACTGCTTATTAAGCTATAGGAATCGTATCGTGTTTTATTTGATTCTCGATATATTTTTACAATTCAAGCATCATAGCCATATTATAACACTAATCGTCACTGGGGGATAAATCCCCTAGATGGCTTTCATCCCCGTCTTAAAAGACATTGACACCTGAAAATTTTTTGGATTTTTAGGTGTCAATTCCGGGGTTTTCAGCCTATTTTCTTATCTACAAACTATTTACGAGATTCTATCGAAAATAAACAGCTAGATTTTCGTTTATTAGCTATTTTGTAAAGTAAATATAAATTTATTTACAAAATTTTTAGAGAAACACTTGGTAAGCGAAAAACCCAGTGACTTCAGCCCTGAAAGTGTTAATCAACTTCGCTATTA
>Ga0208601_1000125_pt1 | contig 17007 bp, 20 predicted proteins | sample LakMenEpi09Nov12_FD_150684 | JGI IMG/M metagenome (GOLD analysis project Ga0208601, IMG submission 150684) | Freshwater microbial communities from Lake Mendota, WI - 09NOV2012 deep hole epilimnion (SPAdes) | ecosystem: Environmental > Aquatic > Freshwater > Lake | place: Lake Mendota, Madison... | reverse complement strand
CAATAAAAATCCAGTTCCCTCCCCTTTACAAGGGGAGGGTTAGGGTGGGGTAAAAAATATTTGATACATCAACCATAACTTTTCAAACACCCTCTTAACTTCATGAAGGCGATCGCTATATTCTAGGACAAAGCCGCATCATTTTGATCATGATTTCTTATTCTCTTTTGCCTACTATATGAGTTATGGTAGTAAGAAAATTCCCTCTCCGTGCTGTCTTTCTTTGAGGACGGGGATATAAGAGAAAAAAATGAAAAAACTGCTATTATTGTGCTTGTTTGTCATTGGACTGACTGCTGCTGTGTTTGGGTTTTTGAATTTTCAGGGACTGGCAGCTAAAGGTGAGTTTGAGACAATTTTGCTGGATTTTCGGGAAGATGTGGCAGAAAATGTGATTGAGAGGGATCTACAAGCGATCGCTCAACAATATCATGTTACCCCGCAACTGGATAATAAATATTCAGCGGTGGATCATGTATATGTTATCAAAGGCGATCGCCAAAGACTCAACGATTTAAGAAAATCTCCCTTTGCCAAAGTTACAGAATTTATCGAGCCAAATTACATTTATAAAATCGTCCCCCAAGGACAAGCCACTTGGTTAGGAGAACTGTTAGCACCGCAGCAAAACGAAGAACCAAGTTCGTCTTTAATTGGTCCAAATGACCAGTATTATAGCAAACAGTGGAACTTACACAAAATCGGCGTAGAAGCGGCATGGACTCGGAGTAAAGGTAGTGGTATCACTGTTGCCGTAATTGATACTGGCATTACCAAAGTCCGCGACTTATATGAAACCAAATTTGTCAAAGGCTATGATTTCGTCAACGACACAGAGGCAGCCAAAGACGACAACGGACACGGAACTCATGTCGCCGGTACAGTTGCCCAAGCCACCAATAACGCCTATGGTGTCGCTGGAGTTGCCTATGAAGCCAGCCTCATGCCCTTAAAGGTATTAAATGCTGACGGTGCAGGAACAGTAGCCGACATTGCCGAAGCCATCAAATTTGCGGCTGATAACGGCGCAGACATCATTAACATGAGCTTAGGTGGTGGTGGAGAAAGCCAACTCATGGAAGATGCGGTTAAATATGCCCATAACAAAGGTGTAACTATTATTGCTGCCGCAGGTAATGAAAACACCAACGGCGTAAGCTATCCTGCCCGTTATGATCATGTTATTGGCGTTTCCGCTTTTGGACCTGACGGTGAAAGAGCATCCTATTCTAACTATGGTGCGGGTGTGGATATTTCTGCCCCTGGAGGGAGTGAAACTGGGGCAATTCTCCAAGAAACTATTAATGAACAAGGTGAAGGCGTATTTCTCGGACTTCAAGGCACAAGTATGGCTTCTCCCCACGTTGCGGGTGTAGCGGCATTAATCAAAGCTTTGGGAATCAAAGAACCCGATGAAATTTTGCAAGTTCTCCAACAGTCAGCCAGAGTCATTCAGGACGACGGTTTGAACTATTATGGGGCTGGACAACTCAACGCCGAAGCCGCAGTCAAATTGGCCAGCGACGGTATAATTAGTGTTCCTGACTTTTTCCGGTGGTTGCGAGAACAGGGTTATCTTAATCCCGGCTTTTGGATAGATGGCGGAGCGATCGCTTTAGTGCCTAAAATATTCATGGTAATAGGTTCTTATCTTCTAGCTTGGTTCTTACGGGTTTACTTCCCCTTCACTTGGAGTTGGTCTTTATTCAGCGGCTTAACTTTCGGCAGTTCTGGCTTATTCTTCCTCAAAGGATTTTATATCTTTGATCTTCCTCAATGGCCTTTCCGGGTTTTAGGTAGTTCCATTCCCGAACTAGGCAACACTTTACAGGGAACAGACGCATTAAATCCTCTTTTTGCCAGTGTTTTAATTCCTTTTGTTTTAATAGCCTTATTTTTAGGACATCCTAGTTGGAAATGGTTTGCTATTGGTGCAACTTTAGGAATAACAGCTTTTCTGACCGTTAGTGCTGTTTATGATCCTGCCGTTTGGGGTTTAGGAAATAGTAACCTAGCTCGAATTTTTCTTCTTGTTAATGCTGTACTTTGTTATGGACTAGCCCAGTTAGCATTGAAAAAAGACGGACAAACTGCTTAATTAGGTAATGGGTAATGGGTAATTGGTAATTGGTAATTGGTAATTGGTAAGATTTTTTCCTATTATCCATTGCTAACCAACTGACAACTAACAACTGTACGGGCGAAGCATTTGGAGAACTATTTTTGGCAATGACCGATAATTTATCTTCCAAATGCTTCGCCCCTACTAACAACTAACAACTGTACGGGCGAAGCATTTGGAGAACTATTTTTGGCAATGACCGATAATTTATCTTCCAAATGCTTCGCCCCTACTAACAACTGACAACTGTACGGGCGAAGCATTTGGAGAACTATTTTTGGCAATGACCGATAATTTATCTTCCAAATGCTTCGCCCCTACTAACAACTGACAACTGTACGGGCGAAGCATTTGGAGAACTATTTTTGCAATGACCGATAATTTATCTTCCAAATGCTTCGCCCCTACTAACAACTGACAACTGTACGGGCGAAGCATTTGGAGAACTATTTTTGCAATGACCGATAATTTATCTTCCAAATGCTTCGCCCCTACTAACAACTGACAACTGTACGGGCGAAGCATTTGGAGAACTATTTTTGCAATGACCGATAATTTATCTTCCAAATGCTTCGCCCCTACTAACAACTGACAACTAACAAATGACTATTACAGCTACAGGTACTATTGAACGTCGGAATATTGGGCTTGGTGCTTGGGCTTTTGTAACAGAAGATGGTGTTACATACGAAATCTCAAAAAGTGCTGATAAAAACTTACTTAAATCAGGACAAAAAGCCAAAATAACCGGAAAAGTTCGAGAAGATTTAATGACAGCAGCGATGATTGGTTCTATTCTAGAAGTTCATTCTTTTGAAGTTATGACATAATTTACGCCTATAGCTATCCTAAATCAGTTATGAACAATTATATCCCCCACTTCTTAAAGAAGTCGGGGATATAACTCTTGCAATATTCACAAATTAAAGTTAATTTCGGGAATTATGCTGACTTTTACCCAACGTCAACCACCTAATACTAATGCTATAGTGAATATCACTCTTTCACTAACTGCGGAAGAACGAACTCGTAGCCGTCATAAATTTATATTAGCAGATGGTCAGGAGGTTTTTTTGCGGTTAGCTAGAGGTACAGTATTACATGATAGCGATATTCTCACAGATGAAACCGAAAGTATTTATATGAGAATTATTGCTAAACCTGAACCTGTTTTAACTGTATTAGCAGAAATTCCTTTATTATTAAGGGCTGCGTATCATTTAGGAAATCGTCATGTACCTGTAGAAATAAATTCGACTTATTTACGCTTATCTCCAGATGCAGTTTTAGCTGCTATGTTAATCCAATTAGGGTTAGAAATTAAAGAGGAAATTTTACCTTTTCAACCAGAATTAGGGGCTTATGGAAATCACTCTCACGCATAGCCATTTTTTGACAATCTTACAATTAGCAAGTCCAGCTTTACCCGTTGGTGCTTATGGCTATTCGGAAGGGTTGGAGACGTTAATAGAAAATGGTACTATTACGAATATAGAAAATCTCGAAGATTGGCTAAAATCTGAATTAATTTATGGCTCAATTTGCCTAGATGCAGCGATAATGATGAGGGGTTTTCATGCTGTCAAATCATGTGATAGGTCGGCTTTAAAGCGGTGGAATTTATGGTTATCTGCTGCGAGAGATACGGAAGAATTACGGGCTGCTAGTTGGCAAATGGGACGTTCTCTGATGCAATTATTAGGGAAGTTAGAACCGGAAATTTTGCCTGTGGTGAATGCTGTGGGTTATCCTGGCAATTATGCGATCGCATTTGCTATAGCTTGCGCTCATTGGGATATAAATATTCAAGCTGCTTTATTAGCTTATTTACACAGTTGGGCGAATAATTTAATTACCGCTGGTATCAAACTTATTCCTCTTGGACAAACTGCTGGACAAGAATTATTACTCAGTTTACAACCTTTATTAATTAATACTGTGGGGGAAATTTTGACAATGGAAGATGATGATTTAGGATGTTGTAGTTGGGGTTTATCTTTAGCAAGTATGCAGCACGAAACCCAGTATACTAGGTTGTTTAGGAGTTAATAATTATGAGTGCTTTAAGAGTAGGTGTTGCAGGTCCTGTGGGTTCGGGGAAAACGGCTTTGGTAGATGCTTTATGTAAGGGTTTACGGGAAAAATATCAATTAGCAGTAGTGACAAATGATATATATACTCAAGAAGATGCTCAGTTTTTAGTCCGTTCTCAGGCTTTGTCAAGCGATCGCATTTTGGGTGTAGAAACAGGTGGTTGTCCCCATACTGCTATCCGCGAAGATGCTTCCATGAATTTAGCCGCAATTGAACAATTAGAAGAAAAATTTACCAATTTAGATTTAGTCTTTTTAGAAAGTGGTGGAGATAATTTAGCTGCTACTTTTAGTCCTGAATTAGTAGATTTAACCATTTATGTCATTGATGTCGCTGCTGGTGATAAAATTCCCCGTAAAGGAGGTCCTGGTATTACTAAATCTGATTTATTAGTGATTAATAAAACTGATCTTGCTCCCTATGTGGGTGCTGATTTGAATGTGATGGAAATAGATGCGAAAAAAATGCGTGGTGATAAACCTTTTGTTTTTACAAATTTGAAAACTCAAGTTGGTTTAGGAGATGTGATTCAGTTTGTGAATGCGGCTATTTGTTAATTGTTTGAATCAGGATTTATAGGATTAAAAGATTTACAGGATGTTAGCTTGTGATTGATATTATAATGATACGATGTAACTAATACAGCGGTTTCCGCTCTTATGAGGTACAAAGTTGAATCATGAAACTCTTGTAGTGCGGGCATCTTGCCCGCTAGATATGTACCTCATAACACCGGGAAGTGCTGTATATAGTAATCACAAGTTATCTTACAAACCATGTTTGAATAATTGTCTATCTTAATGTATAATTTATGATACTCAAATTTTCAACAGGTAATAAAAACAAATTGACTACTATTGGAAGTTATCAGGTAAAAGTTTTAATTGAATCTAACACTGAAGAAATTGCTTTTATTTCTCCAGCAAGTATTAATGATCTACCCACTGACTGGAGTTGTGACTGGTTGAATATATGGAATAATACCAGTTTTTACTGCCAAAACATAGTTAAGCTTGTTTATAAGGGTAAAGTTTGGGGATTGGTTAAATATAGTCTTTATCCATATTTTTATCCTGAACCCGCTCCTCCCATATTTATGGAAATAAACAATATAGAAGCACACCCTACCAATCGTGGAGATGTTACTTCAAGGTTAATTGAACCTATTGGTAAATGGTTAATTTGGTATGCAATAAAGGTTGCTTTCGAGTTTTGTCCAGTAACATCAGTAGAATCATTCGTTTCGCTGGAAGCTTTGGATGAAGCTGTGGCATACTATAGGGATAAGGTACAGATGGAATATCTTGGTTTTTTAGGTAGCACTCCTAGTGGAGAAGACTTATATGTATTCAGATTTTCACGAACCGCAGCAGCAGAATTTTGTCAACGACATGAAACCAGATGGGGAAACCCAAAGTTATATGAATAGTAATGAAATAATGGCAGGATCAAAAGAGATAATGACTCATGCTCAAAGACAGGCTTTTTTGAAAACATCTCGTCTAGGTAAGCTACTTGGAGTTGCACATTTACTTCCTGAATCTGACGTAAAATCAACTATATTATCTATCAGTGAAAAAACATTTACCAAAAATGTTTTAGAATCTCCTATCCCTGTTTTGGTAAATTTTACAGCCCCTTGGTCGGAATTCTGTAAAATTATTCATCCTTTGTTGCTACAATTTCAAGTTCAATGCAGTGATAGAATAAAATTAGTGGAAATTAATGCCGATCAAAATTTTAAACTATCTAATACTTATAGGCTTAAATCCCTACCAACTTTATTGCTGATTGAAAATGGTATTGTCAAGCAGAGGTTAGAAGGATTTTGTTCACAAGAAGATTTACGTCTGGCATTAGAGAGCATTCAAATCAGCTATAAAAATAGTTATGCTGAAAAAATTGATCAGCTAAAATTTACAGGTTAAGATTATAAAATAAGATAAGCTATATTTTATATTAACTCTTTCTCAAGCTTTCAGGAAGCTTGGACAATAAAATTCGGTTTTATCTTTGCAAATCTCCTCTGATAAAAAGGAATTAAAAATTTAAATTTACTGTTTTTAATCCCTTTTTTTATTAGTTAGCCGAAAGCAAAATTGTATAAAACCACAAAATTAACTAACGGAATAATCATTAACAAAATTAACCAAGGACTTTTACCCAGCTTCTCCACAATTTTAATGAAAGCCATCAGTAAGAAAATCAGAGCTACAAAATTAACAAGTGGTATAAAAAGCCCAACAATCCACCAGGGAGACTGATCACCTGCTTTGTACATGATCCAATTATTAAGAATTGGTACCCAAGCAAACCAAGCATTTTGTTCTCCCAACTTCTCGTAGATAGTATAGAAGCAATAAGAACCAAACAAATAGCTAAACAGAGTAAAAAGCAAAAAAACAATATTTTCTCCAGCGCCGTCAGAACTTGAGGAGGACTGAGCAAGCAAAGAAGTAATGTGCCAATTGTATTGTAGTAGCAGCATTTGATCCTAATAACATCAAAGTTCAATCAACTTTTAAGTTACTATCCTAAAAATCATTATTAAATCAATAATTTAAACAAAAATTTGCTTTTTTGTTACGAAAGTATACTAAAAAATAAAATTTATTTTCTTCAACCCTAAACTTAACCCTACCTTAACTTTATATTTGGGAACAAAAGTAGTTATCATTGATATTTAGGTTTTTTATTTCCTTCCCCTGATGAATTTTCTTGTAAAAATTAAACTAAATTACTATATGTATAATTACAAACAAGCTATTTTATCATTATTTTTAGTTGTATCCTGCACTGTTATTAGCAGTTGTGATTCTAACAATACTGCTAATAACCCAACTCCAGAAACAACACCAAATAGCAAGATTAACCCCAGTCCCCAAAGAAAAGTACAAAAGTCTCCAACCCCCGTAGTTGAACCATATACCAGTAATTCCAATACTAAAGCAATCTCTGGTAAAACTACAAACGTCACCGTATACACAAGTGATGCCCAATGTCAAGAGCTAATTCCTCAAAAAGCTGACGTTTCCGCAGCAGAACCCATGAATGAGGCCATAGGTAAAATATTCAAAGAACAAAATACAGCAGATTTCAGCGTGTCCGGTTATCGCGTTAATGTGAAAAATGGTGTTGCGATTGTTGATATCCGCATTTCACCAGATTCAAAAAGACAAGTATCTTCTCTTTCTAGTTGTGAACAGTTTGCGTTATTTAGCAGTGTCCGCAAAACCTTAATTAGTAATTCCCAGTGGAAAATTAAAGATGTCCGCTTTACTGAGCGTGGAGAAGAGATTGCCCTGTAATGCTGGGGTTGAATGTGCTATATTTACAATAACCCAAGCATGGTAAAGATTTTCTAGTGATTTTGCCCAAATGCAAAAACACGATATTAAGATCAAAAAGTCCGAATTTAAGGGGATAAAATCAATGGATATCAAACTAATTTTAGTGGGTTTAACGGTTATATTTACGGTTTCGTGCTTATTCTTTGGTACGAAAAATGGCTTTTATGATTCCGATAACTATCATGGTAACGGTTCTGCACATTAACAAGAGTGACAACTTAGGTTTCCAACTTTTTTGAACTTTGCAGAGGAATATTGCTAAAAGCCAACTTTCTCAGCCAATAGTTTGATTGAGGGGAGGAGCAAATAATGAATAATATATCAATTGATGCTGGAACAACAGCTAACGAGTTGGAATGCTTTCCCTATAGTGTTCAGCATCAAGATGAAGGGGTGTGTCTACTGGTCAGGATGGGACCACACCGGATCATGTTAGATTTCGGTTTGACAAATATTTCCCCTATATCGCAGGAATTGACTAAATCGGCACAGCATGGTATGTTAGCTGATTTAGTTCTAGTTAGTCATGCTCATTCAGATCATGCTAGAGGCTTATTAACACTGCATCAAGCTTTTCCCCTATTACCTATTTATGCTAGTGAGGTAACGACGAAGTTATTACCGCTAAATTGGCCAGATGAAGAACTACCAGGAATTCTCTCATTTTGTCAGGCATTACCATTGCGATCGCCCATAGAAATCAGAGAAGATCTCATAGTAGAATTATTTCCCGCAGGTCATTTACCCGGTGCTGTGGCAATTCTCCTCACTTACCACGCCCCCAACCGCGATTATAAATTACTTTACACTGGTGATTTTTTCCTATCCAACTCCCGTTTAGTCGAAGGGTTGCGACTGGATGAACTTCGAGGTTTAAATTTAGACGTACTATTAATTGAAGGTAGTTATGGGACATCTCGCCATACCCATCGCCGCAATCAAGAAAATCAACTAGCAGAAAGGATTCATCGCGCCATTAGTGCCGGTAGAACAGATGAGAGTTATTCAGTAATTCTACCAACTCCGGCTTTAGGTTTAGGTCAAGAATTACTTATGTTATTACGTTCCCATCACCACTTTACAGGTCGAGATTTAGACATTTGGGTTGATGGTGCTGTAGCTGCTGGTTGTGATGCCTATTTAGAACTTTTACCACATCTTCCCGCCGCAGTTCAAAATTTCGCCCGTCACCAACCTTTATTTTGGGATGAACGGGTAAAACCCCGTGTAAGAAGATTAAAGCCAGAAAATCTCGCAACTTTAGGGACATCACCTTGTATTGTTCTTACGGATTCTTCCGCAGATTTACGTAAATATTGTCAACCAAACACAGGCAATTGGTTAATTCTTTTACCTGAAAAAATTGATATTCCAGTTAATCCAGAATATTTAGCACCGACAAAATTTGAAAGTTATCTGTTAGCGCAACATAGTGATGGACCAGGAACAACCCAGCTAATTCATAATTTACGCCCGCAACACGTGATTTTTGTGCATGGTTCTCCAAGTTATCTGGCTGACTTAACTTGTTTAGAAGAGTTACAAAATCGCTATCATGTCCATTCACCAGCCCCAGGGACTCTAGTAGAATTACCTATTGGCGAAACATTTTTACAACCCGCTGCCCCGGAAACTAATTATGAGGGGGAGGTGACGGAATTGGGAACTGTTATTACCATCACTCTTCCCGATGCAGTTACAGCAGATCCCCGGTGGCGACAATTTGCTGATACGGGTTTAATAGAAGCGCGTTGGCAGGGTGAAGACTTGGTATTACGGGGGTTATCTCCGCGAGAACTCTTAAACCCGAATAACCTTCGCCCTAATTCTGGTGATATTGCCTGCTGTGGTAGCTGCCGACACCAAAGAGGGCAACGGTGTTGGAACCCCGCTGCCCCCTTATATAATTTCAAAGTTACCCTAGACGGATACTGTCCTGCTTTTGAACGCTTGATGTGAATTTAATTTAGGAGCGTTTAATCTGGATTTAGGTCAGTATAAGGGTTAGGAATACGCTCTGCTTCTGGACAGTCTTCAGTTGTCAGCGGATCTATGTTACCGCGTTGCACTGAAGCTAATTTTTGAGTAACAGATCCGATGCTTTCGAGACGAACCATTTCCTCCCAAGAACAAACTTCATCTTCTTCGTCTGTTTCATAGCGTAAAGTCACTAAATCGCCTTCGATATCAATGATGCGGGCCCGCTCTATCCAGCGTTGCTGATCCCGCAAAAAAACACATACCTCCCGCCCGTCGCAACACAGTTGATAAATCTTGCGGTGTAGCATGTAGTGCTTCTGCCTTTTTATACAACGTAGTTAAACCTGTCAAATTCGGGTTTCATCCCCATAATATCAGCCTCTAGGAGGTGAATTTCGCGGTGAGAACCCGGTAAGTTCAGTGACTCAATTTTACCACTTATTTTTAGTCATTAGTGTTAGATGAAATTTTGGGTCTTAAGCTTTAGTTTACCGCATTAGTTGAACAGCTATAGCAACTGTTAACATCTACAGACATTTTTCTTTGATTTGGCGTTTCCACAGGGAAAATTACTTATCCCTGGCAGCACTGCTTTAGCAATAAAATGGTCTGAATATAACATAGCTTTTTGCCTTTTAACTAGACTATCTAGCCAAGTACAGACAAACCAGTGGCTGATCTCTAAAAGATTTTCGCCAGGGTTAAAATCTGTATTATATGAAAATGATAACATTGTTTCTAATTTTTTAACCGTGAATAATTTTTTTTGTATAAATTTTTGAATAAAATCCCCAGGGCGTTACGGAAGCAAGATGTAAGTATTACTTGGTTTGGATAGTTTAAGTTGATCTAACTAGGGTAAAAACTGGCGGAAATCTTCATCTTGCTGGCTCAATTTGACCCAATCTAAGTTAAGGGCTTGAAATTTCTGGACTAAGCGATCGCACGCGGGGCGTTCTGTGGCATAATGTCCAGCATCAATTAATACAAGATTACGATCACGACTTTCTTGGAATTGATGAAATTTGCAGTCAGAGGTTAGGTAAACCTGAGCATTAGTTTTGACTACTGCTGAAATATAACCTGCACCAGAACCACCTAAAACAGCTACCCGTGAAATTTGCTGTTGTAAATCAGCCATTGGGGAGAAAATTAAATGGGGCGGATTTAATTGAGTTTGAATATTATTAATTACCTCTTGTAATGTCAAAGTGGGTTTTAGTATTCCTACACGCCCATAACCTAAACCTGATTGAGTAGGGACAATAGGTGATACTTCTTGAAGTTCCAGAAGTTGCGCTAAAACGTCAGCAGTTCCATCTGCCACTTGGTCAAAATTAGTATGGGCGGTATAAATTCCAATATTATGGGTAAAAGCTAACCGCACCATTTCTGTTAAGGCTTCCCCAGTGCGGAAAGATTTGGGAGGGTAAAAAATGAGGGGATGATGGGCAAATATTAGGTTAGCATGGAGAGCGATCGCTTCCTGCATTACGGCTAAAGTCGGAGTTAAACACACTAAAACCCGCGCTTCTATGGACAAAACACCCGGTTCAACTTGCCAACCGCAATTATCCCAACTTTCGCACCAAGCGGGATTTGCCCATTCTTCAAACCAGGTAATTAAATCAGCAACTTTCATTAAATTTAAATAAATAGTAGATCAAACATATTTAATTATAATCCTATTGGTGGAGATGCGCGAAAAAAATGTTTCTTGATCCAGAAAGATACACTGACTAAACTAATTAAGATCGGCACTTCTACCAATGGTCCAATCACAGCAGCAAAAGCCACACCAGATTTAATCCCAAATACAGAAATAGCTACAGCTATTGCTAATTCAAAATTATTACCAGCAGCGGTAAATGCCACACTAGCAGCTTTGGCATAGTCAGCTTTAATTTTCCATGCTAGGTAAAAACTACTCAAAAACATGAATAGGAAATAGATAATGAGGGGAATGGCAATGCGGACAACATCGAGAGGAATCTGCACAATCAAATTGCCCTTTAAACTAAACATTACCATGATTGTAAATAGAAGAGCAATTAAAGTAATCGGACTGATTTTGGGAATAAACTGCTGATGATACCACTGCTTACCTTTAGCTTTTACTAAAATAACGCGAGTCATAAATCCAGCCAGAAAAGGAATACCTAAATAGATAAAAACGCTGTTGGCAATTTCCCCAATACTGATATTTACAATAGTTCCTTGTAAGCCAAATAAAGGCGGTAAAATCGCCAGAAAAAACCAAGCATAAACGCTGTAAAAGAGAATTTGAAAAATACTATTAAAAGCGACCAGTCCGGCTGTATATTCAGTGTCTCCCTTAGCTAATTCACTCCAGACAATTACCATAGCAATACAAGGGGCTATTCCCACCATAATTAACCCAGTCATATACTCAGGTTTATCGCGTAAAAAAAGAATAGCAAGTGTAAACATTACAATTGGGGCAATTATCCAAGTCAGCGATAATGATAGTCCGAGAATTTTTTTATTACGAAATACATCTCCTAATTCTTCATATTTTACCTTTGCTAAGGGTGGGTACATCATCAAAATTAAACCAATAGCAATGGGAATGTTGGTTGTTCCTATTTGGAAATGATTGATAAAAACTTCTATTGTGGGGAAAAAATAGCCTAAACCCACTCCAGTTGCCATTGCCAGAAATATCCACAATGTCAAAAAGCGATCAAGAAAAGAAAGGTGGTTGACGGTCGGTTGTTTAGTTACATATTCCACTTAATTAACCTCTATAAATGTTAGTTTCAGATCCCCGACTTCTCTAAGAAGTCGGGGATCTTGTTGTCATTATAAAATGTGTATTTATTACAAATTAGTATTTAGGCAAGAGGCAAAAACTGTCACCAATTGCCTACTACCATATTTAAACTCAAATAAATTTTGGGGTCATCCAACTAGAGTAGGATATACCTGTTTACATAGCATATCTTTAGACTGGGAAATATTATTCTCCGTCTCCAGCTTTCCAAGCTATAGCTTTACTAGGTTGAGGATTAGGTAACTTCAGAGAAACTAAACCTGCTGCGAATACGAAAAACATTGATGTCCACAGACAACCAACTAAGCCAAATATTTGATAAACCAAACCGGATAAAACTGTACCAACAAGACGACCACCGGAGTTTGCCATATAGTAAAAACCCACATTTAAAGCGACCTTATCATCATCAGTAAATGCTAAAACCAGATAGGAATGAACAGCGGAATTAAAGGCAAATACGACACCAAAAACGAGAAGTCCACTAATAATTACGATATTAGCAGGTAAACCTAATTGTAGTGCCAAAGCGATCGCACCGGGAACAGCCGTTAATGTAAATGTCCAGAATCGAATAGTTTGAGATTGAGGTGGACGACCAGAACCAAACCGCTGCATGAGTGTTGGTGCTAAAAATTGAATAATCCCATAACCAATCACCCAACAAGCTAAAAATCCCCCTACCTGATAAAAAGACCAGCCCAAAGTTCCACGTAAAAACACTGGTAAAGCCACAACAAACCATACATCTCTAGATCCAAATAAAAAGAATCGCGCCGCCGAGAGAATATTTATTTCTGCGCTTTTAGAGAAAAGTTGGCTAAATTTGACCTTTTTCTTGATTTTCCCCATACCTTTGGGCAGCATTAACCCAGAAAACATAATTAAAGCCAGTCCCCCAGCCATAATCCACAGGGAATTAATAAAACCCACAGAACTGAGAAGGGCGCTACCAAGAAAGAAACCAACACCTTTCAAAGCATTCTTAGAACCTGTGAGTACAGCCACCCATTTAAACAAAGAAGATTGGGCATCTTGAGGCACAACCAAGCGAATGGCGCTTTTAGAACTCATCTTCGTTAAGTCCTTAGCAATTCCCGAAAATGCCTGTGCAACCATCACATAAAGGACTGAAAGCCACTGCGCCCACCCTGGATTCAGAAAAGACAGCATAATTAAAGAAAACACCTGTAATCCAATCCCAGTATAAAGAGTTACTTTTAACCCAAACTGAGAACCAATCCAACCGCCGAGAAAGTTTGTAACAATTCCAAATACCTCGTAAAACAGGAACAGAGAGGCAATTTGAATAGGTGTATAACCAATTTTATTAAAATAGAGTAACACTAACATTCTCAAAGCCCCATCAGTCAAAGTGAAGCCCCAGTATGCCAGTGTCACCAGAATATAATTCTTGAAATTAGAATTAGAAGCAGTAGTAGAAGCCATGATTAAAAATTCAAAATCGTAAATACAAACTAAAATTCTCTCTCCGTCTCTGCGCCTCTGCGTGCAAAAATCTTTATGGGGTAGGACCGAAAACCCACCCCTAGAAAACCATTATTTCTGCAAACTTAAAGCCACCTTTCTCGCTAATTCAGTCATGCGGTTAACATAACCCCATTCATTGTCATACCAGGCCAAGATTTTCACTTGGGTTTCATTGACAACCATTGTGGAAAGGGCATCAATAATAGAAGAACGAGGATCATCTTTATAATCAATAGAAACTAAAGGACGTTCTTCATAACCCAAAATTCCTATTAATGGTTCTTGTGCAGATGCAGTTTTTAATAAATCATTAACTTCGGCTATTGTTGTCGGACGCACAACTTCAAATACACAATCTGTGAGAGAAGCATTTAACAAAGGTACACGCACTGCTAAACCATTTAATTTACCATTCAATTCTGGATAAATTAACCCAATCGCTGTAGCTGAACCTGTGCTAGTGGGAATTAATGACATACTTGTAGCCCTAGCCCGACGCAAATCTTTATGAGGTGCATCTACAATAGTTTGAGTATTAGTATTGTCGTGAATTGTGGTAATTACTCCATGTTTAATTCCTAAACCTTCATGAATTACTTTTACGACTGGGGCTAAACAATTAGTAGTACAAGAAGCTGCTGTTAATAAATGATGTTTATCAGCTTCATAGAGGTGATCATTTACCCCCATGACAATGTTTAAAGCCTCTTGTTTAACAGGTGCAGCAACAATTACCTTCTGCACACCTCTTTTAAAATAGGGGTCAAGGGTAGCGGGGGTTCTAAACTTACCAGAACATTCCAAAACTATATCAACCCCAAAATCTTCCCAAGGAACTTCACCCGGTTGAGAATATTCAGTAAAACTGAGAGATTTACCATCAATAACAACTTGGTTTTTGACCGCTTCTACTTCTGGTGTCCAACGCCCATGTACAGAATCAAATTTGAGTAAATGTGCTGCGGCTTCTGTCCCACCTTTGGTTTCATTAATGTGGACAAATTCTATTTCTGGGTAATCCCAAGCAGCACGAACGGATAACCTGCCCATGCGCCCAAATCCATTAATTCCTACTCTAATTGTCATGATTTTTATTAATCCTTAAAATTGCTTTTGTTTGCGTAACAATTGCCCAAGAGTCAGGTTAAACTCTGATTTACCACCAAATACTGTTCCAACTTTGCCTTTATACAAGTGGATAGAATTAAGTTTGTAAGCTTCCTCTGATAAGGGAACATAGCCAACAGAACTGACTATTTTTGCCGCATTTTTAATGTAGAAATCCGCAAGGTTATACACTAAAGTTTTGTTTTTACTAGACCGAAGATTGACATATATGAATAGAGGTCGAGAAAGTGGTTGATACTTGGCTTTTTCTACTGTTTCTGGTGATGGTAAAACAGCACCTTTACCACTATTAACTGCTAAAACTTTTAACTTATCTTTGTTTTCTTGGTAGTAGGCATAACCAAAGTAACCCAAAGCATTAGGGTCTTTATTAACACCAGTAACTAAAACTTCATCATTTTCACTGGCTGTGTAATCTTTGCGACTGGCTTTGGCTTTACCGACAATTGCTTCGGTAAAATAATCATAAGTTCCAGACTTACCACCAGGACCATATAATTTAATTGGGCGGTCTGGCCAAGAATCTCGGACTTGATTCCATTTTGTAATTTTTCCTTGAGCCGCAGGTTCCCAGATTTTTTTCAATTCGGCTACTGTAATGTCTTTTGCCCAAGTGTTTTGGGGGTTAACAGCAATGGTTACGGCATCAAAAGCTATGGGTAATTCCATGTAACTTACGCCATTTTTCTTGCAAGCTGCCATTTCTGACTGGTTAATTGGTCGAGAAGCATTACTGATATCTATTTTACGAGTACAAAATTTTTCAAACCCACCGCTAGTACCGGAAATATTTACTTGTATTTGACCATTATTTTTTAGGTTGGCTTGGTATGCTTTAGCTATGGACTGGGTAATGGGATATACGGTACTAGAACCATCTACTTTGATAAGTGCGTCAGTGGCAGAGTTAGTAACTTTTGTCGCTTCATTTGGTTTTTGAATATTTTGGGCAAGACCAAGCGTATTTGTAAAACTGCTTGTCAATGCTAGTATTCCGAAAGTTAAGACTAATTGGCTTGCTGTTTTATTCACTGATTTCACCTGTATAATTAGTGAGCAGACTATTTATCCTATCTACCTGTCATTTCAAGAAAAGTTAATATGTTAACATTGACTTTATCACTAGATACAACAATTAATTAAGAAAAATTGATGTGTTGTTTATACATAGCAAAAAGAATGCTTTTAGCCGCTTGCGAGTCTTCAAAATCAAAAGACGTTTGTTCACCAACCTCAATCCGAGTAGCAGGTTTTGGAGTGACGTACTCCACACACTCCCTTTCAGGTGAGTGTGGGCTTCTCGGCGACTCTTCTATGAAGACATTGACCGAGCTTTAAGACCGTGCGCCCCACGGTTCTTGATATTTACAGCCGCATTTAGATCCCGGCACAAACTGACCTTACAGTTAGGGCAATTGTGTATTCTTTGGGATAGCGGCTTTTTAACTTTTTGACCACCCTTCGGCAAGCTCAGGGCATCGCAACTAGAACATTCTTGACTTGTACCATTGGGATTTACAGCGATTACTTGGAGTCCAGCATTTATGCCTTCGGCACGCTACGCGAACGGCTTTGACTGTTAGTATTGAAATAAATTGTCCCCAACCAGCATCGTTAATACTTTTTGCCAATCTTGTTTTAGCGAGTCCTTTTATATTCAACTTTTCAACAGCTACTACATCATACTTTTTGAGTAAATCGTTTGCAGTTTTAAAGTGGAAATCTTTGCGGGTATCTGATACTTTCTTATGTTGAATACCCAGGTTTTTTATCGCTTTTTTACGACGATTAGATCCCTTTTTTCTACGAGAGACGCGGCGCTGTGCAGCTTTTAATTTGCGTTCAGCCTTGCGTAAAAACTTAGGGGCTGCAATTCTGGTATTATCAGAAGCAACAATAAAATCAATTAATCCTACATCAATATAGCGGTTTTCGCTTGAGTGAGATACAATCAAATGTACTATACAGGGAAACCGAGTAATCTTTATTATCATAAATGAAACCATATTCTCTAGACTTACGACAGAAAATTATCGAAACTTATGAAC
>Ga0208601_1000122_pt1 | contig 17233 bp, 18 predicted proteins | sample LakMenEpi09Nov12_FD_150684 | JGI IMG/M metagenome (GOLD analysis project Ga0208601, IMG submission 150684) | Freshwater microbial communities from Lake Mendota, WI - 09NOV2012 deep hole epilimnion (SPAdes) | ecosystem: Environmental > Aquatic > Freshwater > Lake | place: Lake Mendota, Madison... | reverse complement strand
GGTTTTATCTTGCTCACGAGTTAAAAATACCCTTAAACGAGCACCCATATTTTAATCACCTCACTAGATTTATTTTCCGTATTTACTTATCTTTACATAGTTTGGTTTCTTTGCGCCGACTTACTTAGTCCTTATTGATAAGATGCGTTTCCCCTGCCAAAGCCTCTGATACTAAACTAGAAGAAAATATCCTAAATTTAGTTGCAGAAAATACTTTACTATTGTTGGATAGAGGATTCTATCATTTTAATTTTTTGCTACAATTAATCGAGAAAAAAGTTGATTTCATTACGAGAATAAAAAAGGGAGCAGCAATCAAAGTAGAACAAGTATTTACAGATAGTTATGGACTGCGAGATAGGAAGATACATCTGGGTTCTGGCACAAAAAAGACTCCGTTTATCACTTTACTTTTGGTTGAAGTACGGTCAGGAAAAACATGGCATTCTTATTTAAATAGCGTCCTAGATCCTCATGTTTTACCTATGTAGTTGCAGATTTATATCGGCGACGTTGGCGGATTGAAGATGCTTTTAATACGGTAAAAAGACTCTTGGGTTTAAGTTATTTATGGACGGGTTCAATCAATGGAATTAAGTTACAAATTTGGGCAACTTGGTTATTTTATGCTGTTTTAGTAGATTTAGGTGATGCCGGAGCGGATGAACTTTCTCTGCCCTTTGATGATATTTCATTAGAAATGATTTATCGTGGTCTTTATCATTTTACAATGGCTCATCAAAAAGGTAAGGCAACCGAAGAAAGTTAAGTATTTTGCTGACCCTCAAAATCGAGATTTAGGTATTATCAAACAGAAACGAAAACTAAATGTTAAGTTAATTGTCGCGCCTTTTCCTGATCTCCAGCGGGGGTCTGACGAGTTTTTTTTCAATAATTATCCAAAAACCGCTTGACAAAAGACTTACAGCCTTAACTTGTCACCAATGGTCATCAAGTGTAAAATAGATTTTTTACAACTTGGTGCGAAACAAGGGCGGGGAAACCCCACCCATTGAAGATGGGTTAATTAATTTTGGCTATTTATTCTTTGCTGTAAAGCTTCCCGTGCTTGTTCTCTGTCGTCAAAATGAATTTTTTCAGTACCCAGAATTTGATAGTCTTCGTGACCCTTACCGGCTAATAATACACCGTCTCCAGGTTGAGCTTGCAAAATAGCCGTCCGAATTGCGGTAGCGCGATCGCTCACAACCATTGGTTGTACTATATCAGGAATACCTGCTAATACGTCCTGTAATATCTTTTCTGGGTTTTCCGTGCGGGGGTTGTCTGATGTCACTACTGCTAAATCTGCGAGTTCAGCCGCTATTTTACCCATTTTTGGACGTTTAGTGCGATCGCGGTCTCCTCCACAACCAAACACACAAATCATTTTACCAGGAATAAACGGCCGGGCAGCTTTCAGTAAATTCTCCAAACTATCGGGAGTATGGGCATAATCTACAATCACGCTAATATCTTGCTGTGGATGAATTTGCACCCGTTCCATGCGGCCAGGAACGCCGGGAAACCCAGGAATGGCATTTGCTACCAATTGCAAATCTAAACCCACATGGACAACCGCACCCACAGCAGCTAAAAGATTTTCTAAGTTATATTGACCAACTAAAGGACAACTAAAATCTACATTTTCTTGGGGAGTATGTAAAATTCCGCTCACACCATTTGGTTGATAATTTAAATCACTCATCCAAAAATCAGCGGTACTATCATTAACGCTATAACTCCAAACCTGTTCTGGACTCAAGGACGCAATTATCCGTTTACCATAAGCATCATCAGCGTTGATAATTGCCCGTCCGTGGAGATAATTGGGACTAAATAACAACGCTTTCGCGGCAAAATAGTCCTCCATATCCTTGTGATAGTCCAAATGGTCTTGGGTAAGGTTGGTAAATACCCCCACTTCAAAAGCACAATTCAAAACTCTACCCTGGTGCAAAGCATGAGAACTAACTTCCATTACCCCAGTTTCACAACCAGCATTCATGGCCTTAGCTAATTGTTGCTGCAAATCTACTGCAAAAGGAGTAGTATTCACAGCAGTTTCCTCAAAACCAGGCCAGCGGGTGTAAAGTGTGCCTATTAACGCCGTCGGTAAATTAGCGTGAGTTAGGAAATATTCAATCAGGTGAGTGGTGGTAGTTTTACCATTTGTCCCCGTCACACCCACCATTTTCAGTTTTTGTCCAGGATAACCATAAAAAGCTGCGGCTATTTGAGCGCAGGCTTTAGTCATATTATCGGCACTAATGACTACAGAGTTAGCTGTGGGCGGATTTTTCTGGATTGCTTCTGAAGAAATAATCGCCGCTACAGCACCAGCAGCTAAAGCACCTGGCCAAAACTCTCCACCGTCTACTCTAGTTCCTGGCATTCCGATAAACAAATCTCCCACTGTGCAAGCATGGGAATTAGTTTTAAGTCCCTGAATATCAATATCTGGTATATTTACAGAATTAATCCCATCTACAGTCGCTAATAATTCCCGTAATTTCATCTGGTGAACCTCGCCACAAGCTTGTCTTGCGCTTATTCTGCATCATTTTGTCATCTATTGGGAGACATATTGACCTAACATTTTTTCTAAACGTTCGATACTGAGACGGGGAGAAGGACGGGGTATCAGTTTTTCTGTGCCGTCCCTGGTGACTAAATGCAGTACCGGGATTTCGTATTGATATGCTGCAAACCAATCTTCACGGGTGGTAATATCTCGAATTTCTAGCTGGAAACTGAGATTTTTGATTTGTGCTAGTTTTTCCTGTAAGCCTTCACAAAGATGACAACCGGGTTTGCTGTAGAGAATTAATTGCATGGGTGGAGATTTAAACGATGAAAATGTATTTTATGATTATTTTAACTGAATATATCAAAAATGTCAGAATCAGGTGGTTATCGAGCGATAGCCTGCGTGGCGTAAGCCATAGTCGAGATAATAAGTAAGTGGACGTTAAATAACCAAAATGTGTAACGATATGTAAATTCACCTCAATGCGTTATTGTGGTTGAGTTTTAGCCATTTCACAAAACGAAATATACTTTGATTTTTCTCCGCCTACCTACTTACTCACCGATTAAAGGATTAACAGGATATTTTTTGTCAGAATCAGGATGTCCAGGATTAAAGGATTAACAGGATAATAAAATATAAAATGGACGATTGCTAATAAAATTCTGTAAATCTTAAAATCATGTAGATGATAATTTTAACTATTTTTAAGTATTGTGTTATAATCAATTCAGAGTTAGAAGAGTAAAAATATCATGATTTTAGCTGTTAAAAATGCTCTTTCCACAATTACACCCAAGTTAACTTATGATGTGTTGATTGAAAATCAAGAGGATGGTACGGTTAAAGCGACATTATTAAGTTTGCCAGAATGTCAAGGTTTTGGTGCTACTAAAGAAGAAGCTTTAAATAATCTGATTCAGCTTTTTCAAGCCCGAAAACCAGAAATCGTAACTTTAGAAATTGAACCAGTTAAAACAGAACATCCTTGGCTGAAATTTGCAGGAATGCACAAGGATAATCCTCTTTTTAGTGAAACACTAGAATATATAGAAAATGAAGGTAATGCTTGGGATGTGCTAGAGACATTAACAGGAACTATTGAAGCACCAAGTGATTGGTCAAGCCAACATGATCACTATTTATATGGTACTCCTAAACATGACAATGAGATCATAGAATGAATCAAGAAAGATTATTTTTAGATACGGTATTTATTCAAGCTCTACTAAACAAAAATGATCAATACCATACTCAAGCAAAAGCATTATTACCAAGGGTGAAAAATGCCGTTGAGGTATGGGTGACAGAAGCCGTTTTAATAGAAGTTGGTAATGCTTTAAGTGCAGTGAACCGTACAGCATCAGTTCAGTTTATTAATCAGTGTTATCAAACAGATAATATCAAAGTTGTTAGTGTAGATTCATCGCTGCTTATGCGTGCGCTGGAACTTTATCACAGTCGTCAAGATAAAGATTGGGGTTTAACAGATTGTATCTCATTTGTTGTTATGAAAAATCAGGGTTTAATTTATGCTGTAACGGCTGATATTCATTTTGTTCAAGCTGGTTTTGTGGCTTTATTAAGGAAGCTAGAGAATTAATTTACTCTGAGGATTTTCAGGATATTTTTTGTCTGAATCAGGATGTCCACCGATTAAAGGATTAACAGGATGATAAAATATAGAATGGACGATTGCTAATAAAATTCTATAAATCTTAAAATCATGTAGATGATAATTTTAACTTTCTTCAAGTATTGTGTTATAATTAACTCAGAGTTAGAAGAGTAAAAATATCATGATTTTAGCTGTTAAAAATGCTCTTTCCACAATTGCACCCAAGTTAACTTATGATGTGTTAATTGAAAATCAAGAAGATGGCACGGTTAAAGCGACATTATTAAGTTTACCAGAATGTCAAGGTTTAGGGAATACAGAAACGGAAGCAATAGAACAATTAGATAAAATTTTGCAAGTTCGTTTAGGAAATGCTAAGATTGTGACTTTAGAGATTGTCGCACCAAAAACAGAAAATCCTTGGCTAAAAATAGCGGGTAAATATAAGGATGATCCGCAATTCGATCAAATGCTAGAATATATAGAAGAATATCGTCGTGAACTAGATGCAATTAATGAATAAAGGTTAATAAAGAAGTGGATAATTTAAGAATATTAGATACAGATCATCTATCTTTATTACAGAGAGGCAATTCATTAATTAGACAGCGATTAACTATGTTCAATCCTGAAAATATTGCCATAACTATTATCACCGCTACAGAACAACTACGGGGAAGACTGAATATTATTAACAGGTGTGAATCAGCGAATGAATTAGTTTTAGCTTATGCTAGGTTAGAGGATACACTAGAAGACATAAATAGTCTAAATGTCCTACATTTTAGCGAAGCTGCGGGTAATATTTACACTGAATTAGTTAAGCAAAAAATCCGCGTTGGTACTCAAGATTTACGCATTGCTGCAATTACATTATCAGTGAATGGGGTTTTAGTAACTCGTAATTTTAAAGATTTTGAAAAAGTTCCTAATTTGCGTTTAGAAGATTGGAGTATTAGTGAATAATGTCTGAATCAGGTGGTTATCGAGCGAAGTCGAGATAATATCCACCGATTAGAGGATTAACAGGATGTTTTTTAGAAAATATAGGTTTTTGTGAATGATAGGAAATATATTTTTCTCTGAATCATAATTTATAATCATTAAACATTCACAGAAAATCTACAAACTACAATCCTGTACATCCTAAAATCCTGGAAATCCTGATTCAGACAACCACAACAAACAATCTCCAAATAGTGAAAATGTAACTTTACCTATTTGTTAATAACTAAAAACTTGAGAGGAATATGATTAGCTTCCCAGTATTCTTTGGCTGAATTTAAAATATCCAATGCTATTTGGTACTGTGTCGGTTCTGCTTGAGCAAAGATATCAGCATGATCTTATGATATCACATATCTTTGAGCCGGACACCATGTTAAATCGGTGATACATTCATCAAAAGCATCCCAGTTATGGCCGAAGTATGTAGGAAATTCCATTGCTTCAGCAGCTTGTTTTAAAAATGTTTGTTTGCTATTAATTTTTTTACCATCAAGATGAAAAACTTTATAATTCATAGATTTATGGTGAGGAAATAGGTTAGTAAAATTGTCAGAATCAGGATGTCCACCGATTAAAGGATTTACAGGATGATAAAATGAACCATTGCTAATAAAATCCTATCAATGACTACTTTAACCGCCAAATCTTGATAGTGTTGTCCAAACTACCACTAGCGACCGTTTGACCATCGGGGCTGTATGCTACTGAATAAACCCAGCTAGAATGACCTTTGAAGGTTTGCAGTAGCTTTCCCGTTTTTACATTCCACAGTTTGATGGTGCTGTCCCTACTCCCACTAGCGACCGTTTGACCATCGGGGCTGTATGCTACTGAAGTAACGAAGTCAGAATGATCAGTGAAGGTTTGCAGTAGCTTTCCCGTTTTTACATTCCACAGTTTGATAGTGCTGTCCCTACTCCCACTAGCGACCGTTTGACCATCGGGGCTGTATGCTACTGAAAGAACCGAGTTAGAATGACCTTCAAGGGTTTGCAGTAGGTTTCCCGTGTTTACATTCCACAGTTTGATAGTCTTGTCGTTATTTCCACTAGCCAGAGTTTGACCATCGGGGCTGTATGCTACTGAATTAACCAACTCAGAATGACCTTTGAGGGTTTGCAGTAGGTTTCCCGTGTTTACATCCCACAGTTTGATAGTCTTGTCATCACTCCCACTAGCCAGAGCCAGAGTTTGACCGTCAGGGCTGTATGCTACTATATAATAACCTTCAAGGGTTTGCAGCAGGTTTCCCGTGTTTATATTCCACAGTTTGATAGTCTTGTCCAAACTACCACTAGCTACAGTTTGACCATCGGGGCTGTATGCTACTGAATTAACCAACTCAGAATGACCTTTGAGGGTTTGCAGCAGGTTTCCCGTGTTTACATTCCACAGTTTGATAGTGTTGTCCAAACTACCACTAGCCAGGGTTTGACCATCGGGGCTGTATGCTACTGACCAAACCCAGTTAGAATGACCAGTGAGGGTTTGTAGGAGGTTTCCTATGAATTGATTACTATTAACTTGTGGTTGTGATGTTGATTCCACCACAGCAGATGAATTTGCTTTAACAACACCAGGAAAAATATCAATACCAAGATTTGTAGAGCGATCGCACCAATAGCATTTACCATAAGTTCGGCTATAGTAATGATTATCTACCCTGCCACATATAGTTAGCCTATTATTCCCTACCTTTAACGCCTCCAACCACTTCCTAGCTGTAGGGCGGAAATTAGGATTTTTATGACCATCATTAAAGCATTTCAGAAAACATTGCTGAACCTCTGGATGAACAATCTCCAGAGGAATTGTTCTTGCTACTGCTGCAATTAAATTAGTTGACCCATTAACCCATAAACCCTGACAGATAAGTTCATTTATGTCTGGAATTTCCCCCGCACCTGTCCACTTTCCCTGAAAAGGATTATTACCACCAAATAATAATTGATAGATAATTACTCCTAACCGGAATCTATCATGTACTTCCGTTTGCTCAATCCTATCAAAATCTTTGCCAATCAGTTCCGGTGGTGTATATCCCTCAGAACCAACTAAACAATTATAAACCTTACCATTTTTCGGATTTATCACCTGAAAAGAATCAGTATCAATAATTGAAGGTAAAGCCCGATTATTCACTAAAATATTTTGTGGTTTAATATCTCCCAAAACATAACCAGCAGCGTGCAGTGCTTCAATAATTGAAACAATATTCAGCGCCGTTGTGTGCAGAAACCGCCAATCAATCTCAAGTTTCAACGCTTGACGACGACGGGGATTATAAACATCAATAAGTTCTTTTCCATCCTTAATTTCAGGCATTAAAAAGCCGACAAAATCGCCCTGATCATTTTTCAAAACTGACTTAGGCCAAGCAAAAGAAACATGATGAAGATGGGAATTTGGTTCTGTGGGTGGGTGGTCTATCATTACTGCTAATTTCTGCACCCGTTCAGGTGTTGGAGAATGGTATATTTTCGCTAAATAACCATTTTGATTAGTTCGCCAAATTTTCGCTTCACCACTATTAGCAATCTCTTCACCCAATAGAGTAATTGATTTTCCCGTACTGGCACAGGTAAGAACTGTCATATAATTTTAATTAGATGGGTTGAAATATATGTCTAAAATCCTAAAATCCGTAGGTTGGGTTGAGGCTTTGCGAAACCCAACAAAATACAAAATCTCATAAATATTGAAAATGTTGGGTTTCATTCTTCAACCCAACCTACAGTTTTTTAGCAATTGTATCCTATTCAAAACAACACAAAAGCAAAGTTTTATCATCATCAGTGCGAGAATTTAACCGCTCAGAATTGAGAAAATCAATTACATATTTTTCATCATCTTCTGGTTTATCTGTTTCTCGCAAATATTCCTCCAAAGGTTTAAAAAATGGCGCATGAGGTTTCCAGTCACTCAAGCGAATCGCTACTTTTTCTAATCCATCAGTAGAAGCACAAATAAACTCTTGCTTTCCTGAAATTACCTGTACTTGCATTTCCTTCAGCGCATTAGCTGAAGTCACAAAAGTTGTTTCGTTGAAAAATTCCCCCTTATCTGGTTCAAACAATAATTGATATTCTGCATCTTGGGAACGCACCACCATAAATCCATCCCCAATTTGCATGGCTGCAACCCATTCAGGAGTTGCTATAAAAACTAAAAGAGTACAAGCTAAATCATGAACAGAATAATCATTATTATCTGCTTTTTTGTTTAACGCAGTAATAACATCCTTGACAAACTTAGTAAAAACTTCCTTAGCTTCCATTTCCGAAAGTGGTTGAGAAAAACCTTGTTTATCAGGAAGTTCATTAATATCAGCAAAGCATTTAATTACAGTTTCTACCGCCAATTCAGAACCAAAATGAGAATATTTAGCACTTCCAGCACCATCAGCAACTGCGCCCACAATCACATCATTAAAAATGCGATAAAGTCCGCAGTCTTGACAAGGTATTTTTTGCTCTTGATGACTCGTTCCCGTTGCATAACGCGCTATAGCTTTCCAACCCACAATAAATAAATCCTGTATATTTTATGAGACTTTATAACCCCTCTCCAAACCTCTCCCCTACAAGGAGAGAGGCTTTAAAACTCCCTGTATGAAAACTCATTTTTTCATGTTCCCTCTCCTCCTAGGAGAGGGTTAGGGAGAGGTTCTTCTAGCTTATACACCCTCTAAGTAGTAATTTGACCCCATCCCACCGGCGGTAATGCTACAGCTTCCCCTACTTTGCCACTAGAAACCCGTTTCATGGAAGTGGAAAGCCAAACAAATAAAGAGCGAAAATCTAAGCCATTAAGGGTTACTGGAGGACGTTCTGGAGGGGCAATTTGTCTGAGTTTATTCATATCTGCACCCTGAACACCAACAGTAAAAAACAACATTCGGCGCTGTGCTTCTTCTTCCCTCACCCTTTGCGCTGCACCTTCCCAAGCATCTGTAGGCGCACCATCTGTAATTAAAAATACCCAAGGACGATAATAGAGTACACCGTTATCCTTATAAGACTGTTTGCGGGTTTCCAATAAATTCAAAGCGTATTCTATGGCTTCACCCATTGGTGTTGCACCTTCTGTTTCTAGCTTAGGCGCTGTAAACTGGTCTATAGTGACAAAATCTTGTGTTAGTCGCACAGGTCCAAAGGTGACGATAGCCACTTCTACACTTAAAGAAGCTTGAGCATCTTTCATTACATCTTCCTTGAAAGTTGCCAAACCTCTATTTAACTCCTGGATAGGTTGTCCTGACATTGAGCCGGAAGTATCTAGCAAGAGAATTACCGGACAACGATTTTCCGGGTTTTCCACGAATTCAGGCAAACCTACTGGCATTTTTGATACTCCTGATTAATCAAGGTGAGATGCAAAATGTATAAACTAGATGTTACTTGTTACTACATAGCTTAACATGGATGTTTGTACGGAATCAATACCCATAATGTCTAAATATTAGTTTCATATTTATTTTTTCCCAATATCATGGATAACGTTGCTAATGGCATTTTCACAAATCATCAGTCATCTTATTTGATACGAACCACAGAGGCACAGAGGACGCAGAGGTGGAGAGAAAGGAGACTGTTAGATGTTAGATTTTATTTAGCAACGTTATCTTGATAATTATTTGCTTTTTACCCCTTTACTAAAAATCCGATAGTACAACCAGGTACTAAATTCTTTGAGGGGAAATAGGATATAAGTCAAAGGATTTACTGTGACAATAATATTTCTAAAATCCCGTTTTGCAAAAAATACAATTCCCTTGGCAACCTGATTTGCTGACATCACACCATAGGGATTTAATTGACTTTTGAAAGGTCCTAAAATTAATTTGCGAATGACACAAGTTTGATCTAATCTTTTGAGGGTGACAATATCCCCTAATGCTCTTTTGCTCAGTTCATACAAGGGACTTAAGGCTGGGGAAACTTCCGCTTCTGAAGTATTTACCCAAATTTCTTTGGTGGCTTTGTCTTGAGGTCCTGTGACAGTTGCAGAAAAAACATCTATTAATTCCAAAGCAGAAAATGTGTTAACTTGATAGGAATTGTGAATGGCACTAGAAGTTCTATCTCCATACACATTTATCCCATGATTGATAATGAGAATGTCAACTTTATTTAAACTTTCTTTTAGTTGAGTTTCATTACCCAATTCCCATTTTACAATTTTGACCCGCTCTTGAACTGCGATTTTTTCAGGATTGGTTGTTAATGCCACAACTTTAGCATTATGCTTTAATAATTCCGCTGCTAATGCTTGTCCTAATGCACCGGAAGCACCTGTTAAGGCTACGGTTTTACCTTTAAGAGAAAGTCCTGTTCCTAATATTTTATCCACTAAAGGAAAAACACCACTATAGTAAGCATTAACATCATCAAAATGATGTCGCCAATGATAGGTTCTATTTACCCACAAAACTGAGGGAATTGTGTCTAATGGTCCGGGTAAATGATTGTAGTCTGTGTCTATTGTTCCTTGAAAATATCGCAGAGATGCACCGTATAAAAACGTGACTGCATAAGCAACACCTAACCATAATCCCCATTGATGAGCTAGTAAGGCAATTACTGTTAATATTGTTACTAATATACCCGATTCGACAATATCGTGATACAACTGGGAATCTACGTAGGCTTTTTGGGAAGTTAAAGTTAAATCTCGACGGTACACAGCATGATGTTTATTGTGCCATTTTGCTAACCATGTTATCTGATGACACAAAGCATGATAAGCATCTCTGACAATTTCTGCGAGTAGGAGGGAGGAAAATCCCCAGGTTGTGAACTGGATACAGTTGTTTACTAACACCGAATCAATAGTTAAGCTTTGAGCCAAAATCATCATCTTTCTGGTGATACCACTTTTTCTTAATTAAACCAAGTTATTACCATCTTTGTCTAAAGTTATATCAATCCCTGATTTGCTCAATTAATCGCTGTTCTAGTAAATCTAATAATTCATCTACATTTTTTCCCACTTCTTGAAAACAGGTTTCTGGTGATGATTTGGGTGCAAATTGAATTAACTTAATTTCCCCTTTCCCAATTCCAATCATCACTACTTCTGTTTCGGGTTTGTTATTATCAATAATTCCTAAGATCTCTTGGAGACGATTTTCAACTCGCTCATTTAACTTCTCTATTTCGGTTTGGGGACAATAGACAAAATGGGGAGTTGGTTGTAAATCAATCCCAATAGTTCCCTGACTATTACCATTTTCTAACCACAATCCCCAAAAAAGTGCGGCTAGTTCTAACTGATTGTTTTTGACAAATCTATCTAATTGTCCGCGCCATTTGTTCTCTGCTGTTTCGGGTTGGGGAATACTAAACATGATGATTAATTGGTAATTTTATTTTTGCTATTTTAACCCAGATTGCACACATTAGACTTGGCAATAAATCATATACAAGTAGGGTGCGTCAGACATAAAAATCTGTGGATATTAAAAAATATTGTAACTCTGACGCACCCTACAAGATATTTTTGAGATGACATTTATTTTAACCCAGATTGAACACGCCAGAGACTTGTATAAATGCCGTTTTTCTCTAGTAGTTGTTCATGAGTTCCGGCTTCGACTAATTTGCCATGTTCCATGACATAAATGCAATCAGCATTGCGAATGGTGGAAAGACGGTGAGCGATCGCTATTGTGGTACGATTGACGGTAATCCGTTCTAAAGAACGTTGAATAGCAGCTTCTGTTTCATTGTCTACCGCTGAGGTAGCTTCATCTAAGATCAAAATTGGTGGATCTTTTAATCCTGCGCGAGCAATTGCAATCCGTTGTCTTTGTCCTCCCGATAATTTCTGCCCTCGTTCCCCCACAATTGTCTCATAACCTTGGGGTAAACTCATAATAAAATCATGAGCCTCGGCTATTTTCGCCGCCATGATGATGTTTTCATCGGTAGCGGTAAAAGTTCCATAGGCAATATTTTCTCCCACTGTACCATGAAATAAAAACACATCCTGACTCACCAAACCAATAGAGCGGCGTAAATCTCGCAAATTTAATTGTTGTAAATCAATTCCATCCAGAGTAATTTTACCACTTTGCACCTCATAAAATCGCAGCAATAGTTTAACCAAAGTGCTTTTTCCTGAACCCGTCGAACCCACAATTGCAATTGTATTTCCTGCGGGAATTTCCAAAGATAAATTGTGAATAATTGGATTTCTATTTTGATAAGCAAAACTCACATTTTGAAATTCCAAAGCCCCGCGAATCATATCTACAGGTAAATCAATATTTCCGGTATGAATTGCAATGGGAGTATCTAACAAATCCATCACTCGATTAGTAGAAGCCATAGCCCTTTGATATAAATCAAAAGTATCACCTAATCTGGTTAATGGCCACAGCAAAAGCTGAACTAAAAACACCAAAGAACTATAAGCACCTACAGCCAATCTACCTTCTACCGCTGCCATACCGCCAAATAATAGCAAGATGGTAAAAGCGATTAAAATGAACATCCGAATAATCGGAATATACCCCGCAGATAAAGCAATTGCCTTAGCATTACTTTGACGATAAGCATTACTTTCAGATTCTACCCGCGCCGCTTCATAAGCTTCTGCTGTAAAACTTTTAATAGTGGTAATTCCACTCAAATTATTAGATAATCTCCCATTTAATAAACCGACTTTTTCCCGAACTTCTGCATAACGAGGCGCAAGAAATTTCTGAAAAATTATCGAACCAAAGAGAATAAATGGCATAGGGAAAATTGCCATCCCAGCCACACTAGGAGCTAAAACAAAAAACGCAGCCCCAACAATAATAATAGTTGTAGTTACTTGAATAATGTCATTTGCACCCACATCCAAAAACCGCTCTAATTGGTTAACATCATCACTGAGAATAGACATTAAACCACTGGTGCTGCGTTCTTCAAAATAAGCTAATTCTAATTCTTGTAAATGTTTATATGCGTCCAGTCGTAAATTATGCTGAATATTCTGTCCCAAATTGCGCCATAGTAATTTATAGGCATATTCAAACAATGACTCCAATACCCAGGTAATCACCGTCAACAAGGATAAAATCAGAAATTGCCCATAAATATCTTTTACGCCTAATCGGGCGATGATAGAATCTTGTTGCTTGACTACCACATCCACCGCAATCCCAATTAATACAGGGGGTGCTAAGTCAAAAAATTTATTGAGGATAGAAGCACCAATGGCCAGTCGAATTTGTTTAGTATAATGATGTCCATATTTAAATAGCCGCTGGAGGGGACGAACAGAATGTTTACGCCTTTTGGATAATCGGATAGATTTAAATGGCATAGCCATATTAATTGATAATTACTTGCAGTTAATACTACCACATAATTGAGTTGATTTGTGATCAATATTGAAGCAATAGATACAGTTATCTTCCTTGAGGAACAGAAGAGATAATTTTGAAAAATTGGTAACTTGTAATTTGGCAAACTTCACTTTTGGGAATTATATTAGAAAATATTGTCGCTAAAATAATTATTCCCCGCAGCAAACAGCAGGGTATAATAACCGTATCAATAAACCAGATGTGCTAATTTTCAGTGAAGACTACCAAAACAGCAAATATTCCTCGTAAAACTTAGGGAATATGCCATATCAATCTTGATTTTGTGCAAAAATGCCAGTAATGTTGAGCAAATCTCCCTCCCAAAACCAGAACCAGACGTAAAAACTAGACAAATCAATATTATGTCTACTCCCAATCATCAGCAACTCTCACTCCCAGAAGCCAAGAAAATACTCAACAAATTTAACTGTCTGGATATTGCCCCCATTCTTAAACCGTCCGAAAAAGTTCCCACTCGTGAGGCATTAATTTTTCTCACCAGTCTTACCGATTATCAAATCTTAGGTATTTGTGCTGATACAGCCGCAGAGGGAATTTTAGCCATGAAAACCTATTCTCGCGCTTTGGGTTATCAAGCACCAACTGATTTACCACATCCAGAAGGACCAGTTTACATCAAGTTAAATGGCAAAAATGGCTTGTGTTATCTTGATTCCTATGCTGGACATCATCGGGGAGTGTTAGTATCTTGCCAGTCTTATCAAGAGGGAGGAGTTAACGAGATGTATGGACATTTACCCCTCGATTTATTTGTCTAGAATTTCGTTTACAATCATCTTTAGGGTGGGCTATGCCCACTCATTCTTAATCACTAATTACCGCATAATATGAGCATTGTTACATTACAGTCAGTTAAGAAAGATTTTGGAATTAAAGAACTTTTAAAAGATGCTAATTTCAGCCTTGATACTAATGATAAAGTTGGTTTAATCGGCACTAATGGTTCTGGTAAATCAACTTTATTAAAAATGATTGCTAGACTAGAATCAATTGATAGTGGGCAAATTTTAGTGAATTCTGGGGCAAAAATTGTTTACTTGCCTCAACAGCCCGATATGGACGAAAATCACACTGTTTTAGAACAGGTATTCGCTGATAGTGGTGAACAAATGAACCTCGTCAAAGAATATGAAGAATTATCTGATAAATTGGCACATTATCCCGATGATAGTCAGTTAATGTCTCGTCTTTCTACTGTGATGGAGCGCATGGATGCAACTGGTGCATGGGAAGTAGAAACTAACGCCAAAATCATTTTAACAAAGTTAGGAATTGTTGATTTTGATGTGAAAGTTGGCACATTATCAGGGGGATATCGCAAACGAATTGCTTTAGCAGCAGCCTTGATATCAGAACCTGATTTATTGTTAATGGATGAACCAACAAACCATCTTGATGCTTTGTCTGTAGAATGGTTACAAAGTTATTTAAATCGCTATCGCGGCGCACTTTTATTAATTACTCATGATCGTTATTTTTTAGATAAAGTTACTAATAGAATTATCGAAATTGATCGAGGTGATATTTACAATTACACAGGTAATTATTCCTATTATCTAGAAAAGAAAGCTTTAGCTGAAGAATCTGCTGTTAGCACTCAGCGGAAACATCAAGGTCTTTTACGCCGCGAATTAGAATGGTTAAAGAAAGGCCCAAAAGCTAGAAGTACCAAACAAAAAGCCAGAATTGATCGCGCTCATGAATTGAGAGATACTGAGTTTAAAGAAATTAATGGTAAGGTTGATATTTCTACCGTTGGCCGACGGATTGGTAAGAAGGTTATTGAACTCAAAAATGTTAGTAAAGCCTACAATAACAGGACTTTAATTCATAATTTTACTTATGAATTTAGTCCAGAAGATCGGATTGGCATTATTGGCGGTAATGGTGCAGGTAAATCTACTTTAATGGATATTATGACTGCCAGAATCAAACCAGATTCCGGTAGTGTGGAAATTGGGACTACAATTCATATTGGTTATTTTAACCAACATTCAGAAGAATTGTTGACGGCTGTAGATGATAATCAACGAGTGATTGATTACATTAAGGAAGAAGGGGAATTTATTCAAATATCCGACGGGACAAAAATCACTGCTTCCCAAATGTTAGAGAGATTTTTGTTTCCAGGAAATCAACAATATGCACCCATTAATAAACTTTCTGGTGGAGAAAAACGCCGTTTATTTTTATTACGGATTCTCATTAGTGCGCCCAATGTGTTGATTTTGGATGAACCGACTAATGATTTAGATGTGCAGACATTAGCGGTATTAGAAGACTATTTAGAAGATTTTAATGGTTGTGTGATTGTAGTTTCTCATGATCGTTACTTTTTAGATCGGACAGTAGACAGAATTTTTGCCTTAGAAGAAGGTGGAGGTTTACGTCAATATCCGGGTAATTATTCCATCTATTTAGATTATAAAAAAGCTGAAGAAGCAGAAAAACAAGAACCGTCAAAAACTGTAATTGTAGAATCAAAGGTTGTATCTCCAGTTGCAGAGACTAAAAAAGCCCGGAGGTTATCCAATTGGGAAAGACGGGAATTTGAGGAATTAGAACATAAAATTGCCAAGTTAGAAACAGAAAAAACAGCAGCAGAAAAGAAATTAACAACTGTGGTTGGAAATTATAGCCAAGTGCAAAAGCTATATGAAGAGGTGGAAACTCTCAAGAAAAATATTGATTTGTCTACAGAACGCTGGTTGGAATTAGCGGAAATGGATTCTTAGGTTGCAATTAAATTAATCGTCTTGTTGAAATCTTCAAATATACGTAGGGTGGGTTAGCAAAAGCGTAACCCACCATCTGATTAGGTAGTTATGTAAAATAAATTGCATATCTCATATAATTTATGCTTATAAGAGCTAATATATAGCTCCAACTTATTTAATAATTTAGGGATCTATTTATATTTAAGTTAATAGGCAAAAGTGACATAATTGCAGCAATTATGTCACTTTTTTTGGCTATTTTCAGTCCGTAATTGTCTATTTTTTGGTGATATTATTAACTTAAAATGGCAATTTTACGGATATTTGTGCGGAAAATGCTGTTATCATCAAGCTATTGAAAGTGACAAAACTGAAACAATTATGTCACTTTTATTTTGTCTAAGTCTCTAGACAGATGTTTTTATTTTTAATAGGATGTAGTCAGGAAATGAAAAAGTACAACGTTTCCGGTTTTCTAGATTTTTTGATTTTTTAAAACCAAGGAGAATACTAAGATGGCTAACATTCAAATCTTTGAAATTAATGAAGATGGAGAATTACTAGTAAATGATCCAGAATTAGCAGGGGTGCTTCAAGAGTTAAAGCCTGAAGAACTTAACATGATAGTTGGTGGGAAGTGGACAGGTTTCTTTTGTTTTAACAGTAACGGCGAATGCAAACCTAAACCTCCCGCCAAATAGTCTGTTAGCTTAATTGGCTGAATACGATAAGATTTACTTGAAAATCGATCGTTACTACATAATAAGTGTAGCGATCGCATTTTCAAGCGATAAACTAATACAAGGAATTTCTCAGATGACAACAATAGAAACTGTAAAACAAGCTAACTTGGTGCGTGCGCGATTAATATCTGATAAAGCTTTTGAATTAATTATTTTACCAACAGAACAATGTAACTTTCGTTGTATTTATTGCTATGAAGATTTTTCCATAGGGAGAATGAAACCTGAAGTAATTTC
>Ga0208601_1000114_pt1 | contig 17791 bp, 16 predicted proteins | sample LakMenEpi09Nov12_FD_150684 | JGI IMG/M metagenome (GOLD analysis project Ga0208601, IMG submission 150684) | Freshwater microbial communities from Lake Mendota, WI - 09NOV2012 deep hole epilimnion (SPAdes) | ecosystem: Environmental > Aquatic > Freshwater > Lake | place: Lake Mendota, Madison... | reverse complement strand
GGTGAAGCATTAAGTAACATTGGCTTTACCACCCGTGACATCATGCGTCTTTCTGCCTACGGACTGGCAACCGTTTAATAACTGCCCACAGGGGTGACGACTTTGTTACCCCAGGGAGGTAGGGGAAGTAGGGGAAGTAGGGGAAGTAGGGGAGGTAGGGGAGGTAGGGGAGTAATAGTTCTGTAGTCAACCGTCAACTGTGAACATTGACCCCTTATGTAGTATTTTTAATAATTAGATACTATAGTTTGCGATTTCTCCAAAATCCAAAATCTCAAATCCAAAGTTGGTATTGCCCACTAATTCCACAGTTTTGCACGACAGCACACGCCTAATATATCACTCCATGTTTGGTTTAATTGGACATCTGACTAGTTTAGAACACGCTCAATCAGTAGCTCAAGAATTGGGATATCCAGAATATGCCGATCAAGGGCTAGACTTTTGGTGTAGCGCCCCGCCGCAAATAGTTGATCATATCACTGTCACCAGTATCACCGGGCAGAAAATAGAAGGAAAGTATGTAGAATCTTGCTTTTTGCCAGAAATGCTGGCCAATCGTCGTATTAAAGCTGCCACGCGGAAAATTCTCAACGCTATGGCTCATGCTCAAAAGCATGGCATTGATATTACAGCTTTGGGAGGATTTTCCTCAATTATTTTTGAGAACTTTAATTTAGAGCAGTTCAAACAAGTCCGCAATATTAACCTAGATTTTGAACGCTTCACCACAGGCAATACTCATACAGCTTACATTATTTGTCGGCAAGTAGAAGAAGCCTCTAAACAACTAGGGATTGAATTGTCCAAAGCAACTGTAGCTGTGTGCGGTGCAACGGGGGATATTGGTAGCGCAGTCACCCGCTGGCTAGATAAAAAAACAGATGTCCAAGAATTACTATTAATTGCTAGAAATCAAGAACGTCTCCAAGAACTGCAAGCAGAACTAGGACGCGGTAAAATCATGGGATTACAGGAAGCATTACCCCAAGCAGATATTGTCGTCTGGGTGGCGAGTATGCCCAAAGGCGTAGAAATTGACCCGACAACATTAAAACAACCCTGCCTATTGATTGATGGTGGCTATCCTAAAAACTTAGGCACAAAAATTCAGCAACCAGGGGTGTATGTGTTAAATGGTGGCATTGTGGAGCATTCCCTAGATATTGACTGGAAAATCATGAAAATTGTCAATATGGATGTGCCAGGTCGGCAATTATTTGCTTGTTTTGCAGAATCAATGCTATTGGAATTTGAGAAGTTATATACAAACTTTTCTTGGGGGCGTAATCAGATTACCGTAGACAAAATGGAGCAAATTGGTCGTGTGTCCATTAAACACGGTTTTAGACCATTGCTAGTTTAGTCATTAGTCAGTGGTCAGTGGTCAGTGGCAAAGAAAAGACAACTAACAACTGACAACGGACGACTGACAACTGACAACCAACAACTGACAACTGACAACTAAGATAACTATGGCAACCACTGAGCGCAAACCGCTACTGTTAGATTTTGAAAAGCCTTTAGCAGAACTGGCCACTCGCATTGACCAAATTCGCCAACTGGCTGAAGAAAATGGTGTTGATGTTTCTGGACAAATTCGCCAACTAGAGACACGGGCGACGCAATTACGGGAAGAGATTTTTAGCAGTCTGACACCATCTCAACGATTGCAGGTAGCCCGTCATCCCCGCCGCCCTAGCACTTTAGATTATATTCAATCTATTAGTGATGAATGGATGGAGTTGCATGGCGATCGCTGTGGCGGAGATGATCCGGCTTTAGTGGGTGGTGTCGGGCGCATAGCTGGACAACCGGTGATAATGTTAGGACATCAAAAAGGCCGGGATACTAAAGATAACGTGGCTCGTAACTTTGGCATGGCTGCTCCTGGTGGCTATCGTAAGGCTCTGCGCCTCATGGAACACGCCAATAAGTTTAGTATGCCAATTTTGACCTTTATTGATACTCCTGGGGCTTGGGCAGGCATAGAAGCCGAACACCAAGGACAAGGAGAGGCGATCGCCTATAACCTGCGGGAAATGTTCAGCTTTGACGTACCCATCATTTGCACAGTTATTGGTGAAGGTGGTTCTGGTGGGGCGTTAGGTATTGGTGTAGGCGATCGCCTATTGATGTTTGAACACTCAGTTTATACCGTCGCTACCCCGGAAGCCTGCGCTGCAATTTTGTGGAAAGATGCCAGTAAATCTCACCTGGCCGCCGTAGCCTTAAAAATTATCTCCCACGACCTCAAAAACTTGGGCATTATTGACCAAATTCTCCCTGAACCCTTGGGTGGCGCACACTCAGACCCTTTAACAGCAGCGACAAACTTGAAACAAGCCTTGCTAGAAAACTTAGACGAACTGAACCGTCTGACACCTGCTGAACGTCGCCAACTCCGTTATGATAAATTCCGTAATATCGGCGTTTTCACAGAACTTGCTCACTAAAAATACTCAAGAAAATGGCATAGAATTACAGCAATGCTATAATTGCCTATGGCTGCTTAAAGATTTTTAACAATCTTCAAGAGCTATAGGCATTAGGACTTACTTGGGTTTATGAGCATCTGTTGGCTGACAGCATTGCCAAAAAGTTGGAAAATATCATGAATTTTGAGCAAAAAAGACGCGCCTTAATTACTGGTGCTAGTAGCGGAATTGGCAAAGCAACAGCTTTGGCATTTGCCAAGGCTGGGATAGATGTAGCATTGGTCAGCCGTTCTCAGGATAAACTAGAGTCCGTAGCTAAAGCTGCACAGGAGTTAGGAGTAGAAGCCAAAGCCTTTTGTGTAGACTTAGCTGAAGTTACCCAGGTTAAATCCAAAATTCAAGGAATAGCTGAGGAATTTGGCAACATAAATATTCTCATCAATAACGCTGGGATTGGATATACGGGCAACCTGAGTGAAACACCTTTAGAAGACTGGCAACAGGTAATTAATTTAAATCTCACCAGTGTCTTTCAGTGCATGATGGGAATTTTGCCAGGAATGCGCCAACAAGGCCAAGGCACAATTATTAATATTGCTTCTATAGCTGGCAAACAAGCTTTTCCGGGTTGGGGCGCTTACTGCGTCAGCAAAGCAGGACTTCTTTTCCTATCCCAAACCCTCGCACAAGAAGAACGTGCTAATGGCATTCGCGTCATTGCCATTTGTCCTGGTTCTGTGAATACGGAAATTTGGGATACACCGACAGTCCAAGCTAACTTTGACCGTTCCCAAATGTTAACTCCAGAAATTGTGGCAACAACAATTTTACACACTGTCTTATTACCACAAGAAGCAGTAATTCAAGAATTGACGATTATGTCCAATGCTGGTGTTCTCTAATTGGTGATTTTATCATTTATCTCTTTAATTACCACTGACAACTGTACGGGCGAAGCATTTGGAGAACTATTTTTGGCAATGACCGATAATTTATCTTCCAAATGCTTCGCCCCTACTGACAACTGACAACTGTACGGGCGAAGCATTTGGAGAACTATTTTTGGCAATGACCGATAATTTATCTTCCAAATGCTTCGCCCCTACTGACAACTGACAACTGACAACTGATAAATTACTAAAATTCAATCATGACTATCGCTGGTTCAAACGGTTCTAACACTTCCCAATCACCTCTCATTCCTGATTTAGCAGAAGCTATCAATGTCCGACCAGACCGCAATACCCATAATGGCAAAGAACCACAAATACATCCACCATCTGAGGAAATCATGGATGAAATGATGGCAGCGGTGCGAACAATGATTGTGGGAGTAGGAGAAGATCCTGAACGGGAAGGACTTCTGAAAACACCCAAGCGCGTAGCTAAGGCGATGAAGTTTCTTACCAGTGGCTATAATCAATCTTTAGAAGACCTCATCAATGGTGCTATTTTTGATGAAGGACATGATGAAATGGTGTTAGTTAGAGATATTAACTTCTTTAGCCTATGCGAACATCATATGTTGCCATTTATGGGTAGAGCGCACGTGGCTTATATTCCCAATCAAAAAGTGGTGGGATTAAGTAAACTAGCACGGATTGTGGAAATGTATTCTCGCCGGTTACAAGTCCAAGAAAGACTAACTCGACAAATTGCTGAAGCACTGCAAACCGTTCTCGAACCTAAAGGTGTTGCTGTCGTCATGGAAGCCAGTCATATGTGCATGGTAATGCGTGGAGTGCAAAAACCTGGTTCTTGGACAGTTACCAGTTCAATGGTAGGAGTATTCCAGGAAGAACAGAAAACCCGTGAAGAATTCTTCAGCTTGATTCGTCACCAACCGTCATTCTTTTAATGAGGGAACAGGGAGCAGGGAACGGGGAACAGGGAACAGGGAACAGGGAACGGGGAACAGGGAACAGGGAGCAGGGAACAGATTTTTTTAACTGACAACTGACCACTGACAACGAACAACTGACAACTGTACGGGCGAAGCATTTGGAGAACTATTTTTGGCAATGACCGATAATTTATCTTCCAAATGCTTCGCCCCTACTGACAACTGACAACTGACCAATTACCTATTCCCCAGATTTTGAAATAATAGGGCTACTTTATCTAAATCTTTGTTACCTGGTGAGTGTTCGACACCACTGGATAAATCAATACCATGGGGTTTAATTTGACTTAAAGCAGTCAAAATATTATCTGGTGTGAGTCCTCCGGCTAAGAACCAAGGAAGAGAGGGGCTAAATTCCTGATTTAACATTGGCCAATCTAGGGTTTGTCCTGTTCCTCCTAGGTGTTGGGGATGGTAGGCATCAAGTAGTAGGGTATCTACATAATCTGTATAATGCGTGGTGGTTTGTAGATGCTCTAAACTGCGGACTCGTATAGCTTTAATAATTTCTACTTGGGATAAAGATTGACGTAATTGATGGCAAAATTCTGGTGTTTCGTCTCCATGTAGCTGGACACCAGTTAAACCAGACTTTTTAACTATTTGAGTAATTTCGGAAATAGTGGTGTTAGCAAAAACGCCGATTTTATCAATATTTGGGGGAATTGGAGCGATAGCTGCCTGAATTTGAGCTATATTAACGTAGCGAGGGGAACTGGGAACACAGATAAATCCTAGCGCTGTTGCACCCAGGGAAGTTATAGCTAGAGACTGCTCTGGTTGAGTAATACCGCAAATTTTAACCCGAATTTTCATCTGAAAAGTTACAAATAATCACAAAAGTATCTTAATTCAAGTTAAAAACTTTTGCTTTGTCCTTAGTAATTTTATAATTCGGTAGGATTATATTCATTTTTTCAATCAGGAGAACACACTTTCATGTTATCAGTTTTATTAGCCGCAGCATCCGTTCCTGTTACACCAGTGTGGAGTCCTACAGTCGGTATCATTATCAGCGCCAGCAGCGCAGTTGTACTTTTATTCACTTTTGCACTTAAATCTGCCAAAGTCGGACCAGCGATGCCTGTATTACCTGTAAGCGTGCCAGGATTCATTGGGGCAATGGCTTTTGGTCATGTGATTGGTATTGGGATTGTTTTAGGACTAACTAATATTGGTCGCTTGTAAGTTCGATTTCATCCTCTCTTGCTATAGAGAGTGAAAATTCAGCGGTAGGTAAAAATCAAATTACTTACCGCTAATGTCCTAACCACTTTGCTGGTTGACATATTCTAGTTCTTAAACTCTTACTCTCTGCGTTCTCTGCGCCTCTGCGTGTTAGCGAAGCGGGGCGAAGCCTGAAAAAATCATACCTTCATTCACCAACGCCTAATATTCATACCTATGTTTAAATCAAAATTGAATAGTAAATATTTTCCAGTTAAATTTTTATTGATCCTATTGGTAGCAATTAGCATTTTTTTTAGATTTACTGATCTGTCTCATAATTAAGGACTAGCTGAAAAAGAACCGCAGCAAACACCTTTGTATTTTATTATATTAAGATTTTGGACGCAAATATTTGGTAATTCTATGGCAGTAATTAGAAGTTGTTCAGCTTTTTTTAGCTTAGAAAATATTGACTCGTCTGTTTTATTTAAGATTGAATAATTATTTCACAATTTTTGGTTTTTGAGGAATTAAATTCTCAGAATAATTGACCGCAGATAAACGCAGATGAACGCAGATAAAGACGGATGAATTAATGGATTTTATGATTCTGTGCAAATATAGATCCGAAAACCAATAAAATCGTTAGGATATTAATGGGGTTCAGGATTTTGCTGAAGGTATTGAAAAACTAGATAAATTGATGTTATGCAAACTAATTGGCAAATAGGTTCTTTATTTGGCATTCCTTTATTTTTAGACCCCTTATGGTTTGTAATTTTGGGGTTAACTACTCTGAATTTTGGATTTGCTTACCAACAATGGGGGACTGTCGCGGGTTGGAGTGCTGGTTTGATTATGGCACTGTTGTTATTTGCTTCGGTGCTACTGCATGAGTTGGGACATAGCTTGGTGGCACAGTCCCAAGGAATTAAGGTGAATTCTATTACTTTGTTTTTGTTTGGGGGAGTTGCGGCCATCGAGGAGGAATCAAAAACTCCTGGTAAAGCTTTTCAAGTAGCGATCGCTGGACCTGCGGTAAGTGTGATCCTATTTTTCTTACTGCGCCTGGGTGCGAGTGTTATTCCTGATAGTAATCCTTTGCATGAAATGATGGGAGATTTATCAAGAATTAACTTAGTTGTGGCTTTATTTAATTTAATTCCTGGTTTACCTTTGGACGGGGGACAGGTGTTAAAAGCGGCTTTGTGGAAAATTACAGGCGATCGCTTTAAAGCTGTACACTGGGCAGCAAAAGCCGGACAAATTTTAGGTTATAGTGCGATCGCTTTGGGATTTGCCATTGATTTCTTCACCAGAGAATTTATCACGGGTTTATGGATTGTTTTGATCGGTTGGTTTGCGGTTCGTAATGCTAACAGTTATGACCGGGTAACTACATTACAAGAAACTTTACTCAAGTTAGTTGCAGCCGATAGCATGACTCGTAATTTTCGTGTAGTTGATGCTAATCAAACATTGCGAGAATTCGCTGATTCTTATCTTTTAGAAACTACTACACCAGAAGTTTATTTTGCGGCTGCTGATGGTCGTTATCGCGGTTTAGTTAATATTAATGATTTGCGAAATACCCGAAGAAGTGAATGGGAAACCCAAACTTTACAAAGTATTGTTCATCCCCTAAATACAATTCCTACTGTTATTGAATCTACTTCTTTAGCAGAGGTAATTAAGAAATTAGAAACTGAACAATTACCTCAGATTACTGTTCTTTCTCCTGCGGATGCTGTTGCTGGTGTCATTGATAGAGGGGATATTGTCCAAGCGTTAGCACAAAGGTTAAATTTACCAATTACTGCTGCGGAAATTAAACGCATCAAGGAAGAAGGGAGTTTTCCTCTAGGTTTACAATTAGGGGTAATAGCGAAGTCTGTAGAAAAATGAAATTGTCAGAATCAGGATATCCAGGATTTGAGGATGTTCAGGATGAATGATTTTTGATGGTTAGAAAATTTTGGAAATTGTCAGAATCAGGATATCCAGAATTTGAGGATGTTCAGGATGAATAAATAGAACATCTTGTTAATCTTTAAATCCTCTAAATCCTGATGATAAAAATTAATGTTATAATCAACAAATAACTACTTGGTATCATGTTATGATGATTACTCAAGAATTAGAATGTAAAGAAAACATCTCTCAAGATATAATTTTTCCTCCCAGTGATTTATATAGTAATGAACCTCCCGTGGAAACATACACTAGAATTTGCAGGTTTTCATTTATTAGATGGAGAGTACCAACCTCTAGAAGCAAATGAAAAAGGACATTTATGGAGTCGTCAGCTAGGTTTATATTTGGGAATTCATGAGGGTTTATTACGGTATTTTACACCAGAAGGAAAGCTAGTTTTTACCCCTGAAGAAACCGCAGAACGTTTAGCAGCAAAGTTGCGAGAACTAAATATTGACCCAGAAACAATTTAAAATGTAGGTTGGGTTAAGCTGCATCGCAACCCAACCAAAGTTTTGATAATGTAACAGTGTTGGGTTTCCTTGCGTCAACCCAACCTACGTAAATTAATGAAAATGACTTTAATTAATGCTATATCAATAGCTAACTATTAGTAAGTTATGCCCTGCTGCCTCTTTGGAATAATCCCCACAAATAAATGGCAATAATTGCCCCAAGAACTGCCACTATTACCCCAGGAATACTTAAAGATGCCGATGTCAGTTGTAAAGTCCCTGTGCGGAGAAGAGTAAATAAAGTACCACCGATAAAAGCACCAACAATACCTAAGATCATGGTGGATATCATCCCCCCACCTTGATAACCAGGATAGATTGATTTGGCAATTACACCAGCTAATAGTCCCAAAATTATCCAAGTAATAATATTCATTGATTGCCTCAAAAAATTGACTTAGGTTATGTCAAATTTATCAAAGCTTAATATTATTTATTTCTACCTAATGACATAAACTGTATAAATCAAAAGGTATGTAGTTTTGTTCTTTTCATAAATCATCACTACATACCAATGCTCATTAAATAGAACGAGAGAATTTTGTCTCTCTAGTTCTTGTATGAGTATCGAAAACAACTGCAATATTTCTAACTAGCAATCTACCAATATCAGTAATATGGATTTCGTCTGCTAATACATTTACTAATCCATCCGCTTGTAGTGGTGCTAATTCTTTGAGTTCATAGCCAAAATATTTATCAAAATTGATATGATATTTCTGCTCAATCTCTGACTTATTTAATTGAAAGTGAGACATTATTGACATAATTACATCCCGTCTAATAATGTCATCTTGAGTGAGTTTAATACCTTTACTGGTAGGAATTACACCTGCTGCAACTGCTTTGTAATAATCCTTTAATTCCTTGTGGTTTTGAGCATAGGCATCTTCTAACATACTAATAGATGTGGCACCGAAACCAAACAATTCCGTTTCCGCGTGGGTAGTATAACCTTGGAAATTACGTTTTAGTGTACCATGACGTTGAGCGATCGCTAATTCATTGTTATTTTTAGCAAAATGATCCATCCCAATAAACAGATACTCATTATTAGTTAATTCCTCAATCGTCATTTTGAGAATATCTAACTTTTCTTCTGCTCCCGGTAATGCGGCTTGGGGAATCATTTTTTGTACAGGTTTAATCCAAGGAACATAGGCAAAATTAAACACGACAATTCTATCAGCATCCAATGCCATTGTCTTGTGTAATGTTTCCCGAAAAGTGTCAAGAGTTTGATAAGGTAAACCGTAAATTAAGTCTACATTGACACTATCAAATTTAGCCTCCTTAATCCAACTCATCACATCAAAAAGTAGTGCTTCTGGTTGAATCCGATTCACCGCTTTTTGTACTTCTGGGTTAAAATCTTGAATCCCAAAACTAATGCGATTAAAGCCAATATCTCGCAAAAATAAGATATAGTCTCTAGTCACATAGCGGGGATTAATTTCAATGGATACTTCTGCATCTGAAGCAATTGGGAAATTACGGGTAATATTTTTCCATAGAAATTTTACTTGATCAAGTTCTAAATAATTCGGTGTACCTCCACCCCAATGAATCTGAAGGACTTTTCTATCTTTGTCAATTAAATCTGAGGTATTTTTGATTTCCTGTTCCAAATGTTCTAGATATGGAATAGCCATTTTCTTGTTATTGGTAATCACGGTATTGCAACCGCAGAAATAACAAGTGCTTTGGCAAAAAGGAATATGGAAATATAGGGATAGAGGTGTTTGTCTTTGATTGGAAGCGGTAATTGCAGATTGGAAATCTCTTGCAGTGAAATTTTCACTTAATTCCGTTGCTGGGGGATAACTCGTATATCGAGGAGCGCGAGTATCATACTTTTGAATTAGATCAAAATCAAACTTAACACCAGGTAATAGAAAAACCATTATAGCCTCCAATGAATGTGAGTATATGTCCTTGTAGGGGCGTTCGCGGAGCGTGCTGGAAGCATCAGCATTCGGCCTATAAACTATCGCTAAAACCATTAATTTTCAATCCGAATGCTTCGCCCTTACTAGTTGGGAATAATCATAATTAATTTTCCCAATTTAATGTTGTAATTTAGGATTTAGCTATTAGCAAATAGAATATTTTTATCCTATTTGTTTGTGGTTAGTATTATTTTTAACGAACCACAGAGGCACAGAGAACACAGAGGAAGAGAATAAATAGATGTTTGCATCTTGTTTAGGATTTTTATATAATTCATCATTGTCAAAATTAATTGGGTGATGAATTATATTTTTGTAAATGATGCAGAGACTCAAGTTAATTCGTTGTAAGTAGTTCTACTCAGAGCTTGGATTAAAATACTTTCCAACTCTTTAAGTATCTGCATATTTAGCTTGAAAGCATGGTTAGCTTCTGCCACAATTTTGTCAGTGGTTTTATCGTCAATAGATAGTTTATCTAATGCTTGACGATACTTTTCTTTGAAAGCCTGCTTGTCTGGAATTTGCTGAAAGTTGTAAAAAGAAGTTCCTTCATATCCAGACAGTTTTAAGGCTGATTGAGCAATTTTTTGTAGCATTTGCCCACCAGAAAGATCACCCAAATAACGAGTATAGGAATGAGCTAACAATAGTGCAGGTTCATGAGTAGAAATTTGTTGGATACGTGCAATATAAGCTTGAGCAGCGGGTGAAGGGGTGATGCGTTTCTGCCATTGATTCCCATAGTAAAATAACATATCTTGTTCTAGGGAAGATTGGCGATTTAGTTCGGGAAAATAAATCAAATTAATGACAGGATGCTGTTTATGTTTCTCAATTGCTGTTTCTAGTTCACTGTAAACAAAATAGAAATTCCTCAACAACTGAATAAAACAATCTCTATCTACAACTCCTTTGACAAAACATTTCATGAAACCCAGATTTTCTGAATCTATATGTGCTTGTTGAGTTCCTACACGCAGTTTCATTGCCAAATCATTACTCATTCTTAGTTCCTTCTTCTTTACGTGTCAGGGTTTGCAAATTTCAACGACTTGTTTATCAGTTCACCGTCGTTATGATCACAGAAAAATTGCTATTCTATGGGAATAGGGTTTTGAGAATAATTTCTCCAGCACAAATTACTACCGATGCAGATTTCGGCTAGTTTTACTGCTCCTGAAATCATTTAACTATTATTCTTTGTATAACTATAAGAGTATTCATATTTATTTATGGTTTCATAAATACATTTGTTTAGTAAATAGGTATTTAAACTATGGGAGAATTAAAGATAATTCAGTATTTTTGTAAGAATTAGTTTCAATGATTTAACTGATGACTAATAACAAATATTTATGCTTATATAATTTTAAGGCAGACAATGGTAAAGGGACTACTTATGGTTAAATCGTTCGATAAACCCCCACTTGATTTATCGAAATCAGGTGTAAAAGCACCAGTTCAAGAAACATTATTAACACCCCGTTTTTATACCACTGATTTTGACACAGTGGCAAAAATGGATATTTCTGGGTATGAAACGGAATTAAGGTCTGTAATTGACGAACTCAAGGCTGATTATAACCGTCATCACTTTGTGCGCGATGATGAATTTAAGCAAGGTTGGGATCACATTGTTGGTGAAAAACGACTGGCTTTCATTGACTTTTTAGAACGTTCTTGTACTTCAGAATTTTCCGGGTTTTTACTGTTTAAAGAATTATCTCGTCGTCTTAAAGACAGTAACGCTTTACTATCAGAAGCATTTGCTTATTTAGCGCGAGATGAAGCCCGTCATGCGGGATTTCTGAATAAGTCAATGGCAGATTTTAACCTTTCTCTTGACTTGAGTTATCTCACTAAAAATCGTACCTATACATTTTTCCCAATTGAGTGGGTTATTTACACAGTTTACCTATCAGAAAAAATAGGTTATTGGCGTTATATTTTAGTATTTCGTCACATGGAAAAAAATCCCGAATACCAGTTTTATCCCCTATTTCGGAAGTTTGAAAGCTGGTGTCAAGATGAGAATAGACACGGTGATTTTTTCAAAGCTTTGTTACGTTCTCAACCCCAATTATGGAATAATTGGAGATCTCGCTTATGGGTGCGGTTTTTCTTGATAACTGTGTTTGCTACCCACACTATGACAGTATTTGAAAGAGGTAATTTCTATGAAATATTAGGTATTCATCCTCGTCAATACAATACTCAAGTAGTTGAAGAAACTAACAAAACCGCAGCTAAAGCATTTCCAATTATTTTAAATACCAATCATCCCTATTTTTTCTGGTATTTAGAGCAATGTGCTGTCTATAATCAGAAAATAATTGATCTCAATCAAATCAATGATTGGAAAATTGCGAAATTTATCCAAAAAATTCCCTTAACTCTAATGATTTTTTGGTATATGTTCAAGCTATTTCTGATTAAACCCATAGACACAGAAGCAACTCGTAAACAAGTTTGTTAATTAATCAATCAGATCCCCGACTTCTCTAAGAGGTTGTTTGAAAACTTTTTCGTGTGGGATCTGACACCCGCAGATCCCCCTAAATCCCCCTTGAAAAGGGGGACTTTGAGGAATTTAGCCCCCCTTTGTAAGGGGGGTTGGGGGGATCTAGATTAATTCTGATACTTTTCAAACATCCTCTAAGAAGTCGGGGATCTAATCCTTATTTTTTACTTTTTAATTGAAATGGCGTATATTTTCCCCCCAATGCTTCAACAATAGCGCGGGTATTTGCTGCCATCATTTTTATATAAGTATCACCATTACTACCCTTTGCCCCAATAGAATCAGAAAAAAGTGGAGTTGGTGCTAATTTTACTCCGGCTTCTTCGGCTACTGTTTTAATTAAAGCTGGGTTAATTGTCGTTTCAGCAAAAATAGCGGGAACACCTATTTTTTTAACTGATTCAACTAACTTTTTTACAGTTTGGGCGCTTGGTTGTTCCTCCGTACTAATGCCAATTAAAGTTCCAGCGATCGCTATTTTATAAGCATTTCCGTAATATTGAAAAGCATCATGGGTAGTGATGAGTTTCCTTTTATCTGCGGGAATAGTTTGAATTTCTTGAATAATCCAAAGATGTAATTGTTGTAATTCATCAGTTAGCCTTTCGGCATTTTGAGTAAATTTTTCTTGATCTTCTGGTGACAATTCAATTAAACTATCTCGAATCGCTTTTACCATAGATATAACATTTTCTGCACTGCCCCAAACATGAGGATCTGGGACAATTTGCCCTTTACCTTTATCTAACTTTAAAGATTTAACAACTTCTCCCACAGCTATTTTTTTCGCTTTCCCTCCAGTCGCATTCATTAACTTAATAAGTCCCGGTTCTAAATTGTAACCGTTATACAAAATCAAGTTAGCTTTTTCCAAAACCCGACTATCTGCGGGTACAGGTTCGTAAACATGAGGGTCCGCACCTGGTTTGAGAATTCCCGTAATTTGTACTTCTTCTCCGCCAATTTCTTCAGCTAAATCAGCAATAATGGTACTCGTTGCTACAACCTGTGGCTGAGTATTTCCCTGGGGTTGGGAGTTGGGAGTACAACCCATTAAAGCCAAAGATAAGAAAATTCCTAGACAAAGGGGATTAAGTAAAGAGAACCTAACCCCCAACCCCTTCCCTGCGAGGGAAGGGGAGTAAGAATAAAAGCCTCTCTCCTCACAGGGGAGAGGTTTGGAGAGGGGTTTCAGTAATAAGTCATACATTATATTAAGCATTAGTTTCATTTATCTCAGTGATTACTTCTAATTATATATATTTTCATATTTCTCTCATTTTTATAGTAAACTCAAAAAATAAGTATTTTAACTAGGGTTATGCAAAACGTTTCTTTTTACCAAAAATTTAGCCTATCTCCCAAAAATCAAGTAGATATACTGACACAAGTTATTAAATCCATTGACATGAATTCCTCAACAGCAATTAACATTACCAATGTAGGCGTACACTACCGCACACAAGAAGCATTGAGATACGTTAATTGCACAATTAAGCCAGGAAGAATCACAGGCATTTTTGGACCAAATGGGGCTGGTAAAAGTACATTAATGAAAGCCCTTTTGGGATTAGTTCCCATGAGTAGTGGTCAAGTTTTATACGATAACAAGCCTTTAATGCAGCAACTAGAAAAAGTTGCATACATACCACAACGTAGCCAAATTGACTGGAATTACCCCGCTACCGTGTGGGATGTCGTCATGATGGGGCGTGTCAAAAAAACAGGATGGTTACGGAGTTTTTCCACAGTTAGCCGCCAAATCGCCAAACAAGCATTAGAACGAGTCGGAATAGGAGAATTAAAAAATCGTCCCATTGGTGAACTTTCAGGAGGACAACAACAACGGGTATTTTTAGCTAGGGCTTTAACTCAAGAAGCAGAAATTTTCTGTTTTGATGAACCATTTGTAGGGATAGATCAAAAAACCCAAGCTATCATATTTGAAGTCTTTCAAGAACTAGCAAAAAACAATAAAATTGTCTTAGTAGTTAATCATGATTTAGGGGAATCAATCACCCATTTTGATGATTTAATCTTACTTAATTGTGAACTAATTGCCACAGGTTCACGCCAACAAGTCCTAACAGAAGAAAACTTATATCGTGCTTATAGTGGGAAAGTTATGTACTTTTCCGACGCAGCATAATAACTACTAATACCAAGTTCTAATGAAGGTGCATAGAATAAAATTTCAAGAATAATTGAACGCAGATAAACGCAGATAAACGCGGATGAATTAATTGATTTTATAATTCAATACAGTTTAGTTAAGAATTTGTTCTTCTCTTGTCTCTGTGTCCTCTGTGCCTCTGTGGTTCGTTTTAAAAAAGATTTTCAGGCTTAACTGAATCGTCGTGTTTTATAATTCTGTGCAGCATCACATAAAATTGGTATGATATCTTCTCTTCCTCTCTTCCTTCGTGTCCTTCGCTCCTTCGTGGTTCATTTTCATCTATGCTTCAAGCACTAATAGAACCGTTGCAATATGGCTTCATGCAGCGTTCCTTAATCATCGCCATATTAGTAGGCTTATTGTGTGCCATTGTCGGTAGTTATTTAATGGTACAACGCCTCGCATTACTGGGAGATGCTATTAGCCATTCAGTCTTACCAGGGCTTGCTATAGCCTTTATGATCGGTGCTAATATCTTTGTCGGGGCATTTATTGCTGGTGTTTTAAGTACAATGGCTATAGCGGTAATTAAAACCCGATCTCCCATTAAAGAAGATGCCGCTATGGGCATAGTTTTTTCCGCCTTTTTTGCCCTGGGTGTCACCTTAATTACAGTCATTCAAAAAGATAATAAAATTGATTTGAATCATTTTCTTTTTGGCAATATTTTGGGCGTAACCGGTGACGAAGTACGAGATACAGCTATTATTGCAGCTATTGTTTTAATAGTAGTTTTCCTATTATACAAAGAACTGTTATTTTACACCTTTGATCCTTTGGGCGCACAAGCTGCGGGTTTACCAGTTAATCGCTTGAATTTTGGTTTAATGTTGTTAATTGCCTTGACAATTGTTGCCAGTATGAAAGCTGTAGGAGTAATTCTAGTATTATCACTTTTAATTACTCCCGGTGCAACTGCTTATTTATTGGTGAAACGTTTACACGAAGTGATGATTTTAGGGGCGGTAATTGGGGTAATTTCTAGTATTAGCGGAATGTATCTCAGCTACTTTTATAATTTACCTTCTGGTCCGGCAATTGTGTTAGTAGTTTCGGGTTTATTTACCTTGGCTTTGTTGTTTAGTCCTCGACATGGGATTTTAATTGCTAGTGGGAATAGGAAATAGAAAGTCTGGCGATAGAAATCGCCAAAACTAAAGTTTAAGATGTGAAATTAAAGTTACCCTCATCCCTTCGCAGTTCTTCCAATTCATCGGAAGTAAAGGGATTTTCCCCAGCTTTGAGTGCTTCTATCCAACGAATCCGACGCTTTTTAAAAGCTTCTGGAAAGTAATCAAACATCTTGATTTCTACAAATGTCTCAAAGTCTGCTAATGCCCCAGTCAAATCATCTGTTAATGCCCTAGCCAGTCCCCGACCCTGTTTATACTTTTTATTATCAGGCTCTAGCATAACTGCGTTTTCACAGGCGTAAAGAACATCAGCAGGATAACCATAGAAACTACCAAACCAACCCAAAGTATACCAAGATCGGGCAGAAATGGGTAAATTAGGGTCTATGCTTAAAGCCTGATTGTAAGCTTGAATGGCTTCTACAACCTTACCTTCTTTTACCAAACTCATCCCCTTACTTAATACCATCGCAGCAGAAAACAATGGTTGTTGTGCCAACTCCGAAGGAATACCAATTGCTTGATGTAAATCTCTTGTATTTACCCAATTTGTATTATTACTCCATATAATTTCTTGGAAGTTAGTATTGCTGAGGTCGGCATTGCTGAGGTCGGCATTGCTGAGGTCAGCACCACTGAGGTCAGCACCACTGAGGTTGGCATTGCTGAGATTCGCATTGCTGAGGTTGGCACTGCTGAAGTCAGCATCTCTCATATAGGCATAACTGAGGTCTGCATTGGTGAGGTCTGCATTGATAAATTCGGTATTAATAAGGAAGGCATGGCTGAGGTCTGCATGGTTGAGATCAGCACGGCTGAGGTAAGCACGACTGAGATCGACACGCTGAAGGAAGGCACTGCTGAGGAATAATGTCAGGATTTCGATATTTGTATAAGCACCCAAGCAATGACTATAGCTAATGATGCGAAGTAAGCGTTCGTCATCAAACTCATCTGTTTTATCTGGCTGACCACAAGGATAAAAGCTAATGTTGTCTTTCAAGTCGTCCTTTGATTTAGCGTAACGATGCAACTCGAAAAGCAAAATCAACACATTCAGACCTGTGTAGACATCCACCTGTCGCAGTCCCAAATGTTTTTCTCGTTCTGGTAATAGTTTTTTCAATTGTTCTTTTTTAAACAGAGGCAGATTTTCCCTTTCTGAAGGTGCAGCATCAATAAATTCTCCATCGCACCAACGCAGGTAAAAATCCTCCAATCTTTGGAATAGTTTTAAATAGCATTTAGTGTCAAATTTTGATTTTTCAGCTAACAAACCCGTCAAATATTCGACAATTTCCGGCGTTAAATTTCCATAACCCAACAAATCATAAACTTGCTTATCCATCACCTCTCTTGAAACTGAGTCTTCTTGACGATTACGCTTGGTGACTTGATCTGTCCAATCACAAAAACTGTTTAACAACCGTTCTGCAAATAAAAATTCGCCAAAACTTTTGTGAACAAACTCCATTGAACCGCCTTCTTTACCAGAAGCAGGTTTAATGTAAAAAGCTGTTACTAGGTTATTTAAAGCTTTCTCTTCTTTCAGATTTTCGTAGGGTATCTCCTCTCTGGCTTGCTGAAGTAAATTGGCAATGGGTTGATTATCTTTAATTCTCGCCTCTAACATTTTGATATTGGCAGATTCATTACCAGACTGCACCACACACAAAGCCACTTCAGTTAAAAACTCTCGCAAATCTTCACTATCTAACCCAGCTAAACGCAGGTTTTCTTTATCCTGACGCTGTTCTTCTAACACCCAGTTAATTGACGTATCGTAAATAAGAATTTTGGCTTTAATTCCTTCTGCACCTGCAAACATCTGAGCGTTAAAATGTTTTTTCCGGTGCATTTTTGCTAAGAGATAAAGCAGTAACCCGGATTTCTCACAAAGAACTAAAAAAAAGGGGTCAAAACCTGCGAAAATGTATATGTAGAAAGCATTTCAGCAGTTATAAAGTATGACCCCATTAACAACAGATAGTACATCAAAACAGTTCAAG
>Ga0208601_1000110_pt1 | contig 18272 bp, 17 predicted proteins | sample LakMenEpi09Nov12_FD_150684 | JGI IMG/M metagenome (GOLD analysis project Ga0208601, IMG submission 150684) | Freshwater microbial communities from Lake Mendota, WI - 09NOV2012 deep hole epilimnion (SPAdes) | ecosystem: Environmental > Aquatic > Freshwater > Lake | place: Lake Mendota, Madison... | reverse complement strand
GATGGCGCTGAGTCCGTCCCACATTTTCGATATCATTGGTACGAATACACTTTTGCGAAGTCGTAGCGCGTTTAAATTCCGGTATCCGTTGTCCCAGGAATATCGGCTTAAATGGTAACATCCCTGCTATAGTTAGCAGCACAGTCGGATCTTCGGGAACAAGGGAAGCACTTGGAAGCGGTTGGTGTCCCCGTTGGGTGTAGAAGTCGAGGAATAATTGACGAATATCGTTACCGCTAAGAAACTGGGGAGTTGAAGACATGAGTGTTTAAGAAATCAAATTTAATTAAATTGGGAAAGTCTGCAAAAAGCATCATTACTATTTATAACTTATGCCAGGAAATAAAAAATATAGTAAGCTTTCAATATCTTTAGTCAAGGTTTCTCATTGCTAATTGGTATCAAATTAACATCAATTCATATACATTAATAATATTTCCGTTGAAAAATGCCGAAAAAAATCAGAGAATTAAAAAGTTTACTCAAAAAAGCCGGCTTTATTTACCGTTCAGCAAAAGGAAGTCATACCCGTTGGTATCATCCTTTATTACCAGAAGATCCTATTACCATCTCTGGGAAAGATGGAGATGATGCTAAACTATATATAGAAAAAGAAGTTAATGAAAAACTAGCTAAATTAAAATCAATTCAAGAGGAGGAATCAGAAGAATGAATTTACCTTATACTATCATTATTCAATGGAGTAGTGAAGATAAATGTTATTTAGTTCATTTACCTGAATTTCCTACTCAAAAATATCATACTCATGGTGATACTTATGAAGAAGCTGTTAAAAATGCTCAAGAAGTGATAGAAATGTTAATTGCTGAATATCAAGAATATGGAAAGCCTTTACCTTTAGCTAAATCTTTAGAACAATTGATTAATGTGGCTTAATTGATTTATAATCAGGTGGTTAGTGGTGTACTATATTATCTCAAATTAATTAACTGAACTAACCTCGTAAAAGTTGGTGATATTTTCTGTAAAGATAGAGTTATCGAAGTCGAATTTTCAACAAATTCGTGAACCTTTTCGGTAGAGATAAAGTTATCAAAATCAAATTTTAGAGCATTAGTAGAAATGGCTAAATTTATTCGCAGTTTGCCTCTATTCTCTTCATATTTTCCATCATAAAGTGATTTAATCTCCTCAGCTTTTCCATCATAAAGTGATTTAATCTCCTCAGCAAGAAAATTTGATTGCTTAGATTTTAGATCCATGTAAAAAATGATTATCCCTGATTCTAGTATTATCTGTGTTGATATAAATGGTGTAATTTCTCTTATATTATGACCAGCCATATATTCAATTTCTCTAAATGGTCGCGCTAACTCATCAAGGAAAACTGGCTGAGATTCTGTTTTTTCAGGGTTATACATACGAACTGCAATTGATAGGCCATTACCATAAACAATTGTTCCCCATGAAGCAAGACATGAAGTAATTAATCGCCATATATTGTCTTGCACTTTATAATAACTTGCACCTGTATCCGAATTTAAGATTGCAGGATTATAGATTGTTTTGAGTAAATTACTAATATCTGACCCAATACATTGATATGAGTATTTATTGTATTTCTTTTGTCTGCCTATTTGCAAAAATTTCTCCACCCCTTCAGCCCATTCTTCTTTTATATCCAAATCATCTACTTTATCTAATACTGATTGAGTCAGAGATTTAAACTCTTTAAGTTGCTTTATTGTGCGAGGAGCTTTTGCATAATTTTCTCCCCAAGTAGATATAAAATCTAAAGTCTGTTCAGAAATAAGAGGATTTTCTTCAGAAAGGCTCACCTTTAAAAAAGAATCTAGTGCAGGACTTAATAAAGCAAAAATAGGTAATTCCCAATCTTTAACACAGGATATAAGGCTAACAATACTAATTCTTGATGAACTATCAGAAGTTATATTATGTCGAGATAATATTGAGGCGAGAAGTAACCAAATTACATCATTGTTGACTTTTGCTGAATCTCTCTTAATAAGTTCGCGTCCCAATACTCCTAAACATATTTCTAAAACTTCTTGCGATCCTAGTGCAAGCAAGGTAGCAAAATCTCTCACACTTGCATCTAATTTTGTTAGATTAACAGATATTTTTGCAACATCCCCTCTAGCTCCGTCGCTATCGCCAGAGTCTAAGAATTGTTGTACTTTAGTGAGAGTAGTTATCATTTTGCTTATTTTTTAGGAATAAAAGTGATCCCGCTGCGAATTTCAATGTCAACACGGGCGTTGCTAATTGTCCGCTTAGGATCTTGAAATGAGTGAGGTTGGGATTCAGGTCCGACACCACCTTGTTGACTAGCATTTTTAATGAAACGTCTAGCTTTGGCAAAGGCCTGTTTTCGTTCTAACTTTTCAGAGTCGCTACATTCCCCTTCAATCTTAGCAAGAAATGATAATCCCTCTTCATCAGTAACAGGTTTTTCTTCTGCCCAAGAACGGGTGTAGCCTCCTTTCTTTGTTATATCATCTCCTTGAGCTTGTACTGCTCCACGGTATGGCGCTTGGGAACTGGACATATCAAAACCTGAAATCTAGCTAATTTACTGTCCCAAATTTTACCACAAATAGATATTAGACTGGAGCAAATGTATATATAACTACTACATATTTATTTACGCAATTATCAGATTTTTGTATATGAAGGATTTCAGGCGTAATTAAGAGATCAAATCACAGCAAATGCTGATATTGTCAAGAATACACAAGCTTTCTGTATTTTTGCAGAGTGAATAATTTATCCTAATTACAAAAAAAGTATTTTATGATACAGAATATTTTCTCTCATTAAATAGAGAATTAACCAACTTTATGAAGAAATAATTCAGAAGTCAGAATTTAATTCTGATTTATTATGTAATTCAAGTTGATAAATATTCCACTTAACTAAAAGCAGGAATTATCAAATAAGTTTCTGTTATTGTTCTATGTTTATTTTTGATAACCATATTGAACAGACATAACAGATTTACAACCATCAACATCAGATAAAAAGCCTAACTTAATTAGAGCTTTTCTAGCAGGAAAAACAGCAATGAATAAACGTATTCGCCCCTTATATCGCCTTCTAGCACTAGCTATAGGTTCAATGGTCTTGGCAATTTTCGCGCCCACAGTTGTCCAGGCCGCAGATCCTGTGACACTGGAATCATTAGACGCAACAACCAAACAATTACAAATTTCCATTGATACTACCTGGGTACTACTCACAGGCTTTTTAGTATTCTTCATGCAGACTGGATTTTCGATGTTAGAGGCAGGTTTGCTGCGCCGAAGAGGTGTAGTAAACGCCCTATTGGAAAACTTTATTGATGCCGCTGTCACCATTCTCATCTGGTGGGGTGTGGGTTTTGGCATTGCCTTTGGTACGAGTGCTGGTGGGTTTATTGGTACAGATACCTTTTTCTTGAGTCAATTACCCGTTAATGGTGCTTTTACCAATGGTGGTGTTCCCGGAATCGCTTCTGGACTCAATGCTTATACTTTGTTCTTCTTTCAGTTTGCCTTTGCGGCTACTGCCAGTACAATTACTACCGGGGCAATGGCTGGGAGAACGGACTTTATCGGTGATTTAATTTATAGTGCCATCATGGCTGCATTCAGCTATCCCGTAGTTGTACATTGGGTATGGAACTCCAGTGGCTGGTTAGCGAAAATTGGTTTTCATGACTTTGCTGGTAGTACGGTAGTTCACACCGTTGGGGGTTGGACAGCTTTAGTTGGTGCTTTTTTACTTGGTCCACGCCCTGGACGAACTCCTTGGGGGCAGATTCCTCCAGCCCATAACTTAGGTTTGGCAGCTTTGGGAACGATGATTCTCTGGTTTGGCTGGTATGGCTTTAACCCCGGTTCAACCCTCGGTACTGGTAATCCTGGCTTAATTGGTTTAATCACCCTGAATACGTCCCTGGGGGCTGGGGCTGGGGCGTTAGCGGCGATGTTTTATCAATATAGTCGTTCACGTAAATGGGATTTAGTCTATTGTCTGAATGGTTCTTTGGCAGGTTTGGTAGGTATTACCGCTGGTTGTGCTTTTATAGCACCTTGGGCGGCGGTTGTGATTGGTTTAACTGGGGGAATTTTAGTAGTTTTGGGTATTGATATTATTGAAGCGTGCAAAATTGATGATCCTGCGGGAGCATTTTCTGTTCATGGTATTAATGGCATGATGGGTACACTGGCAGTTGGTTTTTTAGGTCAACCAGAACTGACTTTGAATAAAAAAGCTGGACTGTTTTTAGGTGGTGGTTTTGATTTGCTGGGTGTGCAGATTTTGGGCGTAGTCGCAGTATCAGTTTTCACTCTTGGTTTTGCCTTTTTAATGTTTACTGGACTCAATGCTATTGGTAAGCTGCGTGTTAATCCTGAAGCTGATAAGGTGGGGATTGATAACTATGAACACGGTGCAACTGTCTGGTCTGATTTTCATGCAGTTGAGGAGCTTTTAGAGAAGGAAAAAAATAACTCCAAAAATCCTCAAGTAAGTCCGTAGGGTTTGCGAAATCAGTTGTTGGTGGGTTAAGGTGCAAGCTAACCCACCCTCTGGCTAACACAAAAACACCAACCGGAAAAAAGTGATTTTATGGTGTTGACAAAAAATTTTCAGTGTGTTATCATATAATAGACGAGGAAGAACTATTTTAAATTAATAATGAAAATAGCCAGATCCCCGACTTCTTTAAGAAGTCGGGGATCTAAATTAAATTCTATTAATTTTTAGCTGCTGGTTGAGTGCCGGGAATGGTAATATCTATTGATGTTACATTGGCTGCTAAATCAGTTAATGGTTGTTTCATAGCAGCTTGATTTCCGACTACTAAAGTCACTAAATTTTCTGGTTTCAGGTATTTCTGTGCCACCCGTTTAACATCTGCTGCTGTAGTAGCAGTAATGGCTTTTTGATAACGAAATAGGAAATCAGCGGGATAACCATAATATTCGTATCGCATTAATCTGGATAATGTTTGGCTTGGATCTTGAAAGTTGAAAACAAAGGAGTTGAGGGTGGAATCTTTGGCTTTATTTAATTCTTGAACGGTGATATTTGCGGTTTGTAAGCGTTTAATTTCTGTTTCCAGGGATTTGATGAATTGAACTGTGGTTTCGGTGCGGGTTTGTCCTCCAGCTACGAATGTTCCGGGGTAGTCGAAACGGGGACTCCACATTCCATATACAGAATAAGCTAAACCTTGACGCGATCGCAATTCATTAAATAAGCGTCCCCCAAAGCCATTTAATACGCCATTCATGACATCCAAAGCTGGATAATCAGGATTGTCGAATTTTCCGCCCAAATGACCAATTAAAACGCTACTTTGGGTGAGTTGGGGTTGATTAACAGAAAATACACCGCCTAAATTAGCTTGTGTGACTTGTGGTAATGGGGTTTTAGCAATTTGAGTATTTGCTTTCCAATCACCAAACTTGGCTTGAATGAGCGATCGCATTTTTTGAGAATTAAAATCACCCACAATCCCTAAAATGATATGATTGGGGTGAAAATATTGTTGATAAAATTTCAGCAAATCATCACGGGAAATTTTATCAAGAGTTGCATACTCAACAGTTCGGGAGTAGGGACTTTCTTGCCCATAAATTAATTTTCTCAACTCTCGACTAGCAATACTATTAGGACTATCATTGCGACGAGCAATACCACCCCGAATTTGAGTTTTATCCAAATCCAACTTTTCCTGTGCAAAAGCCGGTTCTCGTAATACCTCACTAAATAGCCCAAATGCCATTTCTAGATCTTCACTCAGGGCTTCAAAACTAGCACTACCAGCAGCTTCTCCCATATCTGTTTCCACAGACGCAGCCCGTTGTTCTAATATCTCATTTAATTCATCTGCGGAATGCTTTTTAGTACCACCACTTCGCAATGTAGAACCCACCAAACTAGCTAAACCTGCTTTTTCGGGTTGTTCCCAACGGCTACCTGTTCTGATCAATGCTGTACCTGTTACCAATGGTAATTCATGATCTTCCATCAAATAAACTACCAAGCCATTTTTAAGTGCATACCGCTCATACTTGGGTAATTTAATTGCGGAAACGGGGGCAAATTTTAACTCATCGTAATGCTTTGCTGTTGTTGCTGCCCAAGAAAAATTCAAATTTACGAGCAAACAAGCAACAACAATCACCAATGTGAAAACAAATCTTTGTCCCTTAGAAAAGTGGAATTTTTTGCTTTTCAAATTTAACCTCAACATATTTGTCTTCAATTTTGGTTCAGGATTGAAAGATTAATCCTTTTTGAATTTAAGAATTTTTAGGACAACACGGCGTAAATCAACAAATTATTAAAAATCTCCAAAAAGCTGGGATAATTTGCTTTTTTAATTTTTAATTATTAATTTTTAATTCCGCCCTGCGGTACTATCCTGGTTGTTTTGATAACAACTTCCCAACTATGCGATTTTCTGGTGTAAATGTGGCTTGGGCGACTCTTTGAATATCTTCAGGAGTGACTGCGGCAATTTTTTCTAATTGCCCAAATAAATTGCGCCAAGAACCGGTTTTGACTTCATATTCTAACAACTGCTCTGCCATGCCTGAGTTAGAATCAAGGCTGCGTAATAATCCGGCTCTTGCTTGGGTTTTTATTCTTGCTAATTCCACCGCAGATACAGGTTCTGTTTTCAATTTATCAATTTCTTGGCGTAAAGCGATCGCTACTTGATCGACTGTTTTCCCAGGAGATGTGAGAGCATAAAAGAAGATGAGATTAGGATATTTATCCCCTGGAAAGCCACTAGAACCTTGAGCATTTAGGGCTAAACTTTGTTTTTCTACCAAAGACTTAAACAGTCTTGATGTTCTGCCGTCACTCAATAAACTGCCAATTATTTCATAAACTGCATTATCAGGATCAGTAACGGCAGGACGATGATAACCTTCTAAATACCAAGGTTGAGTAGCTAATTCTAAAGTAACTTCCCTGGTGGCAGTTTGTTGGGGTTCTACAGGTAGTTTTTGTTGGGGTTTGGGTTTAGCTGCATAACGCCCAAAATAAGTTTGTGCCAGTTTTTTCACTTCCGCAGGGTTGACATCTCCCACAATCGCAATAGTTAAATTGCTGGGAGCATAATAAGCATCAAAAAACTTCTTAACATTCTCTGGTGTTAAGTTGCGAATATCTTGATCATAACCAATTACTGGTCGGCGGTAAGGATGAACTTTGAAAGCAGCATCTATGAATTTTTCCACCATTTGTCCGATAGGAGAATTTTCCACTCGCAGCCGTCTTTCTTCCAAAATCACTTCTTTTTCTTGATAGAATTCCCGAAATACAGGATCTAAAAAGCGATCTGATTCTAAAGACATCCACAATTCTAATTTATTGGCTGGAAAACTGTAAAAATAGCGAGTAGCTTCGGAGGAAGTAGTTGCATTTAAACCCACACCTCCAGCTTGTTCAACAATTTGCCCCATTTCGTTTTGTTTAACTAATTTCAGGGCTTGGAATTCTACTGATTTAAATTCAGTTTCTAACCGCGCTATTTCATCTTTCTTACTATTAGCTTTTCCAGTTTTGATTTGGTTATCTAACTGTTCTAACTTGGCTAAAAGTGGTGCTTCGGCTTTATAGTCTGTAGTCCCGATACGTTTTGTGCCTTTAAATGCTAGATGTTCAAGAAAGTGGGCTACTCCTGTTTGTCCATCTGGTTCATCAATCCCACCGACATCAGCATAGGTGAGAAAGGAAACTACTGGGGCTTGATGTCTTTCTAAAACGATGAATTTCAGTCCATTATCCAGGCGAAATTCAGTGAGACGATTAATTACTTGTTCTAGATAAGGTTGAATGGAATTTGGGGATTTTTGCAGGGCTAAAGCTGTTTCTGGGATCAATCCTCCACTAAATACCATTAACGCCAAAGTGGTGGCTAATAGCCGCCGGAATGGGGAATTTTTAACGTTACCCATGAAGAAATTTAAAATTGTCTGGTGCATAAGCAAAAGTTAAAGTAAATTTACATTACTTGAGAAATAGACTACTTAACAAAAAGAGAGTTATTTTCTATTAAGCTTTTGGGAATTTTTGCATCTTACGTTGCACAATAGGGCTACGAATCTTGTTTCAGAGATATCAAAATAACTACTATGCGAATTTTTAATTCTCCTCCATCATCAGAAACGCAGACGCGTACACGCATTTTGCAAGCAGCACAACGATTGTTTGCAGCCAAAGGGTTCGAGGGAACTACAACCCGTGATTTAGCACAAACCGCAGGGGTAGCCGAAGGAACTCTCTTTCGTCATTTTGCCAATAAAAAAGCAATTTTGGTGGAAGTGGCTACTAGCGGCTGGGTGGATCTTCTCACGGATTTGCTGACAGAACTTAGCGAAATGGGCAGCTATAAGGCGATCGCTCAAGTTATGTGCCGGCGGATGTGGAATTTACAAAAAAACGCCGATATTATGCGTGTTTGCTTTATGGAAGTGCAATTTCATCCAGATTTGCGCGATCGCATTCAAACAGAAGTTATTGATAAAATGACAGCCGTTGCTGAAGCATTTTTTCAAACCGCAATAGATAAAGGCATCTATCGTCAGATGGATGCCAAACTTGGAGCTAAAGTTTTTTTAGGTTTATTTGCGATCGCCGGTTTCTCCGATAATACCCTCATAGAACCCAACGCCTCCCCCCAAGAAATGCAAAAAATGGCGGAGGGACTAGCGGATATTTTCCTTAACGGTGTCCTAGCAAAAGAATAGGCAAGAGGCAAGAGGCAAGAGGCAATAACAATTATTACCACTGACCACTGACAACTGTACGGGCGAAGCATTTGGAGAACTATTTTTGGCGATGACCGATAATTTATCTTCCAAATGCTTCGCCCCTACCGACAACTGTACGGGCGAAGCATTTGGAGAACTATTTTTGGCAATGACCGATAATTTATCTTCCAAATGCTTCGCCCCTACTGACAACCGACTAATTACCCATTGCTTGCGCTTGATGACTCCACTGTTGCACTAATTCAACTGCTGGACACAAATCCCGGTTATGCAATGTTGCTACTTGCAAACGCATAACTTGTCTATGTAATCTGTGAGTCGGAGTTTGGGCTAATTGGGCTATGGAAATAACCCCAGAGTGAAGCAATATACCGCAATACTGAGTTCCTACACTGGGAACACGGGCTAAACCTGCCAAAACAACCCATTTATTCACAGAATGGATATTTACCTGTAATTTACCCGCTAATACTATTCTCTCTTCTGGAGTTTTTCCTCTATTAATTAATTCTTCTGTGGTATTAATGCCACAATTCTTTAATTGAGCTTGATCTTCTGCACTCAATCCTGGTAAATCTTTTACAGGCCAATCTGATTTTTGAAGTAAATTTCTATTAGCTGCACGGTTAATGGTCATTTTTTGAGTTTTTAGTACGGGTTAATTTATGTAAAAATTCAGTATTTACAGGTATTTCTCCTTCTGAACTCTAACATTTTTATCAAATCACCATCCCTCTTTAGGACGGTATTACTAACATTATCACCTATAAAAAATGGAACTCCCAATTTATTTACTGCTCAACTTCCTGCATTAAAGGAGGTTCAGAGTCAATAATGCCCGATAAGTGTCATCTGAAATCTAAAAATTTAATTACAAATATTAACTTAATCCTTGTCTACTAAGATCCCCAACTTCTTTAAGAAGTCGGGGATCTGCGGGATCTCATATATTCTTAACCTATAGTTAATTTTCCTTGCATTACTGTTACAGCTTGTCCAGATATAAAGACGCGGTTTGCTCCAGGATAGTACACTTTGACTACTCCACCCCGACTAGAAGCTTGATAGGCTAAAAATTCATCTTTTCCCAATTTATCCCGCCAAAATGGGGCTAAACAACAATGTGCCGCACCTGTTACCGGATCTTCATTAATCCCTAAAGTGGGGGCAAAAAAGCGGGAGACAAAATCATATTCCGAGTCAGAATCAGCAATGCTAGTAACGATAATATCAGCCTTAGTGAGAGTTTTCATCTGTTGGAAATTCGGCTGCATTTCTCTGATTAATTGCTCAGATTCTACTTCTACTAAATAGCCGAGAGAATTTTGGACAACAGATTTACAATTCACTCCTAAAACTTGACTTAATTCTGGAGGTGATTCTACAGCTTGAGAAAGATTCACCGGAAAATCTAACTGAATCCAATCATTTTCTAGTTTCGCTGCAAGTACACCACTTTTTGTATGAAAACGCGCTTCTTGATTTGGTAATAAATGCCCTTGTGACCATAATACATGAGCGCTGGCTAAGGTAGCGTGTCCACACAGGGGAACTTCTACCGTGGGAGTAAACCAGCGCAAATTAAACCCATCATCTTGTTTAACTAAAAAAGCGGTTTCTGATAAGTTCATCTCCTGAGCGATATTTTGCATCCATGCTTCAGATTGTGGACTATCTAAAACACATACAGCCGCAGGATTTCCTTTGAATGGAGTATTAGTGAAAGCGTCTACTTGAGTAATAATTTGGGTCATTTGTAAACTATCTAAATCTATAATTCTGTGTGAGATTTTAGCCATTGTTCTAAATCGTTAATTTCTCCAAAATCTAATAATGCTTCTCCCAGGTCTTCTAGCTGTGCTATTGTCAAGCTGTTAATACTTTCGATGTGGTGAGTAATCAATTTCCCAAACCGTTTCGATAATATTCGCAGCAGCAAGTTTTTCTCACCTTCTTGTCTTCCTTCTTGTCTTCCTTCTTGTCTTCCTTCCTGTTCACCCTCCTGTTTAGCTTCTTGATATACCCTTGTTTGCTTAATATCACTCACTAAAAACATCGCTTCTATCTCCTGACGACTTAATTGTGAAAACTTTGACATCAAAACACTTTCCAGTAATTCTATAATACCTTGTCTTTCACTATCATTGCTAACTTCTGTCTTTGTTCTTGTCATCAAGTTTTTCACCAATTCCTGTGATTGGTTTTCTTTACTGACAATTAATTCAATTAATCCCATCCCTATTGACCCTGATGCTATTTCATCTAAATAAATTCGTTTGATTCGACCACTATTGACTAATTCTTGTTGGTAATTAGTTAATTTCTCTACATCCAAACTCCGTTTCGCAAATAAAGCTACTGCTTGCCAATCTTGTTCGGGTTTATATTGATTGAGATAAATGTTGATTTCTGTAATTAATTCCCAGTAAAACTCTGGTTTGTTTTGAAATTGAACCTCGACAAAATAAATGGGTTTTTCTTCACTATTTGGCATAAATATCCCATCAAATCGAAAGGCTTTTTCTTTGACTTCTACAGAAGTAAATTGATAACCTGCCGCATTTTCTGGGGGTTGTCCCAGTAGTTCAAATAATAGAGTATGGAAGGTGAGGAAGATTTGGTAGAATATGGTATCTGTGTGCATTATTGATGATTTAATTCTGAGTTAGTAGCTTCTGCTAAATGTTTAATTAGTGTAGACTGAGGTAATGGTCCATGCAAGTGATTCCAAGGTAGAATTTTCTCAGTTGACCAATTACTATGAACATAAAAATCTAAATCGGGAATTTGTCCTTTGAGTTGTTTAAAAGCGCGTTTGTAACTTCCCAAGGAGTCGCCAAAATCACGGGTTAATTCTAATAATGGAGAAAGTCGGCGATCGCCTCTCGACAACAAAGCCTGTATAATTGACCAATTATAGCTTTCTGGTCGAAATTCTATCCCTTGGGGTTTAATTTGCTTTTGTAATAACTGTAACCGCTTTTCTGCTTGCTTATTAACCCCAAACCATTGAAATGGTGTATGTGACTTGGGTACAAATGTGCTACAGCCCAACGTTAACCGTAAACCAGGAGCAGCTTTTTTGACACTTTGCATCATTTTTACAGTTGCGTCTATATCTTCTGCTTCTTCCCCAGGAATTCCCACCATTCCATAGAGTTTTAAACTCGATAAACCACCAGCTTTTGCATTGATAGCTGCTTGGATAATTTCATCATTATCCAATTTTTTATTGACAATTTTCCGAACTTTTTCCGAACCACTTTCGACAGCAATTGTTAATGATTTTGTATCGCGTTTTGCCAAAGTTTCAGCTAATTTAACTGTAACTGTATTGGTTCTCACCGACGCGACACTTAACCGCACATCATCATATTTTGGTTGACTAATATAATCTAATAATTCTGTAAATTCTGGATGTTGAGTAACAGAAGCCCCCAACAAACCCAAACGATTTGTAACTTTTAAACCCCGTTCAATTCCCGGAATTAAAGAATTTTCTAAACTCGCAGTTCTAAAAGGTAAAGTTAAATAACTAGCTAAACAAAAGCGGCACATTTCGGGACAACTTCGCACCACTTCCACCATATAAATATTTTCCCAAGCAGCTTTTTCTGTGACAACAGTAGAAGCAGAAAGAGTATTTCCTCGGTAAGTTTGCTTTTGGATAATTGGGGGAATTTCCGATGAAATAGGATTAATTGATTTTATTTCCCCATCGGGTGTGATATATTCAATTACATATAAACTAGGAATATAAATTCCCGGAACTTGGGCTAAAGTTTTTAACTGAGTTTCTCTATCAGCATTTCTGACTTTTTTATAAGTATCTATAAAATCACCCAGCAGATTTTCACCATCTCCCAATAAAATCACATCAAAAAATTCAGCATAAGGTTCAGGATTAGCTGTTAGAACTGGTCCACCACCAAAAATTAAAGGATGATTTTGATTGCGAGAATTAGCCCGAATCGGAATTTCTAAAGATTCCAAAAGATTAAAAATATTCACATAATCTAATTCCCAAGACATAGAAAAACCTAATAATTCTGGATGTCTAGGAAGTTGTTCCCGAATATCAGTAAATAAGCGACTTACCTGCAAATCATCACGCATAGCCAGAGTCGCCCATACCACCTGATAACCCAGACTAGTTATCCCCACCGTATACTCATTAGGAAAGGCGAAAATTACGGGAATAGCATCGTGATTGGGGGTTGCGGGCGTAAACAGAAGGCGTTCAGAGTTAAATACAGATGATGTCACAGTTTTTTTAGTAGAGTTATCTATATTTAATCTTAAGCCATAGAATAATCAAGTTAAAACATAATGTCACCGCGTTGGCGAGAATAACTGGGAAAGCACCGAGGATAATCCCATAGACTAACCACAGAAACAAACCACTCATGAAGACAATCAGCATCACATAAGAAACATCTTTCGCTGATTTTGTGCGCCATATTTGCAACATTTGCGGTAAAAAGGCGATAGTGGTTAATCCACCTGCAACTAATCCTAAAATGGTGATAAAATCCATGGTTAACAATATATCCTGATTTTAAAGATTATACGCCGTTAATTGCAGATATTTAGGCAAATAGTATAAATTAACTGTTGAAAATTTTTGTGAGATCATGTTATTTGAAGATCAGATTCAGAAAAAAATATTATTTGTAAGTTATTGTTTTGATGATAATTTGGGCATTCTATAGGGATAGTTATCAATTGTAATCTTTAATTGGCTAGGAATTGAAGATGAAACGATACATACCCTTTTTTCTTATTGGCTTTATTCTCTTTATAACCTTGGGAGATAAGGTATTACCAGGTGCTTTGGGAAAATCCAGCACTCAAACCCGGATAGCTTTGAATAATTTTGCTATTGACTTATTTCCTAATATTAAGCGTCCCAAAAACCCCAATACCCGCACAGAAAAAGCAGTAGAAGACCTAGAACAAAAAAGGTAGAAATATCAATCAACTTGCGGACAATCATCCCATAAAGTTGTAATTTCTCTTAAACTCTGATGAGTGCCATTACCTAAGATTAAATGATCTAAAATGGAAATAGCTAAAATTTCCGCACCGGCTAATAATTGCCGAGTCAATTCTATATCTGCTTCACTGGGTTCTAAACTCCCTGAAGGATGATTATGGGCAACTATTACCCTTGTAGCACCTTGACGAATAACTTCTCGAAAGATATCACGGGGAGAGGCTAACGTTTCCGTCGCCGTCCCAATTGTAATTACCTTTGTGCCTAATAACTTATTTTTTACATCCAATAATAACACGGCAAATCTTTCTTGATTTTGCCACATCAAGTCTTGACTTAGCACCGCAGCCGCAGCAATGGGACTATCAATCACTGTTCCGTCGGAGGGACGAGATAAAAAAGTCCGTTTACCCAATTCAATTGCAGCGAGGATAGTTGTCGCTTTTGCTGGTCCCACACCGGGAATTTCCATTAATTCAGCGGGGGAGACATTTCGTAAAGCAGCTAAGGGGTCACACTGACCTTTACCCAATTGCTGTAATATATATTGCCCTAAACCAACTGCGGATAATTTACCAGGGCCTTGTCCAGTACCCAGCAAAATAGCGATTAATTCCGCTGTAGCTAAAATCTTCGGTCCGTGAGTCATTAACCTTTCACGGGGGCGTTCATTTTCCGGTAAGTCGGCTATTCTCAGGCAATAAGTCATACCAATTGGGAATTTTGAATTGGGAATAATTGTCATAGCTATCAGCTATCAGCTATCAGCGAAAAGCAGAAATAGCAAATAGCAAAGAAGAGGGGGTATTGATTTAATTACCTGTATTTCAGATTTTAAGGCTGATTGCTGAGGACTGGGGGCTGAATGCTAACTCATTATTTATCCGATACAAAAAAGCTAACTAATGCTAACAAGAGCCAGCTTTTTCTTCCTGCTTCATCCTAGAAGTGTCGGCACTATCTAGTCCACAGGCTAACACGGTCAACCTGACCGCTTCTTTTTCTAAGTTAATCGCAGCATTTACATCTCTATCACATTCAAAACCGCATATCTCACAGGTAAATACTCGTTGAGACAGTGACAGAGATGATTTTTTCTCACCACAACTAGAACAAGTTTTACTACTAGGATAAAATCTATCCACAATGACTAACTTGCTACCATAAAGTTGAGTTTTGTATTCTAACTGCCGACGGAACTCATAAAAACCCATGTCAGCTATAGCTTTAGACAACTTACCATTAGCTAACATTCCTGATACATTCAAATCTTCTATCCCTATGACTGCGTGGTTTTTGCTGATATAGGTGGTGATTTTATGTAATGTATCTTTCCTGATGTTGGCTATTTTTTGGTGTAGTCTCGCTATTTTGATTTGGGCTTTTCTACAATTATGAGAACCGACTTGTTTATGCCGATTCAAGTATTGCATTCTTGCTAGTTTAGACTCATATCTTTTATAACTTTTTGCGCCATCAAATATAACTCCAGTTGATAATATGGCTAGATGATTTATTCCTAAGTCAACTCCGACAAACTCTTGTTTTTTAGGAGTTTCATTGGTTTCTAGTTCTATTTTCCAAGAGATAAACCACTTATCAGCTTGTTTGCTAATTGTGACTGATTTCGGTTTATACCCAAAAGGTAAAAGCTCATAAGTTTTTAACCATCCAATTATAGGAACTCTTACCTTCTTATGGTCAATGTGAATTACACCATCTAATGTAAAAGAATCATGCCTACCTTTTTTTTTGAAGTTAGGAAACCCTTTAACTTTCTTGACCCTTCGGCTTCGCTCAGGGTCAACACCGAGCGAAGTCGAGGTGTTGAAAAAAGATTTAAAGGCATCTGATAAATGTCTTAATGCGTATTGAGGAGCGCATTTGGATACTTCATAATACCAAGAATGTTGAGATTTAACTGCTGCTACTAACCATTTATGTAAGTCTATGGCTGTGGGAAATTTAATTTTATCGTCAGGGTTTGTCCGATTATGTATTATTACCTGTTGACAAAGTGCTAATCCTTTATTCCAAGCGTGTCTGGCTACTCCTGCGTGTTGTGCCAGTAGTAGTCTTTGTTGCTTGCTTACCTTGAGTTCGGTCTTGAATCCTAGTAGCATGAAGGTATTTTACAACAAAATCCCAATATAGTCATAATAGCAGATGACTTTGGCTGGGATAATAGTGAGTAATTGGTAGTAATTGTTAGCTTTTTAGCTACTGTTAATTAACCCTTATTTTTGGACACAATTATTCCTTTTTGACAATATCTTTAATTTTTGTAGATACTACCCGGAATTACTTACTGGTAAATTTGCGTAGCTTTGAGCATATGGTAAGTAATAATTAACTGAGTTAGAGCGAGGGGATAACTTTGCAGTGTTTCTCCAGTTGTACCCGCAATTTTACCCAATTCTGGATTACTTTCGCGATCGCACACACTATTTAAATGCGGCATATCGTTACACATAATCCGTTCGATTTTATTCACCTGTTCCAAAGTTGCATGACCGTCAACCTCTAAAACATCCACTGGTTTTCCCATGTCTCTATCCAGTCCCAAGCGGATAGCTGACTGGGAATCACTATGACCAGCGTGAATAATTTCCGTAAAATCAGGGTGAGGAATCGAGGGACGCAGCACCAAGCGCACATTTAAACGTCCATTAGTGTTGTCAATCTCATCATTAGGAGGATAGAAACTGACCACAATATCAGACCATTGCCGCTGAGGACGGATATACATTTCCGAATCTGGTTCGCGTTTATCTAATTCTGCTAATACCTGTTCTGGAGTATAACCGCGCTTTTGAGTATCCCGTTTCACCTTCCAATCAGCGCGAAGTGGTTCAGGAGGGGCAAGATAGACTTTAACATCATAAGCATCACGGGCTACACGGGTGGAATAACCTAGTAACCCTTCAATAATCACAAATTTACTGGGTTTGATATATTGCGGTGGTTCAAAAGTGCCTGTGGAGTGGCTGTAAACCGGCTTGAGAATCGCCTGTCCTGTCCGTAACAGCGATAAATGTTGCTGCATGATATCCAGATAGTTACAATCGGGATGCAGCGCCGTAATGCCGATTTCTGCCCGTTGTGTGCGATCGTAACGATGGTAATCGTCTGTACAGATAATAGTCACATTTTCCGGACCGAGTACCTGAGCAATCCCTCTAGTCAGAGTTGTTTTCCCCGCAGCACTATCACCCACAATACCCAGAATAATTGGACGGCTCATGAATACCTCCTCTGACGCGAGTAAGTTTATAAGAATAGTCTCTAATTTTAGGGTGCAAATCAGCTATTTTATCCAGAAAATCTTATGTTTGCAACATCTCTACATAAACTCCCTGGATTTTAATTACTCCCCACCAACAACATCCGCGCCTCTATTGCTTCCCATGTTGTATGTGATACCCGCACTGCTGCTTCTTTGCATTTGATAATTAGGTGATTGGCGTAGAGATAATTATCTAAAGCCTTGATTTCTTCCCCAGATAAATCAACCATTTCTGGAGTGAGATTAAAACCATTGAGTAATGTTTCCATGAGAATCTTAATAAATATTTGTGCTTCCTCTGATGGATATTTATCTGGTGCAACTGTAAGTTTCTCTCCTTCTGGAGTGTTAGTCAGTCTAATAGATATGGGGTTATTGAAACTTAATTCGTTAAAATTTACTTCCTCTATTTGATATTCATCTGGCACTTTAGCTTTTAGTTCTTCTAGTTGCTTAATCAGCATAGTAAAATTAACTTTATTGAAAATTGCTAATTCTTTAAGTTGATGTGTGTAATCAATAGCATCACTAATACAACCTTTATTCGCTTCAATGATAGCGATTTCATAAGCGTAGCAATTATCTATGTTGATAGAGTTAGCATAGACAATTAAGTGAGCGAATAGGACACAGTTATTGCAAAGGCGATACTCTATACCGTATAAATCACATTTAGCATCTATAATTAAGTTGCCAATAGCGATCGCAACTGCACGTTTCCCAACTGGTTTATAATCACCCTGAGATCCTACTGTAACTTCTTCCGCCCAATTTAATAAAGCTTGTAATTTTGGGGTATTGATATAGTTTTGTACTTCCTTTTCCATTAATAACAACAAATCATCTGCACCACCGCGCATGACTCCAGCAACTAACAAAAATACCTCCTTCCAACGTTTATCTATCAGATGTTTAGTAACTAATTTTTCAACTAGCCGATGATCATCAATATATTGTGCTGTTAAATATTCCTGTAGCGTCAAATGAGAAAAAGAATAAACATCTCTAGCACGTTCTACTAAAATTCCTTGTTGAATTGCAATCGCATTTAAAACTGCTTCACCATTTAAATGCTGTGGTGCATTCAAATTACCCGCCAAAAAGGTTTTTATTTGGTCAACAATTTCCGATTGTGAGAAAAATAGCCGATTAGATGCAAACCCAGTATAAGCAATTTCTGAAAGTAATAACTCTTCTAATTCTGTATGCAGTCCTTGATAAATTTCATCTC
>Ga0208601_1000108_pt1 | contig 18497 bp, 27 predicted proteins | sample LakMenEpi09Nov12_FD_150684 | JGI IMG/M metagenome (GOLD analysis project Ga0208601, IMG submission 150684) | Freshwater microbial communities from Lake Mendota, WI - 09NOV2012 deep hole epilimnion (SPAdes) | ecosystem: Environmental > Aquatic > Freshwater > Lake | place: Lake Mendota, Madison... | reverse complement strand
TACTTGAATATTTATAGCCATATCTAAGTAGGGTACAAAGTAAATTTATTTCATCATCATCGAAGTTAGCAAACCGAGATTCATTAGTTTCGAGATTATTGCAAGTTGATTCAGACATATTTTTCTCCATTATGTAACATTAATGATTACCAATACCACTAAGCGGTAGCATTAATCATTTTCCAAACATGACAATATTAATAGGCTGGGAAACCTCAACCCGATTAATTACTGATAAACTTCTAAAAAGTAGTGTTGAAGTTTTTGAGCTAATTCATTAATTAACTTCCGGTTCTTCAAAGTTTCCAGACACCAATTTTCATCAGTATAGTTTTGGGCATAGAGATTAATTGCGGACTTGGCAATCAGAAAAAATGCCATTTTCAAGGAATTTTCTGTATGAGATTCTAACAAATATTCTCTTTTTATGAGATTACTTAATCTACAGATTTCTTGTTCATTTGTTGAAGCCAAGTAAATTTGTTCAACTGTTATGTTATCCTTAAAGTAATCACATTTTTCCGCAATATCAACAAGTTCGGACTCATCTTCTATTTCAAATTCTGCAACCAATTTATGATCACAATAAAACTCTAATTCTGGTTCACCTTCTCCCATGTTAGGGGAGTTATACCAGTGTGTATGATGTTTGCAGTCTAAACAACTAAATCCAGTCATTGGGGGTTCCAAAATCAACACAATCATTAAGCGGTAGCATTAAAAAAGACCCAGGAATAAACCTGAGTCAGATAACTAGATAAAAGATGTTTTGTTATTAGCAAGTTCAATTAATTCATCTACAAATTTACATAAAGTTTCCATATCATCATTTGGAGCTTTACGAACTTGTATAAACGTTTCATCTAAATCTGGTTTATCACCATCTCCTATCAGTCCGGGGTCAAAAAAGATATGGACTAATGCGATTTTAGTGTTCTTAGCCCATCTGGTAACTTGAATTTCATAATGTCCATATAATCCATCATCATAGCAAGGGTCTTTACATATAAACATGGAACTTTCTAAAAAGTCTATAAACTTCCCATCCGGTGAAATCCAGGTTCTTTTTTCCATTTTCTTAATATCAAAAAATTCTGCGTACATTTCTAATTTCTCCATATAGTCAACAGCCCCAATAAGCGATAGCATTAAAAAAGTCAGCAATACCCTTATGTATTGCCAACTAATTGTTAGAAATTGTCTGGATCATTCCAACCAGGAGGATTCAAGACCAAAGTTGGTTCAAAAATAACATTTGCCCCATAATCTCTAATAAGGTCATCACAGTTTCTGAGAGATTGATTCAAACAACTGTCGAAATCTGGAGTACAAGCGTTACCATCAAATATATAGAAATCAGGATCAGAAGAAAGACTAACTTCGGAAGCATATCGTTGGTCAATCCATGTAGGATGATTTTCATAAATTTCGATTTGGAATCCTTGATAATGAACTATCATGTTATTCATGGGTGTCCTCGCAATTAATAAAAAACCACAACCTTGCAGCGGTAGCGTCCCAACAGAAAAAACTTTTCAACATTACAAAATCTCCCCAATCACCCAAGCCTGAAAACTAATAATTGTCCATTGTGGTCTTAATATTTCCATTAGCAATTCAGCTTTTGATTTAATTTCTTGGTTTTCATTATTATTAATTAAATCAATTAATTCCAAACAAATAGAATCTAACTCACTGAAAGTATCTATACCATCTTGGATTTTAGATTCTAACTTAATTAATGATTCAAGCATTTTTCTTTCAAACAAACAACATCATCATTAGGCGGTAGCCCAATAAAAAAAAGGCAACTATTTCAGTTTGTCCAAAAACTTAAATCCCCAGTTTTATCTGTTTTATGTTTTGCTATGCCAGAATCAAATTTTGTTACCGAGCCAGTAATAACTAACTCGGTTTTTATCTTTACTCTTTCCAGTTATTTGGATTTTCTGGCGATGCTAAACTTTGTTCATAGGTATGGTTCATAGTCATATCGCTAAATTGCCGTTTGGCAATCTTTAAGCCCAATCTTATAAACTCTTTATGATCTTCCTCATCCCATAACGGAGATAATGCGATCGCTTCAATCAATCTTGCATTATAATCAGTTAACACTCCATGTATTTCTAGAGTATCCACTAATTTCAACAATCTTTGTTTTGGTGATGGAGGACGGTAACATCTATTTGTTGTTAGCAATGCTTTTGGCGTAAAACCTGTTAATAATTTCATGAATTTCCTCTAACTAAAAAAAGAGCCGGGATTTCTCCCAGCCCAAAACCTAAATCAAATTAATTATTTACCACCTTTAATCTTCTTAACATTTGATGGTGGTAACTCTGGCTGTTCTTGGCCACCTTCAAGAAGTGCAGTTATTTCTTCGCTAGACAAACCATCTAAACACTGCATATCACGAGTACCTTCAAAATCAAATAAAGCTGGTTGAGTCTGTAACAATCCAGCTATTTGTTGCAATTGCTTGTTTTCGGGTTCACCTTGACGTTCTCTCCAGTCGAAAGCAACTGTATAGTATGGACCATCTTTACCAGATTCTTTGTTGAATTTGATAGTGAATATTCCCATACCCGGATCTTGTTCACTAATTACATCCTGAACTTTGCTAAACAAGTTGGAAATACTTTGTTTCTTGATATAGCAAACACAGACTGTATTTTGTGGCAATATTTTGGGATCTATGTTTGGTGCAGCAACAAAGAATAATTGAATCCATTGACCTGTATATAGTAGTCCCAGATTTCCATAATACTTAGAGACTTTGATGATAGAAATATCAATTTTATCATCTGGATTACTGCGTCTGTGTTGTGGTTCTTTTCCACCTACAAATATTCCTCCATCTTTGCAGTTTAATCTCACACTATAAGGTACATCAGGTAAAGAAATTGCATCAACTGGTTTTTTCCCAAATACTGAAAACATGATTTTTCCTCTTAATTACAATTCAAACTATTTGAAAACCCAAAAACTTATGACATGACTAATCTGAAATGAAAAGCCAAAACCTAAAAGCGGTAGCACAAAAAAGATGCAGAAACTTAGTATTCACTACCAAATTTCTACATTAATTCTAAACAATTTACAAGAACACTGAAAGGGTTGGTTTTAATGTCATTGTCTCTTGACGACGTAATTCATATTCCTTTTTCAGCCTAGAAATGTATGAAGTGAACATTACACGATTTCGTTCTAATTCTAGTTCTGCGATCGCTTGTTGATGCTTCTCAATTTCAGATTCAATTCTAGCTAAATCGTTGGCTTTGTTTTGAGATAATTTAGCCGTTGCTGTTCTGATATCTGATTCAAGTCTGTTTAACTTCAAATCAGTTTGGGGTGTTTCGTATTGTTTCTTGAATACCAAAACAATTTTGCTGTTATTGTTCTGGTAAACAGTTTTATTTTTGGTGTTTTCACAAGTACCCAAAACTTCTATTGCTTCACCAACTGCTTCTGGCATCAAGCCTTCAATTTCAAATTGCAACTTAGAAATATTGTTTCTAAGCTCAAGTAACTTTTCCAGATTTTTCATGATAAACTAACTTCAGTAATTAACTTTTTAGAGGGGTTAGTTGCAATCCTAACCCTTCATTTTTCATGAGTTCAATTCAGATTTATTCTGGTCGGACGTGGACATTGCCAGAATTGATTCTAAAGTTTCATGGTCAAACTCAAGTAGTTTCTTGCATCCAGCTTGAAAAGATTGAAATTTCTCCCTAGCATAATCAGAATCTACAAAGTTAGTTCTGAAGAGAAAATCATAATAATCCATATTCCAGTAGGCTTTTGCCAATTGATTCAAAAATTCAGTTGTCATTATTCATCCTCTTTGATATTAAATTCGTCAGCTATTTCTTGCCAATTAATTTCTTCAAGACTTGCTGTAAGTAAATAAATCAATGGTTGAAATAATATTGAATCTTTACTTTCTAAGAAGTGATTTTTCAAGGATTCAAAATATTTCTCTAGTTCACTTGCAGATGATTCACAAGGTAATCCATTGTTGGTTATCCACATTGAAATTACATAAGTTTCGTAATTTCTCCAACCTTCCCATCTACCATCATTCATCACAGTCATCATCTTCTTCTGTATCGTCTTCGTCGCTATCAATCCCATTTAGCTCTGTTAATTGTTTCCAATTCACCACATTAAGCGACTCAGTAAGTAGGTCTTCTAACGCACTACAAAATCTGTTATATTGAGATTTGTCTTTGAATATTTCATTTTTGAGATTTAAGAAACTATCTTTCAATTCCTGTTCTGACAAATCACAATCTTCAATCCATAAACTAACTTGCCAAGTCTCGTCATTTGAGTATCCGTTACAAGTCATTATTTTTTCATCCAGATAATACAATCATGAACACAACCACTAAGCGGTAGCACTGAAAAAATAAAGCTATCAAAGTTCAGATACCACCATTGTTTTACCGTCAAAAATCTCAACTTTTACAACTTTTTCTAGGTTTTCAATCGGGTAAGTTCCCACATCAAAATATTTTCCTATAAAATACTCAATCGTTGATTCATAAGATGCCGTTGCACTGATTGAGGTTTTCCATGTATAGCCTGTAGTGGTTGTGAGTTTTGCTGATTTGAGCATTTATTTCGCCTGATGGATTTGCATAACAAAACCCCTAACTCTGTTGTGAATAGAATTAGGAGTGTTAACATTAGAAATGGTTAAAACAAACTAAATTGAGTATGATTTGGTTTTGGTGGTTGATAAATCGAGACTTCTTTGGTTTGTGGATGCACTTTAATCACAGGCATAAACTTCTTAACTGCCATGCAATAAGTTTTGAAAGCTCCACCTGTAAATCTTCCGTCATAAATTGCAATACACAAATCAGAATGATCAATCATGTATCTATTTCTGATGTGCATACAATCTGCGGTATACTTGGGTCTAAGGATTACTTGATTTTCTGCATATCTGAGAAGGCGATCGCAATATGTCCTATGCTGCAAACTCCACAATTCTGATTGATTAGCGCAAGGGATTATAGCCGTCCAAGGTAAGTTTCTACTCATTAAAACCTTTGCAGCCAATTGATCTGAACCTAAAGCCATACCAACAAAAAAATGATTTATCCCCATGTCTAAAGCTAAGTCAATTGCTATGTTGATTTGTTTGGTGATATCAGGGATTTTTCTATGACCTGTAAAGCAAGCAATTTTCTGAGAATATAGTTCTGGGTATTCTGGCTCATATCTGGTTTCTTCGACAGATACACCATGAGCTTCAATTGTTTGAGCAATATATTTTATCATGAAACTACTACTAAAGACCAAAACCAAACGGCGGTAGCACAGAAACAATTAAAAAATCCCAACCTTCATAATTAAGGCTAGGATTAATGGTGATTAAAACTAATAAACTCGTTTAATAAATTGACCTATTTTGAAGTCGTGAACTTCTTCGCCATCTTCATCAATAGCTACAAAATAATGAAATGTTGTAGAACGAGTGATTTTGGTGACTTCGACAACACCATAAATAGGAATCCGATATTTACCTCCTGCTTCAATAAAATCACCATTATCACAAACTAACAAAGCACAATAGAATGGATCATAACCATCAAAACCGTAATAATGAGGCATTCCGTTGATCAGTGCGGCTTTCCAAGATTTAGGTAAATCAAATTTATTTGCGATTACTGCATATTCTTCAGGTGTCAAAACTCTATTTTTCTCTTGCATGAAAATCTCCTAAAATTCTTAAACAAATGAACTAAATTCTCTTTGCGGTAGCATAGCTGTTGAGTCACCGTGGCAAAGGAATTTGAAATCAAGAACGAAACGATAGCTAGGGATTTTAGTAGCAAATACTAGCGGGTTGTCGAGCGAGTACGAATATTTAGAGCTACGCAAAAAGCGAAGTGCTTGCAGCAGCACTTCGCTATCTATTTCTTAAAAATGAAATAAATCCTAACCTTCGTGATGAAAGTTAGGATTCCAATTAATTAAAAATCTATTTCTTCGCGGATTTGCTTATACCGACGTAAATCGTTGTGATTTCTTGCTGCTATTTCATTCAACTTTTCAAGAGCTTCATCAAGGTTCTGAGTGTTATAAGTACAATATTGTCTACCCTTTTCAAATACGCTATAAAAGCCTGTTAAACCAATACTTTTGCCATATTTTGTCAAATCCTTACACCATTTGACATAAAGGTTATTGCCTACAGCAGCTAATTCATGCTTGATTAATTCATCCTGTCTGATTCTATTACCTCTAGCGATCGCTGAATTTAAAGCTTGCTGACGAGATTGAGAAGAAAAATCAAAATCTTCACTTAAAACTAGCTTATCATTGAGATATATGTCGTAAGAAAATACATTCATTCTCGCTGATTCACGATAATACTGACGAAGATTACGGATAGAACCTTTTATTTCTGGATGCTGGTAAAACATTCGTTTAAACCTTTGTAAAACATTAAAAACAAATTATCTTCGCGGTAGCGTTATAGCAATAAAAATCATGAAAAAAATAGTGATCGCCTCCAATCAAGAAAGCGATCGCTATTTAAGCTATTCACAATTTAATAAACTTGTCTGATAGTCAAATTTAATCTTCCTCCAGATTTAAGAAGATTAGATGTACCAAGAATTATGCCTTTAATGCCGTGATAAAACATCCTAGATTCGCCATGTAAAATCAAGATATCGCCACTTTTCAAGATAATTTCTTTGGTAGGATCTTTTCTGCGTTTACCACCTATGAGAAAGATTCCATCGTCACCTAAACTAATACTAATGATTGGTGATTTTTGATTAACTTCAGTGTTATCTTGATGAAGTCCTAATTTACTACTCTGAGTATAATAATTAATCAAACAAGTCTCAGGTTTATAGTTATAATCTCCAACTTCTGCTGCTAAAGATTTAGCTAAATTTCTGATAACTCCTGGAATTGGCTGCCAAGGTTTATTAGTTACAGGATGTTTATCATCATACCGATAACCATTTTGGTCAGAAATCCAGCCAACTTTACCACAATTGGTCATTTGATAATTAAAGGGAGAGCCATTTTTCATTGTCGGACTGAAAAGAGGCGATCGCTTACCAATTTCTCTACAATGTTGTAAAATTTCTTGTTGTTGAGATTCGGAAAGATATTGTTGTAGATGTAGCATAAAGATGTCCTAAAAAAATAAACTAAATTCTCTTAGCGGTAGCTGCAATATCGTAAAGAATTTAGTAATTCATTAAAAAAAAGCCCCAATTCCTATAGGAATCAGAGCTATTAAAAATCAGAATTTATATTGTTGCTAGAATCTGACCAATGTTGTCATAGATTTCATTGTCAGAAATGCCTCTAAATTCTCTGTTTTTAACGTAATAATTACCGTCAAAAATCATACATTTATCGTAATAATACGAAAATATGTATTTATCAGGATAACGTGATACTAATTGTTCCAAATGTGGTTTGATTACTTCATTGAAATATTTAGTATTTTCCGCTAATTTTCTGAATGCTGCTTGAACAGGTGTTTCACCAGGTTTTCTATCAATCGGCTGTTGTTGAAATTTTCTTACAAACTTGACCATGATTTTTTCTCCAGTTGTAATTTAAAAAAGCTTCTAACCTCATATAGAGATTAGAAGCTATCAAATCAATCAATCAAAGATTTAGTATGGAGGATACCCATATTCATCATCTCCATCTCCATCTCCATCTTCACTTTCTTTAAAGCCATTCGTTTCACTAGTCTCATAACCAAACTCTCTAGCTTTCTTAGCTGCTACTCGTTGTTCGATTAGTTTCTTCTCAGAATAATGTTCTGATCTGACACTTAATAATTCATCAACGGTAAAACCTAACTCTTGGATAAATTCAATTAATTCATCTAAAGATTTATTGTGAATTGGATCTACTTTCCATTCATCACCAAATTCTGTCTTATAACCTTCTAAGCCACGTTCATAATTAGGATTATCAAGCTTATGCTGTTCCCAACTCATAACTCGAATAGCATCCAATAAAGTTAAACGTTGCTTTTCGATAACTTGAACTTCTTGTTGAGATTTTGTGACAAATTTAATAGCCATGATGAAACTCCTAAAAGAAAATAAAATGAAAGAAAAAAAGAAAAGGAATCAATTGACTCCTAAAATCTCTTCGCGGTAGCGTCCATATTCAATAAAATACTGAAATAAATATTCAATGAAACCTCCAAAAAATATTAGAGATTTCATTAAAGTTTATTTAACAACAATAGTTTTACAACAACATCACTATTTGGCAATAGCTTTTTAAAAAGCCCCGATTCCAAAAGAACCAGGACTTTGATATTAGCTACTTACTTTAATCCTCAATAGATACTAATTCTGGAATTTTAGAAATGTCAGTTACTTTTTGTAATCTTTTTCCAATAATGGAAAGTATTTTTAGCTTTTCAGAAGTACACTTATTCTTGAGATAGTATCCCTGAATTGCAAAGTCAATATTTAAGATTGTATGAATATCTGCCTCCATACTTGAATTAATTGTTTTCAAGTCAGCAATAGCATTCAAAGCATCTAACTGATTTGTAACTCCTAATTCCTTGTAAATTTCTAACAGCATTGGTGCATTATTATCAGACATAATCAAATTTCACCTCAAAAACAACACCAATTAGCGGTAGCACTCACAATAATTTGCAAATGCTACCAAAATAAAATCACTTATAATACTCGCTATACGCTTGTTTAAACCAATCTTGCTGAATTATCCAATTTACACACCTAATAATTCCATCCCCATGACATTGCAAAGGAATACACCAACAAGTTAAGATTACATTTACACCTTCAAGAACTTTAAAGCATATATTCCTAAGATCGATTGTTGTTTCATCAAGTATTCCCTCATTCATCCAAAGTTTAACTTTGTCGTACAAATATTTATCGAACATTTTACAACTTTCAAATCTTTCTTTCTCGCTGCTAAGTTTAAATGGATTATGCAAAGGACTTTCTTGTAAGCCATAAAACTTATTAAGTCTACCAATATAAATTTTATCTTGACCAACAAAACCATCACGTTTACCATTGATTACTTTAATCATAATTTCCTTGATTTAATTAATCCAATCACTGCCAGAATTAACTAGCAGTGACGTTATATTATCTATTCATCTTTATCATTTAAATGATTGGAAATTACTCTCACAAGACTGTCAATATTTGATTGATTAAGCATTTTATTTTTAACTATCAAATCAAATACATAAATTGACTGCATGGGGTTTAATTGTTTGAGCTTTTTAACAACATCACTCCAAACACCGTTGATGATTTTATTTGATAATTCTTCAGCAAAACACCAAGCTTCTGATGCTTCAATATACATTTGATTCACCTCTTGTCTAAACTAAATTATTCAGAATTTCGTTGTTTGGTAAAAAATTACAAACTCATTGTTTCTCACTTCTAAACAAATCACAAACTAAAAGCGGTAGCAACGAAAAATAATGTTTTTAGTTGGTGTTACTAAAAAATCAATAACACCAACTTGTTTTGTTATTACATCTGCACTAATTCAACAACTGAGTCAGCTATTAAACCTCTAACTTTTATCTCGAATGGAAAGCTAGGATGTTTAACACGCTTGGCTTCTCTTGGAGTTCCGTCGTCACCTTCAAAATACCCATTATTCAATGCAACCCATTCAGCAAAGTTTTGATATTCTGAATAAGATTTTAACCCGATATAAGTGATAAAGCTCTTGAATCCAGAATCAGAATCAGGCGACTCCTCCCAGTGAAAGCGATTACTGAAAGTTCCGACAATTGTAATGCGATCGCTAAGTTTAATTGTCAAATAATTTCCATGAGGTGAAACACTTTTAACTTCACCTTTAATTCCTGCAAAATTGATTGTGTTCATGATATAATTTTATTACTACTAAAACACCCTAAATAACAGGGAATAGCCTCTAACTATTCCCATTTTTTTCAATTTCAAGTATCCTAGTTATCGAGCCATTTCAAGTTATCTTAGAATGGCTTGTTTCTTAGCGGTATACACAAAACTTTCTAATTCTAGCTGGATAGAGATTGCAGACTGTTCAAGAGAATCGCTAGGATATTTTGCGGATAAGTTTCTAATTTTTTCTAAGATTTCTGCAACATCATTTTCAAGCATCTCTAACCTATTACTGTCCATTGGTGGTTCAACTGATTTAACTAATTTCATGGCTCTAAACAACAACAACAAACCCTAAAGGCGGTAGCACAGAAATAATTTTGCTATGATTACCTGTATTGATTACTTTGCTGGAATTGGTGCGTGGGAATTAGCTGCTGAAATTCTTGAACAAATTTATGGTTATCAGGTTTTCACAACTTACCAATTTGTAGAGATTCTGCCTGAAGCGCAAAAAGTATTACGTTCACACTATCCACTAATTCCTATTCACTCTGATATTAAAACTTACACACCGCCACAAAATATAGATGTCTACTTCGTTTCCCACCCATGCACAGGCACATCTAACGCAGGTAAAAGAACCGGACTTGCACACCCAGAGTCAAACTTATGGTTTGAAGCCCTCCGGTGTATCTGCCTTGGAAAGCCCAAATTTGTCGTTATTGAGAACCCTGAAGGATTTATCCATAGAGGATTACGAGCGTGCCTTGGAGGACTCAGAATGGCAGGATACTCTACAGAAGTTGAAATTATCTCGGCATCGCAGCTTGGCGCACCTCACAGACGAAACAGAGTCTTTGTTATTGCCCACACTAACCACTTATCCTTGCAGCAACGGGAAGGGTGGAAATGCTGGGATGAACAAATTGGAATGGACATTGAAACAACAAGGTCGTTTGGAGAGCGATCGCAAGCTTTCAGTCAAAGCAGCACTGTGGATAATGGGGTTCCCCAATGGTTATCTGGATTGTCTTTTTCAGAATGGTGGAAATTGTAGATGTTCACCAATTACAGTCAGCTATTTTGAACGCAATTCTAAAAACCAATCCTCAATCTGCCAGTGCTTTGATTTTTTCATGAGTCTCTTCTCGAAATTTCTCAGTGATTACACTTGCTCTAAATAATTACTTTTAGGTTGACTCTAAGAATGTTTAAAAGGTTGTCCCCACAAATCCCACATTTCCTTATTAAAAGGCGATAGCGAAGCGCTGCTGCAAGCAGTTCGCCACATCTGAATCATCTTTTGTTCTAATGCTTGACGTGGTTTTCTATCTACCGGAGCATCCCACCAAAACCCAATATTAACCGCCGTTGTCATATCATATTTGTAATGTAATTCCTGGTAACTGCCAATATATTCTTTACAATCGTGGGTATTCTTCCACCGCTTATTACTCTGGCAGGTTTCCCCAACATAAAGCAATATTTCAGATGCACTATCAACTATAAAATATAGGGCAGCTTGACCATAATTATCTGGCATCCTATAAAACGCCATTGATTGTAAATGCAGTTTAAATGGGTCTATTTCTTCAGGGTTACAGTGAGAAGATGGAACATCAAACAAACTTACCTGCTGTGGTGGTTCAGTGTTTCTAATGCGCTGCTGGTAAGTAAAAACCCGTGATTTCCATTGCTCCAGGGCGTAGGCATCCATCACAGTTTTTTGATTTCTTAATGTTTTATACTCACTGTTGCTAAATAAACTCAGTTGTTCCATTGCCTACTATCAAAAAATTTCCCTTTATGAAAAGCTATGTATCTATTCTACAATCCAGAAATAATATTTACTAATTACTAGCAAGTATTTCACGCTCATCCAAGGAATTGCAACCTGTAATGGCACGATTGAACAACAAATAAACTGCCCTATTACGATTATATAGAACAAAGTAGTAGCACTAATAAAATCATAATCTATTAATGCTACCAATTGTATTTTTATGCTGCTAAACTTACACTTTTTGATTGCTCTTTGGCTATTCTGTCACATTGCTCAAGTTCTGGTAAAGAATTTCGTTTAACCCAAGTCCAAGTAATAGTATGAATCTTAGCGATATCATCTAATTCTTGCCATAGATCCATATTAACTTTCCTTTTCCAGTTTTTAGACATTGTGTTAACTAAATACTGACTATCAGAAATTATTTCGACTTCACAAGGGTATTTAAGTGCTTTCAACCCTGCTAAAGCTGCCATAATTTCCATACGATTATTAGTGGTTTCCGGGTCATATCCATTAACAGTTTTAGGCGGAAACTTCTCTGATTTTAGAATTGCACAATATCCACCATTTCCAGGATTACCAGAACAAGAACCATCACAATAAATAGTAATCTTCATTTTCTTACAACCTATCTAAAACAACACCATCAAAGCGCGGTAGCGGTATTTATTTTATAATCGCCATCTATAACTTTCTTCAAATCTTATAGTGAAGCAAAGCCACATCAAAAAAGGTTGTCCGCCGTTGCCACCAAATTTAGGCATGAAATACCACCGAAGCAAATGTAATTGAAACGAGATTTTGAATCCATCAATAATCTCTCCGTTGTATTTTCCTTTTGGAAAATATTTTTCAATATTCATGGTTATTATTACTGCAATAAATTAAATAAAAACTTTACTCTCATCAAAGGAATTGCCGCTTGTAACGGCACGATTGAACGACCAATTAAATTAATTGCTTCCCTACGTCCCGGCGTGTTTCTGGGAACTCCACAATTTAACGGTGGTTTATTGAATTTCCACGTAAGTGTTCACAGGGGTAATTGATGACTCAAATACCGTGAAATCGAATGTGTGAAGTAGTCACAGCTATGAAAATCACAAGTTAATCCATCTGGAGTACAAATGAATAACTACGCAAAATATAGTCGTATTTATGACTTATTTAGGGGCAGAAATTTGTGGGAGTAAAGACGGAGAAGTTTGACTCTTACGCTTGGCACTGATAGCTGAAGTCATGAACTCCAAAACATTTCGACGTTGAGAACGAAGAGTAGTAACAACAGTTAACATTCTGGACACAAAGATACTACCAGCTTGGGATTGAGAACCAAAACTAGTCCGTCTCCAGATAACCGCCGGACGGATAGCACGTTCAGCCGCATTATTTGTGGGTTCAACATCTTCAACTTGGACAAACAACCACAAAGCAGGTTCAATCTTTAAAAGTTGACGACAAGTTCTCACAGTTTTTGCCAGTGGAGTGTTCTCTTTACTACCAATCTCATAATTAGCAGCTTCCAGTAAAGTAGACTTGACAGAATTGCGAATTGGTTCAACTGCTAATTGAAACCCGCACCGGGTTAAAGTTCCATCTCTAACTTGATACCAAAGGTCGAATAATTTTTCAAGTTGTTCTAGAAGTGCAGTCCCGATTTGCTGGGATACCCCACTTCGCTCGGATATTTTGATAAAATCTCGTTTCAAGTGCGCCCAACACACTTGTCTTTGGTCTTTGTCTACCCAGTTGTATGAGGCATAACGATCTGAGGTTAAAATTCCCTCAAAGCTTTCGCCCAACAAATTCTTGGCGGCATCTGTACACCGAGTTAGTGTAATTTGAAAGAAGGTTACTAATGGTGTAACGGCTGTCCACAACCAAGCTTGACTATTTTTGCTGTTACATCCATCCGTGTTTTTTTGACTAAATCTGGTTTCATCTGCACCTACTACTGCCGGTTTTCGCCTCTTCTACCGCCTTTTCTACCGAGTTACTTGCTTCCATTCTCAGTTTATTGATTGTTCCTAAACTAAGTCTGATGTCAAATATTTCCGCCATTGCTGTTTTCACCGTTCTCTGACTATGGCGATACAGTCCACTCAACACCGCAACAAGAGCTACAACTCTTGTTCCATAATGATTCGGATCTACCTCTTCTGGTAATTTTGCTCTTGTACTCTTACCACATTCTCCGCATTCGAGTTGATGTAACCGATGTTCTATGACGATGGGTTTGATGGGTGGTATTTCTACTTGCTGGTATCTGTATGGGTTTACATCTTCTCCTTCCAACTGCCCTCCACAGCTACTACAGGAATCTGGCTTATGATTTTTTACCTCTGTACAATCAGATTCTGGATACAGAAACTTTTCAAATCCCTTGTGTCCTGGTTGTCCTCCCCTTTTTTTCCCACTTTTTTTCTTGGTTGGTTTCTTTTCTGCGTTGAGTGGGTCGGCTGATGGTGGTGATGATGAATTCTTTGATGTTCTATTTAGTTTTTCTTCTAATTCTTGTATCCACTGCTCCATCTCCTCCATCCGTCCTTTGACACTGGTTGGAGTTTGTTCCCAATCCGTTTCCGGTATTTCTGTTTTATAGATGTGGCAGATGAGGCTGATTTTTTCCATGCCTTCTACTCTACCATGTCTTTCTACTTATTTTTTCTCGTATCCGAATTCATCCTGTGAACAGTTACATTTTGAAGTTGCTACTACTTTAAACAATCTAGCAGAAATTTATCGAGAACAAGGACAATATTTAAAAGCTGAACAAGTGCATTTAGAAGCTTTAACGATGCGAAGAAGTTTATTTGGTGATGAACATCCTGATATTGCCCAATCTTTAACTAACTTAGCGGCTCTTTATACATCAACAGGACGCTATTCTAATGCAGAACAAATGCACTTAGAAGCGTTGGCAATGAAAACCCGATTGTTTGGAGAAGGACATCTTGATATTGCTTCCAGTCGTAAGCGTTTAGTTGGTATTGCAACTGTGCAAGATAGAATTGTGCAACGTCTGCTTTTAGAGGAGTTGTATTTCCCTCTAGAAGAAACATTTGTTGATTGTAGCTACGCTTATCGTCCAGGGCGAAATATTCAACAAGCCGTACAACAATTGTTTTCTTATTATCAGTATCGTCCTACTTGGATTATCAAAGCTGATATTGCTCAGTTTTTTGATAATTTATGTTGGGCTTTGCTTTTAACTAATTTAGACGCTTTGCAGTTGGAAAGTAGAATATTGCAGTTACTGGAACAGCAATTAAAAGCTGGAATTATTATTGCTGGGAAACACATTGATTTCGGTAAAGGTGTGTTGCAAGGTGGAATACTTTCTGGTGCATTAGCTAATTTATATTTGACGGTTTTTGATAGGAAATGTCTGAGTAATGGAATTAATTTAGTCAGGTATGGAGATGATTTTGCGGTTGCTTGTAGTAGTTGGAAGGAAGCTAACCGTATCCTCGATAAAATCATAGCTTGGTTGGGAGAACTTTATCTCACTTTGCAACCTGAGAAAACACAGATTTTTGCACCCAACGAAGAACTGACATTTTTGGGTTATCGCTTTGCTAATGGGAAGGTTTATGCACCAACACCTCCAGAACCCAAGCTGGAAGGAGAATGGTTAACTAATGCTTCGGGTACGCCTTATTTTCGTCCCAAGGAACGACCATTCAAATTTGTTTCTCGTCCACCAAAGGCTTGTGATATCAGCAAGCCTGTAAGTTTTCCTCGCGCCCCCATATCTCATCTTTGGCAGGAATCTATGACTACATTATATATCACAGATCAAGGTGCTTATTTGAGTGCTAAAAATCAACAGTTCCAGGTTTACTATCAACAGGAATTAAGAATTAAAATTCCTGTTGTGCGAGTGACAAATATTGTATTATTTGGTTGTTGTAATGTTTCTCATGGTGCGGTGAGTGTTGCCCTACACCGACGGATTCCGGTTATGTATTTGTCACAGAAGGGCAGATATTTTGGTAGGTTACAGACTGAAGGAATGGCGAAAGTTGAATATTTAGCGCGTCAAGTAGAGTGTTCACAAAGTTCTGAATTTACCAAGAAGCAAGCGGAGGCTATAGTACGAGCAAAATTGCATAATTCGAGAATTATGTTGATGCGATTAAACCGTCGTGTGAAATCCGAAAAAGCTACTCAAGCTATTGCTCAAATAGAATTGTTTATGGATAAATTACCATTTTCTGAAGATGTGAATATGTTGCGTGGTTATGAGGGGATAGCTGCAACAACATATTTTCAAGCTTTGGGTTCGTTGGTGACAGGAAAATTTACATTTGAGAAGCGGACAAAACGACCTCCTACTGATCCAATTAATAGTATGTTGAGCTTGGGGTACACATTATTAAGTCAAAATGTGCATTCGTTAATTCAGTCAGTAGGTTTACATACTCACTTTGGAAACTTGCACGTACCCCGTGATAATCATCCAGCTTTAGTATCTGATTTAATGGAAGAGTTTCGTGCTTTGGTTGTTGATTCTCTGGTAATATATCTAGTCAATCGAAACCTGTTTACAGTTGACGATTTTACCTCACCAGATGAACGTAATGGAGTGTATTTTCAACCTCATGCACTCAAAAAGTTTCTCAAGCATTGGGAAGAAAAGCTACAAACAGAGGTAACTCATCCTCATACGGATTGTAAATTGCCTTATCGCCGTTGTATCGAGTTACAGGTGCGAGAATATATTGCTTGTTTAATGGGTGAGGTTGAGGTGTATCGTCCTATGATTTGGGATAAATAAAACTTATCTGTTTGCTTGTTTCGGGGCTGAAGCCTAAAGCCCCAAACCCTGATTTTTTCGTCAGCAGCCCCGGTAGGGTCACACAGTAACGGTTTCAGGCTTTTTTATCCAGAGTTATTCTCAATTTAGGCTCTTGATTTTGAATAAATTTGACAAGCCCCGAAAATCTGCTGTAGGATCTCCACCAGGTAAGGCTTTCATAGCCTAGCTCTTTTAACTTCTTAGAAAGTTGAACTAATGGAAACGTTCAATTTTTACCTTGCCTGACTCACAAACGAAATTCTTTTAACTTCTTAGAAAGTTGAACTAATGGAAACCTTAAGATTAGCCTCGTGGAAGAAACCAAGCATGGCCTTTTAACTTCTTAGAAAGTTGAACTAATGGAAACTATTAATCAATCCTCCTATATCCTCTGGGATGTCATACTTTTAACTTCTTAGAAAGTTGAACTAATGGAAACCATCAGTTGCATCTATACACAATATGTCGTCTGTATTCTTTTAACTTCTTAGAAAGTTGAACTAATGGAAACTTAACGCATCGGCCTCATCATAACGCCCAAGCTCAGCTTTTAACTTCTTAGAAAGTTGAACTAATGGAAACGCGGGGCGAGTGCTGCAATAAGCGCATTTGGCGCTGCTTTTAACTTCTTAGAAAGTTGAACTAATGGAAACAATAACTAATATTCCCCATCCATAGGGTGGAGAAAAGACTTTTAACTTCTTAGAAAGTTGAACTAATGGAAACTTTGCTATAGATCCAGGTTCGGCACGACTTATGCCTACGCTTTTAACTTCTTAGAAAGTTGAACTAATGGAAACAACTAGATGTGGCGATGCTATCGCCAATACTAATAAACTTTTAACTTCTTAGAAAGTTGAACTAATGGAAACGACCTTTTATCCCCGAGAACACTTGGGGATGAATACTTTTAACTTCTTAGAAAGTTGAACTAATGGAAACGTTCTGCCTCCTGCTCGATTATATATTCCGCATCAAGACTTTTAACTTCTTAGAAAGTTGAACTAATGGAAACGGCTTTCAATATTTGGCTGCCAGTTACACGAATGCCCAACTTTTAACTTCTTAGAAAGTTGAACTAATGGAAACTATATGTTATGCAAACGACCGAATATATGAAAAGCGACTTTTAACTTCTTAGAAAGTTGAACTAATGGAAACGGGTCTTTGGTTTGAAACAAAATCTCTAAAAACGCTTTTAACTTCTTAGAAAGTTGAACTAATGGAAACCCCCTGCCACCGGTTGAATGTCTTGCCACAGGCAGAGCTTTTAACTTCTTAGAAAGTTGAACTAATGGAAACAAATTACAGAAAGGGCAGGTGTCCCCTGAATCCGATCTTTTAACTTCTTAGAAAGTTGAACTAATGGAAACTATACCTCGTCATTTTTGTCGCCGTCTAGATCTAAACACTCTTTTAACTTCTTAGAAAGTTGAACTAATGGAAACAATCTTGAATCCCGTACGTTTCTGGAATGGTCAAATTCTTTTAACTTCTTAGAAAGTTGAACTAATGGAAACTTCCTCGGGGGTTAGGTTCTGAATCCCCTCTACGTTCTTTTAACTTCTTAGAAAGTTGAACTAATGGAAACATTATTGACAATTAAAGTCAAGTTTCCTTCCCAGACTTTTAACTTCTTAGAAAGTTGAACTAATGGAAACCGTGGCCACAGTAATGTGGGATCCCCTCAAGATTTACTTTTAACTTCTTAGAAAGTTGAACTAATGGAAACCTGGTCGGGGAAGTCTCTGTTGTCTTCCGTAACAGGCTTTTAACTTCTTAGAAAGTTGAACTAATGGAAACTTTTGTAAGCCTTCCTTTCAAAATCTGCTTTAACAGCTTTTAACTTCTTAGAAAGTTGAACTAATGGAAACTTGGAGTGATTTACTACCCCAATTTTTGGGGCAGTAACTTTTAACTTCTTAGAAAGTTGAACTAATGGAAACTTCTTGCACCCAACCAGGTGGGACAAGGTAATATTGATTTCTTTTAACTTCTTAGAAAGTTGAACTAATGGAAACCGTTG
>Ga0208601_1000103_pt1 | contig 18954 bp, 13 predicted proteins | sample LakMenEpi09Nov12_FD_150684 | JGI IMG/M metagenome (GOLD analysis project Ga0208601, IMG submission 150684) | Freshwater microbial communities from Lake Mendota, WI - 09NOV2012 deep hole epilimnion (SPAdes) | ecosystem: Environmental > Aquatic > Freshwater > Lake | place: Lake Mendota, Madison... | reverse complement strand
ACAGATACCTTTTTCTTGAGTCAATTACCCGTTAATGGTGCTTTTACCAATGGTGGTGTTCCCGGAATCGCTTCTGGACTCAATGCTTATACTTTGTTCTTCTTTCAGTTTGCCTTTGCTGCTACTGCCAGTACAATTACTACTGGGGCAATGGCTGGGAGAACGGACTTTATTGGTGATTTAATTTATAGTGCCATCATGGCTGCATTCAGCTATCCAGTAGTTGTACATTGGGTATGGAACTCCAGTGGCTGGTTAGCGAAAATTGGTTTTCACGACTTTGCTGGTAGTACGGTAGTTCACACCGTTGGGGGTTGGACAGCTTTAGTTGGTGCTTTTTTACTTGGACCCCGTCCTGGACGAACTCCTTGGGGACAAATTCCCCCCGCCCATAATTTAGGTTTAGCAGCTTTGGGAACTATGATTCTCTGGTTTGGCTGGTACGGCTTTAACCCCGGTTCAACTTTAGGTACTGGTAATCCTGGCTTAATTGGTTTAATCACCCTAAATACTACCCTTGGTGCTGGGGCTGGGGCGTTATCAGCGATATTTTATCAAAATACTCGTTCAGGTAAATGGGATTTAGTCTATTGTCTGAATGGTTCGTTAGCTGGTTTGGTAGGTATTACCGCAGGTTGTGCATTTGTCGCACCTTGGGCTGCGGTTGTGATTGGGTTAACTGGGGGGATTTTGGTAGTTTTGGGTATTGATATTATTGAAGCGTGCAAAATTGATGACCCTGTGGGAGCATTTGCAGTTCATGGTATTAATGGGATGATGGGTACACTGGCAGTGGGCTTTTTGGGTCAATCAGAATTGACTTTGAATAAAAAAGCCGGTCTGTTTTTAGGTGGTGGTTTTGATTTGTTGGGTGTGCAGATTTTGGGCGTAGTTGCAACATCAGTTTTTACTATTGCTTTTGCCTTTTTAATGTTCACTGGACTCAATGCTATTGGTAGACTGCGTGTTAATCTTGAAGCCGATAAAGTTGGCATTGATAACTATGAACACGGTGCAACTGTCTGGCCTGATGTTTATGCAGTTGAGGAGTTTTTAGAGGAAGAAAAAAATCACTCCAAAAATTCTCAAGTAAGTCCGTAGGGTTTGCGAAATCAGTTGTTGGTGGGTTAGGTGCAAGCTAACCCACCCTCTGGCTAACACAAAAACACCAGGAATTCTCATTTTGAAAAAAATAAGCTATTTATTAAAAAAAATACAAATTTGCGTAGAATTTCAGCTAGATTGATGAGTTGAAGTCAATTTTTCATGTCTAGATTTTTAAAGATTTTTACAACCCTGTCTATCTCCAGGGTCGGATGATAATTATCTATCAAAAAATGATAATTTGATACAGGTTTACTACTTAGGGCTTGCTGAATAAATGTAAGACCTATATATACTCAACACGGCTTAATTATTTGATTTTGCGGGTAGGGTAAAGCAAGAGCTTCATTGGTGTCAACTTAACGTAAAACCCATAACCCAACCGATTTGAGTATAATTTGGATGAATATAGTAACAACATGGTAAAAATAAGTTTGAAAAAACATCACGTTGATGGAAGTTTATCAGAGGAAAATAATCTGTATATTCTTGTTGTTGATGACCATCAATTAATTTTGACGGGTACACTCGATATACTAAGTAGAGAGTATCCAGAAGCTTTTATTATTAAGGCTCAGACAGCAAAAGAGACACTATCTCAACTGCAATGTCATCAGTTTGGACTGATTGTGATGGATTTATCAATTCCCGCTCAACCAGGGGAAACAGCAGAAATTGATACCGGAATTAAATTGTTGCAAACTTTGCTCACAAAATATCCTGATCAGAATTTCATGGTGCAAAGTAGTTATGTGAAGGCGTTAATCCGCATTAAACATGAGATTGATAATCATCAAGGTGGGTTTGCGATCGCAGATAAAGGATTACCGGAATCGGAAATGCTAATACGGGTTAATTTGGCACTTCATGGTGCAACTCACACAAAAGATATCAAAACGGGAATCGAACTCAAACCGGAATGGCTGGATGTGTTGCGGTTGGCTTTTGAAGAGAGTTTGACAGATAAGGCGATCGCCGAACGGATGTATAAATCAGAACGAGCAGTTCGTACTTACTGGACGAAAATTCAGGATGTTTTGGGGGTGTATCCTGAAGACTGTCGGCAAAATGGTAGGAATATGCGAATCCAAACCGAAATTCGTTCTCGTCAAGAAGGTTTAATTGATTAATATGGCGACAGTTAAAGGATTTCCACATCAAAAATCAGCAATCAATAGACATCTCCGAAAATTAAATGTGGGTTTCCACAGAACCCTTGTAGAGACGTTTCATGAAACGTCTTTACATTCTTTGTCGGACAAATCTAATGTGTAAGTATGGGGCAAGAAAAATAGAATATGAGAAGGAGAATTTGGAATCGCATTGGCCAAGAATTTGGGTTATGGGCGCTGGCTGCACGTCCTGGAATTATAGTGCTGATTGTAGTGATATTGATGCGGATAGCTGGAGGAATGCAATCTTGGGAATGGATGCTTTTTGATACAATGTTACGTCTGCGTCCGGTAGAAAAACCTGATGAACGGATAGTAATTGTGGGTATTGATGAAGAGGATATTAAATGGGTTGGACAATATCCAGTACCAGATGAAAAGATTGCCAAGTTACTCACTAAGTTGGAAACTTATCAACCGCTAGTTATTGGACTGGATATGTTCAAAAATGTTCCTGTTGAACCCGGTGGTGAACAACTAGGGCAAGTATTACGTTCAAATCCTAATATTATTGGAATTGAAAAGATTTTACCCCCTGGAGAAATTTCACCACACAAAAGTTTACTAGCAAAAAAAGGAGAACCAGAACGAGTTGGGTTTGCCGATTTATATAATGATGCGGATGGTAAAAATCGCCGCTATTTGTTGTATACACCTAATCCTAAAAATATTGTTGAAGATAAAAATTCTTTAGCGTTGCAGTTGGTTATTAAATACTTAAAGTCCCAAGGAATTGAGTTGGAAACGGGAAAAAATGACCCGAATACAATCATGATTCGAGGCATTGAATTACCCCGAATTACCCCAAATTTTGGCGGATACGTTGGTGTTGATGATGGCGGATTGTCAATTTTCATGAGCTTTCGCAACAGTGAGAAACCTTTTCATTTTGTCTCGTTGCGCGATGTTCTCAATGGGAAAATTGATGCAAAATTGTTGCGCGATCGCATTGTCTTAGTTGGCAACCGCAATCCGAGCGCAGGCGATATTTTTTATACATCTGCTTTATCTAACTTAAAACCAAGTGGTCAAATTTATGGCATTGACTATCACGCTCATGTGATCAGTCAAATCCTGAGTACCGTGATAGATAACCGACCAATGTTACACAGTTGGGGAGAGACAGGAGAGTACACATGGATATTTATTTGGGGTCTTTTACCAATTATTATCGGGAGGCTTACCCAATCTGTTTGGAAAAATCTACTGATTGTGGGTGTAGCGGGATTTGGTTTGTTTAGCTGCGGGTCTGTGATGCTGTGGGTGTGGGGTGTATGGATTCCTGTGGTACCTAGTTTGCTAATATTAGCTGTGAATGGAGTTGGTTTGAGTGCTTTTGCATTTTACCAGCATGATAAATTCTTGCGATCGCAAATTAAGGAACGTCAAAACACCATTGATCACACTTTTACAATCATTCATAATGGACCACTGCAAACGCTTTCTTATGGATTAAAACTTCTGCGAGCTAAAGATATCCCCGATCAGCAATTGCTAGAACAATTTGAAAAACTCGATCAGGAAATTCGAGAAATTGGTGAATATCTCAAACTCGAAGCATTAACCACAGAAGATCGGTTACGTTTAGGTAGTAGATTGACACTAGACTTAAATCAACCAATTCACACTTTATTATATGAAGTTTATTCTAGTACGTTAAAACGCACAGATTTAGAATATTTTATCAACAGAAAAATTATTCCTATCCGGTATTTTGAACCAATTGATGATCAGTATTTAAATAAGGAAGACAAACGCGGAATTTGTCTTTTCTTAGAAGAAGCTTTGTGTAATGTTGGCAAACACGCTCAAGGAGTCAGGCGTGTTGAAGCATCATTAATTTATAGCGCAAACAAATATAAACTATCAATTAAAGATAATGGCTCAGGAATTAAATCACAAATAGAAAATCAAGGAACAAAAGATTTTAAACTAATCGCTAAACAATTAAAAGGAAACTTTCAACGTGAATCCCTTTCTCCTCGCGGAACTGTATGTGAACTTACTTGGGAACTTATGCAGTAAAATGGTAAAAAATAAAACTTAACAACATCATCATGACTTATCAACATTTTGCATCTTGGCAAAATCAACGCAGACTCATAAGCTTAGTTGTGGGAGGAGTTTTTCTCATGACCGCATTCCCTGCTTTTGCTAAGTTTAAACCACGCAATCCCAAACCAGCCAGTGGATATTCCAGTGCAGGTGGTAGGCGTGGATGTGGAAATAATGGTGGTATCCCTTTGACACAACTTGCACCTCAAACATTTATCAGTAAAACCGCTTCCACTCGTCCAATGTTAGCTTGGTATATGTCAAACTCCCAAAATGTGCAATTCCGACTCTTTGAATTTGATTCAGCTAACATCCCTCAACAAATTGGGCCAGATCAAGAAATACCCACAACAGTCGGAATTAACAAATTAAAACTTCCCCTTAATTACCCTGAACTCACAGTAGGTAAAACATATTTATGGCAAATTGAAATTGAATGCGAAAAGGAGCCGATTATTAATAGTGCAGAATTTACTGTCATCAATCCTCAATCATTTGCCAAGAACCCATTTACTGACATTTCAGAAAGGGTAAATTATTATGCTGAAAATGAACTTTGGTACGAAGCTCTAGAAAAAGCATTGTCAGCAACTGATAATGGTAAACTGGGGCAAATTGGGGCAACTTTAGTTAAAGACCTGGCAGAGTCAGAAATCCTCCTTGGTAAAAAACCAGAAATTGCCAAGATTCAGGAAAAAATCAAATATCTCCACCAAATTTCTCGCAATCCCTAAAGTTATAGCAATTCCCATTTAAGTGAGGTACAAGCAGTAATAATTAAACGCAGATGGACGCAGATAAACGCAGATAATTTTGTACTTCATTAGACTAGAAAATGCTACAGGATCTGTTTTAAAGCCAATTACCAATCACAATCATTGCAGCCCAATATCCGGGGTGATCATACTTGGGATTGATACCTTCAGATGGTGGTAATTTCTTAGCATTAATCATTCTCTTTTGGGCTGTTTGCAAAGCCTGGGCAATACTCATGCCATCATTACGGTAGTTAGTGTAAAATGTTTTCACCAGTTCAGACGTTGAGTCATCTTGGATACTCCACAAAGATGCAATCGCACTTTTAACGCCAACTTGTAAAGCCACTCCAGCTAATCCTAACGTAGATCGGTCATCACCAACCGCTGTTTTACAAGCAGTTAGGGTCAGTAGTTCGACACTATCTGATTTACTGTTGAGGTTTCGTAAAGAGTTTTCTAATTGGCTAATGGTAAGTTTTTGGTTTTTACCTGTGACAATGAAAGTATCTTCAGGAATGATGCCAAATTGAGCATGACTAGCAATGTGGACAATGGGATATGTGGTTTTCTCAAGTTTTTGTCCAAAGCTTTCGGGGATAAAATTATCGTCAATCAGAGCAGTATGATTAGGGAATATACTTTCAACTACATTAACTTCTTCGGAAACCCAAGAAAGCGGATCAAAACTCTTACCATCAATTGTGGCTTCTTTTGTTAAACCCAAAATTAACGCCTTTTGGCTCTGGCGATAACTTACTTTAGGTACAGTTAATCGTAAACTAGGAGTTGTGGCAACTGCGTAAGTTTCCACCAAGTATTTCTTTTCTTGGTGATCATAAAGTGCTGCCATTGGCACACTCCGCAAAAAACCATCTTGAATAAACACAAGGGTTTTAATTTTATCAGGTTTAATGTCCTCAGCAAAGGGACGAATTATCCAATCATAAAGCTGTGCCGCAGTTGTTTTATCGTAGTTAATTTTTCCGGTTGTGACTAATCCTTTGCGAAACTCGGTAATTTTTTTCTCCAATCCATCCCTGCTAACTATTTTGTCACCTTCTTGATTGGGGTCTTCAATCCACTTAAATTTGGTGGTCTGATTTGGTAATTGCAATAATATCCCGGTTTTGTCCTTTAAAATTATCGAACTCAAAAACGCCGTATTCTGAAATGCCACACTATTATCCTGGAGAAGTTCTCCCACTTGTTTAGGATTCAACGCACTTAAAATGCAATCATTGCCAAAATAATTCTGTAATTCTGCCAATTTCAAAGCATCAATGGTATTAACTACTTTTGATAATTCCTTGGCACGTTGTTCATCTGTAATTGCCCCAATTCCGAGCAAATCGAGCCGCGACTGTGCCAATGTCTGGTACAATGGCTGCACAACATCGCGGAAGTCAAACTGGACATCTCGTTCAGCGGTTAAAATATTGCTGCGGATATCTTCCAGGATATCAAATGCTCGTTGATAAGATGCAATCGCTTCTTCTTTGCGACCTTGTTGATCTAAAATCCTTCCAGCTTGCCATTCCCACAAATATAAACTATCTTTGGCACTCATCTTATTATCCGCTGCGAGAATAGCAGATTGAGTGTATTTTAATGCCTTTTCCTGATCTGACCGACATTCCCAGTAATGACCTAAAGCACCATTAGCATAAGAAATCAGGCGATTATCTGGTAATTTTTTACTTGTTAATACTGCGTTTTCGAGCAAATTCAATGATTCATTATTACCAGATAAAACCAACTGAGTTGGACAGGATGTAAAGGGTGAAGTTCCTTGAGTATCGCGCTGTAAATATGCTAAATCAATTGCTCCATAAACTTTTGTAGCTGAATCGGGTAAATTTTCCAGAACTACTAAAGCATACTTGAGATTTTTGTTAAACTCCTGATCATCAATAATTTTATGCTTATTTGTTTGAGAGGCTAACTGAATTAAATTTAATAATCCTCGCATTTCTGCTAAAGATTGTTTTTGATTGCGGGCAAATTTTATACTATCTTGAAAATATTGATAGGCTTTGTTGTAATCTTCTTGTGACTTTTTCGTAAATTCTTCTTGCTTATTAGAAAGACCAGCTTTATCTGCCGAATCAGCTTGTAAATCTCGCAATTGACCGCGACTTTTATAAGCATTGCCCAAACTATTTAACACCAAAAAATTATATTCTGGAGAAACTTGTTTGGCTGTATCTAAATACTTAATTGCTTGGTCGTAATTTCCAAGTGAGCGATATGCTTCACCGAGAATCCCTAAAGCCGCAACTTGACCGCGTTTGTCGTTGTATTTAGTGGCGATTTGTTCAGCACTTTCTGGAGTGCATTTTATTTCTTGCTTTTTGGACTTATCTAACAGTTGACCACACAAAAGTGCGATCGCTTTGCGAGGTTGTCCCAAATTGCTGTAAACTTGAGCCAGTTCTGATTTCATGCGTCCAACTTGCTGGATATTTTTCACCGTATCATAGTCACGAATTGCCGCTGATAGTGAGACAATTGTTGCTTTATTTTCTCCTATTTGTTGGTAAGCACGCGCCAAATTTTCATTGACAACCGCAGTAACTGAGGGATTATTTTTATCCTGTTTTAGTGCCTCTTGCCAACTTTTTATGGCATTAAGAAAGTTCCCGGTATTATAATCTTTGATTCCTTGATCAATTAGTGCAGTGATATTTGGAGTTTGTGCAGATACAACTTGTCCAAATAAAAGAGATATTACTAAGGTCATCAAAAATAATATTTTAATAAATCTGTGATGCCGATTTATACATAGAGGAAAATTTCTCGAATAATTAAACGCAGATGAACGCAGATGAACGCAGATAATAAGCGATGAGTTAATGAATTTCATGATTCTGTGTGGCTTTACTTGACACTCTCAGGTCTAAAGACACTGAGATTCTACATTCATCGTCAAAACTTGCTCAACCAGGCTTGCGCCAAGCAGAGTAGTGGTTTCGACTCCTGTAGCGTTACTTTGGGTCTGCCCGACCCTAGCTTGTTTTGCAAGATTGAGAATATTTAACGCTGCATTTGCATCTCTATGAAGATACGAACCACAATTACATTTATGTGTACGAGTTGATAGAGATTTTTTGACAATTACGCCACAACTAGAACACTTTTGAGAAGTGTAATGTGGCGGTACAGCTATAGCAATCTTGTCAAATTTAACAGCAAAATATTCTATCCATTGACGGAACAAATACCAACTAGCATCACTAATTGATTTTGCTAAACAATGATTTTTAACCATGTTTGAAACACGTAAATCTTCATAGGCTACTAGGTCTTTAGACCTGCACACGTTACGCGCTATTTTCTTAGCGTGTTCATTCCGTTGCCTACTTACTTTTAAATGTTTTTTGGCGTAAAGTTTTCTAGCTTTTTTTCTACAGTTAGAACCTTTAACTTTTTTGTAAATCCGTCTTTGAGAGTGCTTAATTGATTTTTCAGCCTTTCTCAAAAACTTAGGGTTAGGTTCGTGATGTCCATTAGAATCCGTGTAAAATGACTCAATTCCTACATCTAAACCGATTTCCTCACCTGTTTTTGGTTGAATATATACTACATCAATGCCGATACAAAACTGTGCATAATACCCGTCAGCACGACGGATTAGACGCACTCGCTTAATATCTTTGAGATTATAAGATTGAATATCCCACTTACCCAAAAGTTTAAGTTCACCAATTCCTTTTTTATCAGTGAAAGTGATACGCCGCTTTGTTTTATGTAGCTTCCAGCCTGACGTTTTATACTCAATTGAACGGCAATCTTTTTGAAATCTAGGAAACCCCTTCTTCCCAGATTTTTTGGATTTACAGTTGTCGTAAAACCTAGATATAGAGAACCATCCTCGCTCTGCGGCTGCTTGTACAGCCATTGAATTTAATTCGGCAACAAAAGAAAACTCTTCGCGTAGTAAAGTGGAATATTTGTTAAGAGCAAATCTATCAATTTTTGAATTACTCGGTGCATCCATCCAATACCTAATCGCTTTATTGCGAATAAATTGGGTAGTCCGAATAGCCTCATCTATTGCATCGTATTGATGTTGTTTACCTTTAACTTTATATTCTAAAACTATCACGAGGTTTCCTTGTTGCTTAACTTACCTGTTTTCGACCTATTAATATAGTAACATAACACTACCTGAACCAAAAAAGATTGAAGGCGAATTTATTCGCCTGTGTCGCTTATATCTCATGGCTAAAGCCACTGAGTTTTACGCTTACCAAGCTATCCTATAATACATCTAAAATCCTAAGCAATGAAAAATGATGACCTTTACAAATCTTAGATAAACAATGGTTTCTTACTTTCGGTTTCCACAGCTTTTTTTGAGCTTACTTACCTGTATCACTATTACTCCACTTGCAGTATTTGCACAATCAACACCCCCTTCGGGAGTGATAATTCCCCCTGATACACCAGGGAAAGTGGAAGAAACGATTCCTCAACCATCACCATTACCAACCCTTCCTCCTACACCACCTACACCCACTGTTCCCATACTCCCATCACTCCCACAGGAAAATCTACCCGATACGGCTTTTCCTAGTGGTGAAAGTTTCTTTGTCAAAGAAATCCAAGTCAAAGGATACTCTGTTTTAAAAGATGAAATCATCAAGTTAAAACAGCCTTTAGAAAATAAAAATATTACATTTGAACAGTTATTACAATTGCGATCGCAAATCACCAAACTTTATGTTGATAATGGCTATATCACCAGTGGTGCATTTATTCCCAACAATCAAGATATCGCTAATGGTATTGTGCAAATCCAAGTTATAGAAGGCGAACTTGAAGGAATTACCATTTTAGGATTAGAAAGATTACAGTCTGCATACGTGCGTTCCCGGATTGAACGGCTTGCAGGTAAGCCTTTAAACCAAAAAAGCCTCGAACAAGCATTGCAATTATTACAACTTGACCCTGTGATTGAACGAGTCAATGCCGAATTAACCGCAGGTAGCAACCCTGGTAGCAATATTTTACAGGTAAAAATTACCGAATCGCCAGGATTACACGCAGGGATTACCTTTGCCAATAACCAATCACCTAGCGTTGGTTCAGAACAAGGAAGTGTTTTTATTGCTCACGATAATTTCTTGGGGTTTGGGGATAAATTCAGTGCGGAATATGCGTTCACTGAAGGTTTAGATAATTATAATGTCGGTTATTCTTTTCCCTTTAACGCTTTAGATGGAACTATTGGTGTTCGCTACAGCAACAGTAGTAGCCGGATTATTGAAAGCAAATTCCGTGATTTGGATATCCGCAGCGCAGCGGAAACCCTTTCTTTTAACCTTCGTCAACCGCTAATCCACACACCAAACAACGAATTGGCGCTAGGTTTAGCATTCGATTTACGGAAAAGTCAAACCTTTATTCTCAATGATATTCCCTTTTCCTTTAGCGCAGGACCTGAAGACGGGAAATCAAAAGTTACGGTAATTCGCTTTTCCCAAGATTGGTTACAACGTAATACTAACAGTGTCCTGGCGGCGCGATCGCAATTTAGTTTTGGCATTGATGCAATTGATGCAACCGTCAATGATAGTGGTACTGACGGGCGTTTTTTCGCCTGGGTGGGACAATTTCAATGGGTACAACGGCTATCTCCCCGGATCTTGATGCTGTCTAAAGTTAACACCCAACTTACTCCTAATTCCTTGCTTTCACTGGAAAAAATTAGTCTTGGTGGAGTGGACACAGTGCGCGGTTATCGTCAAAATCAAGTTGTTGCTGACAATGGGGTAGTGGGAGGAGTCGAAGTTCGGATTCCCTTGACATCAAGTGTGGAAACATTTCAGCTAATACCATTTTTTGACATGGGTACAGCTTGGAATAATGGCGGAATTAGTGCTGACCTACAAACCATTGCTAGTCTAGGGTTGGGCGTGAACTGGCAACCTTTTAGCGGTTTGGTATTGCGTGCAGACTATGGTATACCTTTTATTGGGACAAGCGATAGCGAAGCGCGACCTAGGAATCGCGGAACTTCGTTACAAGATAATGGCTTTAATTTTTCAGTGCGCTATCAACCATTTTGATATGGCGTGATAAACCACCTGTAGTTTTAGGTTTCAGGATTTTGGCGAAGGTATTGTTCTAGGAACTAAATTGATCAAAGTGCGTAAGGCATGATTGACAGATTCAGCATTAGGAAAATACTCCCTAATGTCTGGATCAAGTATAATTGAACCTTCTGTTAAATCATAATGCTGCACAATTGTTGTACTATCTTCTTGATGAATTGTCACAGTATGTCCTTGACGATAATCTTGATAGTGCTTACCGCGAACACCACCTATAAAATCGTATTCTGGTAGCATATCTTCATCTATAATATTATTAGATTCATTGTTCATGTTGGGCATAAATTTTTTCCTCATTAGGGGTAGCTTTACGAGAACTAATAAGACGGATTTTTGAGTTACGTTCGGTGTAAACTACAATTAATAAACGTAATCTTTCTGAAAGACCAATATCAATAAAACGATTTTCATCAATTGAATGTTTACTATCAGCAATGGTAATAGAGAAAGGATCATTGAATACAGTCTTTGCTTCTTCAAAAGAAACATCATGTTTTTTTTGATTTTCTTTTGCCTTTTTCTCATCCCATTCAAATTCTAACGTCAATTTTCTCTTACTCCTTTTTCCAAGATTGGTTACAATGTAATAGCGAAGCTGACCGAAGGTATCACAATTTAGTTGAGGAACGAAACCCAACACCACGAAACCTTGTACTGCATTATATATGTTGGGTTTCACTTTGTTCAACCCAACCTACGAAGAATTATTCAGAACATCCTCGACTCAATAACAACTGACCATTATCCAAGCGATACATACCTTGCGGTTCAATAATCGGGTCGCCTTTCTTCCAAGAACGGGATGTAGTTCCCACACCTCTCACCTCACCAGTCGTGTAGGTAGAAACCGCAACCCCAGGACGATTAGTAGTCAAAGCACCAGAACCTGTGATGGTAAAAGAGTTTTCTTGTCGTTTAGTACCGCGAGAAATGCAACTATTGGCGATGAGTGAGTTCGTGTCAATGACTGGAGACAATTCCGTGAAGCTGTTTTGGATGGAACTGGTATCGGGGACGTTAATGTTAATCACACCTGCAACGCCTTGTTCTGAACTCGCTGTAATATCACTTTTTTCAGTTAGCTTTGGACGCGACTCGATACCAAAGATCCCTTGAGAATAGATTTCGACGTTTCCACCTGTTCCTGTGAAGGCGTTGGCTGTAATGTCGCTGTTTTCTTTGGGGATGACAACAATAAATCTTGAGTTGATATTGATGTTACCACCATCGCCACCTGATTGCGCTGTACCTGCGGTGGTAGAAATTTCGCTACCGCGACGCAATATTAAACGATCATTAGCAGTTAAATTGATATTTCCTCCATCACCAGAGTTGGTTATTGCGTTAATAAATGATTTGTTATCGAGTGTTGTAGAACCAGAATCAATATTAATATCTCCAGCTTTCCCTTGCCCTTGACTGCTGGTACTTACTCGTCCACCATTACTTAAATACAAAGAATCTGTTGTCAGATTAATATTACCTGCATTGCCCACAGATGTTCGATCAACTACACTGAAAACACCGCTAAAAAAAATTGTATTGCCAATCCTGCCAAAACCGTCAATGAAAATGCGATCGCCTGCATCAATGGTGATATTACCCCCATCACCTCTAGCCAAGGTACTAGCATTGACTGTTCCACCGTTGGTTAAAAATAAAGAACCTGTGGTTAGGTTAATGTTGCCTCCTCTGCCCTCAGCTTCACCTTCTAAAGCAGTAAAAGCACCGCTTAAACTTCCATTCTTACTGACACCATCAATGCTAATAGCATCCCTAGCATTAACTGTAATATCACCTGCATTTCCTTTACCCAAACTGTTGGCAGCTAGTTGTCCACCGTTGCGTAATGTTAAAGAATTGGTTGTTATTTGGATATCCCCACCTTTGCCAACACCTCCAGCATCCAAAAAACTAAAAGCCCCACTCGGTATATTGCCACTCATACTATCAATAATGACAGCATCGCGGGTATCAATACTTATATTTCCAGCATTTCGCTTTGCAGTGGTGAGAATTAAACCGCCATTTCTTAATGTCAGCGTTCCTGTTTTTACCTGAATATTTCCACCATTCCCGCTTGCAATAGCAAAACTAGATGCCCCAGTTGGAGTTAGAGAATTGTTACTATTGCTTCCGTCAAAGGTAATGGCATCGCTAGTTTCAATGAAAATATTACCAGCATTACCTTGACTGCTACTCAAAGTGCTGAAAGAAGCATTATTTTTGACAAATAACTCTTTTGCGTTGATGTGGATATTGCCAGCGTTACCCGTGCTATTGCTTGACGCAGTAGTCGCCACTGAAGTATCTAAACCATTTTCTCCCCCATCTAAAGTTATTGTGTCGCGGGCGTTGATAGTGATATTGCCGCCATTTCCCCGTCCATCTGTACCTCCACTAATCAATGCACCGTTAGTGACAGTAAGTGACCCTGTTGTAATTTCGATGTCACCTGCTTTACCTGTGCTATTAGTTAGGGCAGAAGTGTTTGCGGAAGTAAATAAACCATTTTCCCCACCATCAAAAGTCACTGTGTCACGGGCGTTGATAGTGATATTGCCTCCATTTCCCTGTCCTTCTGTGTTTCCAGTAATGTTTCCGCCGTTGGTGACAGCAAGTGAGCCTGTTGTAATTTCAATGTCACCTCCATTACCTGCACCACTACTAAAAGCACTCAATAAAGCATCATTTTTGACAAATAACTCTTTGGAGTTGATCTGAATATTTCCAGCGTTACCCGTGCTATTGCTTTCCGCAAAAGTAGTTATTTTAGTAAGTAAACGATTTTCCCCACCATCAAAAGTTACTGTGTCGCGGGCATTGATAGTGATATTGCCGCCATTTCCCTGTCCTTCTGTGTTTCCACTAATGTTACCGCCGTTAGTGACAGCAAGTGACCCTGTTGTGATTTCGATGTCACCTCCTTTACCTTCACCACCGGACAACGAACTAGATAAACTACTATGGATATCACGTTTACCAATAATAGTAGTTACATCTTCTAAAACACCATCAATGATGACACTATCACGAGCATTGACACTGATATTTCCAGAATTACCTTTTCCTTCGAGATGGGCAGAAGATATCGTACCGCCATTTGTTAAAAACACCGAACCTGTTGCAATCTGAATATTTCCGCCGTTACCATTTTTTGCTGTTGTAGTTACCAAACTAGGTAAACCATAATTAGTAATCCCATCCAAAGTAATAGTATTACCAATATCAAGAAAGATATTACCTCCATTTCCTTGTTTACTAGTGTCAGTAGCTAGTTGTCCGCCATCTTTAAGTAACAAATTAGCCGCAGTAATGCGAATTTCACCACCATTGCCTATCGCGTTAGTAAAAGCGAAACTAGATGCTTCACTGACAATTTTGGTTCTGCTGTCAAAACCTGAAAATGTTACGTTATCGCGGGCATTAATAGTGATATTTCCGCCATTTCCGACACCATCAGTATTGCTGGATATTTTGGCACCATTAGTCACAAAAAGTGATCCTGTTGTCACTTGAATGTTTCCTGCTTTCCCAACACCTCCAGTTAATAAAGTGCTTTGTAAACCACTTAACCCCTGAGAAGAAATTCCATCTAGGTTGACATTATCAGTGGCTTCGACGGTAATATTTCCAGCATTACCTTGTCCTAGTACACTTGTTAATAGAGCGCTGCCATTAGTTAATGAGAGTGAACCTGTTTTTAGATAAATATCTCCTCCATTCCCTTTGCCACCTGTACCGCTATTAATAAAAGCTCCATTGGTAGCTTTGAGTGTACCTGTCGTGATTTGAATATTACCTGCATTCCCTTCACCAGTGGGTGCTACAGCATTACTAATCCCGGCAGAAAGATTACTGACTGTACCATCTAAAAAAATATTATTACGAGCATTAATGACAATATTACCAGAATTACCTTTTCCTATAGTGATCCCTTGAATTTGTGAAGTATCGGTTAGTTCCAAGGAATTTGTATTGATAGTAATGTTCCCACCTTTACCCTGTCCAAAAATACTAGCAGTAAGATAAGCACCATCACTTAGCGCAAAAGAGCTAGATTTGATATTGATATCGCCAGCTTTACCAAATGCTCTTGCTTGCACTACGTTAGCGATAAAGCTACTATCTATTAACTTTGTTTGTCCTGTGGCATTAATCGTAATATCTCCACCTTGACTATCTGGAGTACCTAAACCTGTTGCTATTCCCGCTCTTAGTATACTTTGCCCTGCTAAGTTTACATTTCGAGCCTGAATTTTGATATTCCCACCACCCGCACCACGAACATTAATTTCTGCACCATTACTCAGGGAAACATCGGCGCGTTCCACATTCTCAGGGATAACTAAACCCAGATTGTCACCTGCTATATTCAATTCCACATTTCCTGGTGCAGCCAAACCTGCTAACTCAATATTCCCCCCATAAGCGCGAATACTCCCACTATCTATATTGATATTTCCACCAACCAGCAGCAAACTTTTACTATCAGCAACTCGCAAACCCGCCACATCTTCACCGATAGGATTCATTCCTGCGGGTGCTTGAGATTGATTGATAATTCCCCCATTTGCTTGGATTTGATTAAATAGCAATACGGAAGGATTAATAGTTAATAATGGGGCGGCTTGAGGATTTGTGGCACTAAAAATACCTTGATTACCAAATTGTACACCGTTGGCAGTCGTCCCCACAAATGAACCCTGCACATCTAAACTGGCATTTTTCCCAAATACAATTCCATTGGGATTTATCAAAAATAAATTTGGACTAGAATTACCAACTGTTCCTAGTTTTCCGAAAATTCCTGAAGGGTTAGTACCTGTCACCCGTGCCAGAATATTTTGGATATCTCCGCTAGGACTGAAAAAATACGCCGCTCTTCCCTCGCTGATATTAAATTCTTTAAAACTGTGAAAAAGATTGATTTGGCGAGTTGCACCACCAGTAATTACTTCAATTGGTAGTTTCTGAAAGTTGCCGATAACTTGGGAGGATTCAGCCCCTAGTGTGTTATCAGGGACAATATTGCTTTGCTGTGCCTGGGTTTTAGTCGTGAAGACACTGACAATTAACCAGCCTAATAACCCTGCTAATCCTAATTGCAAACTCTTGTTTAATTTGTATTTTTTTGTCATAGGGAGAGTTTTTATATAGATTATTTAAGTATCTAATAGAACTGCACCTTTTGATAATTAATAAGTGAATCTTCGTTAAGGTATGCAGTTTTCTGCAATGAGGCGCTCGCATTCGTGCATTTTTCGTGTATCAATCCTGCACATAAACCAGCAGAAAAGTCGGCTGTGCGGTTTGAATACATCGGATATTGTATAACTTATCGGCTTTACACCGTGTCCCATTTTTTCTTCAAATAGTTGTATAAGCACAAAAAGAGGTTGTTATGGCTAATATTAATAGTTCAGTAATTTCACTAACAGAAGTGGCGAAAATCAACAAACGGGATGATATTTTGTAGCTAATGCCAATAGCATCACTGCAAGTACAAAATATTTGCATTACACAGGGTTCTCAAGGAGATGATGATCCTATAGTTCCTCCGAATTAATTCAGCGGATGTTATTTGTCTTGAGCGCTAATAATTCTCATTGCTTCTAGTTTCCAAACTTCTAATTCTGGTAATTGCGAACGGACTTTTTTAAGTTGCTGTTCATGGGAATAAAATTCTAGGAAATTTCGCCATGATTCCCTAGAAGCTTGTTGATCTCCCTCTGCTGTTTGAACTTGTGCTAATAGGCAAGAAGCCGGAGCATAATTATTTTCTAATTCCAAACAGATGAATAAATGTTGTTTTGCTTCTGCATAACAATTTTGCTGAAAATATGCCCAACCAAGCTTTTTGTACAACGCAATTTTGACTAAGACTTTACTTTGCAGCTAAGGTCAATTTTACACTATCTCTAACTCAAAATAATTTCGTTTTTCAGGTTAAAAATTAAGGTTGATCTACATCATGAATAAAAATTTGTGCATTTTTGTAGCTGCTATATTAGCTACTTTATTCACTACCTCTGCTCAAGCTGAGGAAGTTTCCAGAAAAGCCGCTGATTTAATGGCAAATGCTTCTTTGTTACCTACTAGCAAGGAGTCCAAATCATCTAATTTAGTTGCTCAGAATAATGAGCCTCTTATTAATTCGACTGATTCTAAATCGCGTACAAGTAACTACTTTTATATTGGTGGAAGTGTTGGTATTGCTTCACCAAGCGATCTTAAAAGTAAATCTGACTCAGAGACTGTTGAGACATTAGGATTGGATTCTACCTTTCAATTGAGCATAGCCGGCGGTTATCAATGGCCACAAGCTCGTGCGGAACTAGAAATTGCTAGTAGTTCTTTCGGTGTAAATAAGTACAGTATTTCAGGTAATTCTTCCTCCGCTGGTGGTAATGTCAGAGCAACGACTTTTATGGTAAATGGCTACTACGATATTTCAACTCGCTCTAAATTTCGTCCCTACCTTGGTGCTGGTATAGGTATTGGCTCTATTGGCGGTAAGGTTAAAGACGGAAGTACATCAGTAGATATAAATGGTGGTAGCTCTTTTGCTTACCAAGGAAAGGTAGGTGTTTCCTATGAAATAGCAAAGAAAAGTAATGCCTTCGCTGAAGTCAAATACGTTGGTATCAGCAGTTACAAAGATCGTGATGGTCTCCTCGATATAGATTCTCCCAATTCTTTTGGTGTGAGTGTCGGATATCGACAAGGTTTTTAATCGTTAATTGCATATTGTGGGGTGGATAAGATTCACCCTACAAATTTTATTCTATTCATCAAACTATTTGCATAAGTATTTTTTATTTTGCACACGAACAAATTGAATAATAAACCCCAGATAAATACAGGTTAAATCTAGATTTGCTAAAAAAATTAGGTATGAAAGATATGAATTTAAAGCAGAATATTTCTGTCTTAGTTTCAGTTGTAGGAATGGGGTTATTTGGGATGAAATCGGTAGAGGCTAAAAACGCTTTCACAAAAGCACCGTTTACTACAGATTCCACACAAAATACTCCATCTTCAGCATTCACAATTGCTCAAATAACAGAAGCTAGTTACCCTCTTTATGGCTCATGGAAATTAACATTTAGTGTTAATGGAACTGTTCATAAAGGTTATCTAATTATGAGAGGGTATTACGGAACTTTAAGAGTTAGTTTTTTTAATCCTAACGTAAGAAAGAAAACGACTATAGATCAAGGAATGAAACTGATGTCTTCATCACGAGGATTAGTTTTATTAGGATATAACCCCGTTTATGCTGGAACTTCTATTTCACATCCTAGTTATGCTGCTGATAATTTTGTATTTGCAGTTCAGCCTGATGGTTCATTAGTAGCTTTTACTTGTGATGATCAAGAACGATGTTCATCTGTTGATATAGAATTTGTGAAATGAAATTTAGGAAAAATCTTACCACATTCAAGGAAATTATGAAGAATAAATTTAGGATTTTGTTAGTCGTATTTATTGTCATCCAGATACAGCAAAACAAAGGTATTGGTTTATATAATTAATTTTGCCTGCCTACTTAACAACTAAAACAACCAGATCCCCGACTTCTTTAAAAAGTCGGGATCTAAATTAAATTCTATTAATTCTTAGCTGCTGGTTGAGTGCCGGGAATGGTAATATCTATTGATGTTACATTGGCTGCTAAATCAGTTAATGGTTGTTTCATAGCAGCTTGATTTCCGACTACTAAAGTCACTAAATTTTCTGGTTTCA
>Ga0208601_1000098_pt1 | contig 19636 bp, 20 predicted proteins | sample LakMenEpi09Nov12_FD_150684 | JGI IMG/M metagenome (GOLD analysis project Ga0208601, IMG submission 150684) | Freshwater microbial communities from Lake Mendota, WI - 09NOV2012 deep hole epilimnion (SPAdes) | ecosystem: Environmental > Aquatic > Freshwater > Lake | place: Lake Mendota, Madison... | reverse complement strand
TTTTATGTGAGGACAGAGAGAAGGACTTCTCTGGAGAGGACAGCCTCTCAGTCCTATAGCGCGGATGCGCCTAATACACAACTTTCACGTCGCACGCCCCTGGTGACAGCTTCGCTATATCTACCCCGGGTGGCAAAGGAAGATATTGTGTTAGGGTTTCAAGCTCCGGAAATGCGGCAATATACGGATCATGCGGTTGTATAATTTAAGAGAAGGGATAGCGTGCGTTTGCCCTGCAAGCGTCAGGAATGTCTTTTGTTAAAAAAATAAATATCGCACCTCTCTAATTACCAATGCCGTCACAGGTAAAATAGATGTACGCCAAAGTTGCTATTCCCTAACCCCAGAACCCACCATGACACAAATTACCCTTGCAGAACTCCCTGAAACTGTTCAAATCCTACTCAACCAAGCCCAAAAAATGGGCGAACCCCTGAGCATTATACAAAATGGTATCCCCTTTGCCATCATTTCCCCCATCAAGAAAAAATCCCTCTTGCAAACCCTTTCTACTCTTGAAGCACTGGACGAAGACTTTGCCGACGTGGACGCAGGATTATTACCCTTAGATGATATTAAATTTTAAAAATAGCTAAAATATCTACTTCAAACTTATTAATCTTTTTTATGTCTATCCAAATCTACGGAATACCGAACTGCGGGACTTGTAAAAAAGCTTTCAAGTGGCTTCAAGAAAATGGTATTGACTATGAGTTCATTAACACCAAAGAAACTCCCCCAACTCGTGAGATGGTTCAAAATTGGGTAACGTCTTTGGGTTATGCGGCTATGCGAAATACTTCTGGTCAATCCTACCGGGCTTTAAGTGATGACAAGAAGAATTGGATAGATGAGCAATGGATTGAGGCATTTAGCAAAGATGCAATGCTGCTCAAACGACCCCTTTTCCTCAAAGACGGAACGGCTGTGCTGATAGGCTTTAAAGATAACGATGAAGTAGTAAGGCAAAAGTTGGGACTTTAATTTTGCTGGTTTTTACTTTACTTAATCCTGAAAACCTGACCTTTAGGAATAAAAGGTAATCGGCAACCTACAGGAATTAAAAAAGCGTGTTCTCGACGAATATGTAAATTATCGCAATAGCCATCAGTAATAATTAGCAATGGTCCATTTTTCGGGAAATCCTCGGCTGTTGCCAACAAATCAATACCTGGCTGTAAAATAGTACCGCCTCTACCCTTGACTTGAACTCTATCAGCTAGAGATTCTGGTGTTAAATAACCTTGATCATAAGCAAAAGCATCACAAAAAACAACCCGCACCAAAGAAACATCATGGGAAATACTATAACTAGAAATCGCTCCTAATGCCTTTCCTAATAACTCCCTATCCATTGAACCAGAAGTATCTAAAACTACCCCAAATGTGCGACCTTCTTCATTATCACTATCCGGTACATAACGAGGACGAGGAATATCAGGAGTCGCAGATTGACGACGACTGAGACGAGCGTAAGACCTGACTTTAATTAAAGGAGAAAAATGATGATCAAACCACTTAGCTAATTCTACATCCCAAGGAATTGGCGGATAACTCAAAGCCCGAATTTCTTCAATTAAACCTGCTGGGAGAAAACCCCGATTTTGTTCATGGTGATAGACAAGTCCCTGACTCAGACAACGGCGATAAAACTCATCCAATCCCACACCATCGCCATAAGTCCACCAATCGGCTTTTCCTGGTTCTAAAATGTCACATTGTCCGATTCCCCGCAAGGTAGATAGTTTGCGATAGAGGCGTAAATCTTTAACTATTTGGTCATAAATTGACTCTGCTGATAAATTCTTTAAATCAGGGTCGTGTAACACCCCAATGTGAGGTAATTCACCTATTCCCATTTCTAACAACCAAGAATTAATCACATAATCACAAGCAACATTCCACAAATAAGGATCTCTTCCTTGACAACGAGTATCATGTCTGAGTCCGGCGTGTAATAATTCATGAGCCATCACAAATCGGCATTCTTCACTATTTAATCCAGCAGCGGGATTGATAAAAATTTGTTTATTGGCGACATCAATTGCGGCTACAGAAATATCCAAACGTTGACATATTAATGGATCTTCAATAATCTCAAAATTAGTTGCTAAAGCTCCCAGCAAAGGATAGCTATTGATAAACCAAGCCTTAGCTCTTTGTCCAGGAGTATCATTTTTGTTCTGCGTCCCCACAAGAGGTTCGCGTCCGGCGGCGACATTTACGGCATTGGTAACGGCTCTTGTTAATCCTGCGCCAAAAACAGTTTGCCAGTCAAAACCCCGACCCCAATAGTTACTTTGAACAGGTTCTATAATCATATCCACAAAGTTATCACCAGGAAGACCACGCTCACAAAATTCCTGATACAAACTTTCTTCATTTCGGTTAGAAACATTGAGAGAAAAAAGGTATTCTTCTGGGATAGATCCTAACTTTAAATCGGCAAGAAACTTAGCAATAAAATAATTACAAGCGGCGTTCCATTCACGAGGATGTGTGCGTTTTTGGAAATGACCAAAACCCAGATGCAAGAGACAATGAGCTAATACATAAACCCATTCTTCTGGAGAACCCCGTCGCGTTGGATGTACGTGAATAGCGCCATTACTGGTGACTACAGCCCATCCCTGTAGTGGACAATGGTTGCCCGACTGACGATTAATGTTGGCGTGGTAGAGTAACGGTGCAAAAATGGGATGCTCTTTGAGGATGTCATATCCCTGCCCAAATTGTAATGTGGCAATATCTGTTTGCTTCTTTTTACGTGCCATTTTCTTTTTTGACTAAACGTGGCAAGTCTCTCACTATTTCTACCATTAACCAACTAGGTAAAGCATCTCCTTTTTCGGGTTCCGAAACAACCATTTGGGCAATTTCAAAGCTGATAGCCGCTAAATCTTTGAGTAGTCCTTTGGCGCGATGAGCTAAGTCTTTATGACTACCTGTAATTGCTTGACGTTCTTGGGGTAATTCTTTGATGAGTTGAGCGCGGAATGATTGAGCTAAAAAATAGAGGACATCTCTATCTTCTGGCAGGTGTGGCCAGCTAATTTCGCCTTTAAGAATAGCTGTGAGTTGATATTTACTTTTAATTTGTTTGATAAAACCTTTGAACTGGGTGCCATGATGGGGAGAAAGACACCCCATAGCGAGAACTTCTAGCCAATGATCTGTAAGGCGAGTACCATATTCATGAAGAGTATCACTTAACATATGCCAAGAGCGGGGAGTGGAAAAAGGTTCTTCATGTTTAGGTGGTTGACTCCACAGATGATCTGGACGAGTTTGAATATATTCAATTACCCAAGGATGAATATCATGATTTTTTGCCCAATCTAACCAGTCTCGATGGGAAACTTTTAAATGGACATGAACCATACGATTTAGTAAAGGTGAAGACATGGGTTTCACAATTGCACTATCTTGAGCGCGATTACCTGCACCAATGACAATTGAATCTTTGGGGAGATGATATTCACCAATTCTGCGTTCATGAATCAGGCTATAAAATGCTTTCTGTACTTCGTGAGAACAAGCGTTGAGTTCATCCAAAAACAGACAATAGGGTTCTTCTCGGGCAATCATTCTAGGTGGGCAGAAGCGACTTGTTCCGTCTATAATCTGCTATAATCTGCGGTACTCCAATTAAGTCTTCTGGTGCTAGTTGACTACCAAGGAGTGAAACGCAAGGTATTCCCACTTCTGCCGCAAATGCTTCTACTAACGATGATTTACCGATTCCTGGCGCTCCCCAAATAAATACGGGGCGTACTACTGCTACATTCAACAGAAATTCTGAGAGTTGTTTTTGGGTGACTGTAATTGCTGGGTTCATTCTTAACTCACGAAAGCTGCTGTTAATTAACCCAATGTGGGGATGATTTTAAATTCGCTTTATTATTGATCTAACTCTAACAATACTTTTAGCAAAATCCATCAAAACCTATTGATATCGTAACGTTTTTATTGGTTTTCAGACCTATATTTAGCAAATTGGCGAAGGTATTGCTCTAAAAATAAAAATTCTAACCTGCATTTCTCACAAGTCCGTGATTACACTTCTCATAATCTTTACAAAAAAAAGGGAACTCTTAACTCTTCAGTGGGAACAGAAAGTGTCCTGTTCTCTGTTCTCTAAAACACTCATTTGCACCAGTTCAAAGTTCAGTCAAAAGAAAGATGTTTTTGAGATGTTCACCTCGCACCCTTACCTCTTGTTGAAAATCCCGGCGTTGCTGAATCAAGGTATGAAAATAAAAATCCAATAATCTGAAATATTGATTATGTAATAGTTTAGCGATCGCCAACAAATATAAATCATACCCAAAATCAGCAACGCCAAAATCCCATTTTTTTTTTCGGTCAGTATTTCACCACCTTGAGACGCAAATGCACATCCGCTTTTCTCAATGCTACGCTGAGGGGGAGTATCTTGTGAAAGAAAAGAAAGATGGAAACTAGAAAACTTGGTAAACAAGGATTGGTTGTTTCAGCACTGGGACTTGGTTGTATGGGAATGTCTGAGTTCTATAGCGGACGTGATGAGCAAGAAGCAGTAGCTACCCTGCACCGCGCTTTGGAACTTGGGGTTAATTTCCTCGACACCGCAGATATGTATGGACCATTTACTAATGAGCAGCTAGTTGGTAAAGCCATCAAAGACCGCCGAGAGCAGGTAATCCTGGCAACAAAGTTTGGCAATATGCGAGGTGAAGATGGCAGTTTTCTGGGTGTTAACGGTAAACCAGAGTATGTCCACTCCTGCTGTGATGCCTCTCTAAAACGGCTGGGGGTGGAAGTGATTGACCTCTACTATCAGCATCGAGTTGACCCCACTGTGCCGATTGAAGACACTATTGGTGCAATGGCAGAATTAGTGCAGCAGGGTAAGGTGCGTTACATTGGGATGTCAGAAGCGGCTCCCGCCACAATTCGGCGTGCAAATGCTGTTTACCCAATTACAGCATTACAAACAGAATACTCTCTCTGGAACCGTGACCCAGAAGATGAAATTTTACCGACTGTGCGGGAATTGGGAATTGGGTTTGTTCCCTACAGTCCTCTAGGACGTGGTTTTTTATCAGGTGCAATCACTAGTCCTGATGACCTTGCGGCTGATGACTATCGCCGAAAATCTCCCCGCTTTCAAGGTGAAAATTTCGACAAGAATCTGCAATTAGTGGAACAGGTGAGGGTAATTGCTACTGAAAAAGGTGTAACTCCTAGTCAACTGGCTTTAGCATGGCTTTTGGCTCAAGGAGAAGATATTGTTCCTATTCCTGGTACGAAGCGCCGCACTTATTTAGAAGAAAATATTGCTGCCGTGGAGATTGTTTTGACTCCTGAAGAATTGAATCGACTGGAGACTGTAGCACCCAAGGGTGTAGCAGCAGGCGATCGCTACCCTGATATGAGTACTGTCAACCGCTAACGATAGCTTTATTAAAGTTTAGTTGTTGTTTTTGGGCGACAAAGCAAGCGGGGCGGAGGCAAATTTCCGGTGGGGATTATTTGGTTGTCTCCAGAGAATTGGCAGTAGTATTAAAGTTTATTGAAGATAGTGTTGCTTTCGTTATGGAAAAAACGAATCCTGGTAAAAAAACGCGACGGAATTTTTTGCTCTATATGGTGGGAAGTAGCTTCACCTCCGTAGTCATTGGATATCTATTTCCCCAAGCCAGCCAAAGTCGTGAGGTAGACTTAGAAAACCTTTGCTCATTATTCCCCTACAATTCCCGTTGTCAAAATTACCTTCCTGGAATTGAGGGACTGGATCTTAATGGCAAAGCGATTCAGGTTAATACATTGCTAACAACTGCTACCCCCGGAATTCCCATTCCCGTCAAGGGATTGCCAGATGGCAGTGTTGATTATTTGATCATTAAAGATGGACCCAAAATTGCTGAGTACGCCATCCGTCCGATTTGTACCCATTTAGGATGTACTGTGAAGTGGCATCCCCAGGAGAATCACTTTATTTGTCCTTGTCATGGTTCTCAATACGATTCTCAGGGTAAAGTCATTCATGGTCCGGCTAGGCGTTCCTTGCCGCTGCTGACGGTAGTAGTTAAGGAGAATCAAGTTCGTTTGGTTGATGTCCCACCAGCAAAGGATCTTCGTTAACAGCAGCGTGGTAAATCTGGTTGGGTAATAGGCATCACCGTGTTGGGAACGACAATTTTTCGTAAATGCTTCGACAAATTTCTAATTTCTGGTTGCGTTATATACATCCTCGTTTAGCTCCCTTAATTGCCACAATTGGGATTGTTGGACTTGCTATTTGTCTGCTCATTCTTTTTGTTTTAGCAAAATTGGCTGAAGAGGTTTTGGAAGGAGATACTTTTGCTTTTGATACTACTTTCCTATTATGGCTACATCATTTTGCCAATCCAAATTTAGATAATTTGATGCTGTTTCTGACAAATCTTGGTAATCCTATAACAGTGGTTATAGTTGCAGGTATTACTGTCTTATTACTTTGGTGGCGAAGTTACCGAGAAGAAGCGAAAGTTTTTGTATTTGCTTGCTTGGGAGGATTAATTTTAAATACAGGGCTAAAGTTGTTTTTTTCTAAACCTCGCCCTGAACTGTGGCATCGTTTGATTTCGGAAAAATCTTTTAGTTTTCCTAGTGGTCATGCACTAGGTTCTATGGTGCTTTATGGTTTTATTGCTTACGAATTGGCAACTCACTATCCTCATTTGGCTAAAGTTATTTACAGTTTGACAGTTATTTTAATTATTGCTATTGGTATCAGCCGTTTATATTTAGGAGTCCATTGGCCAACAGACATAATTGCTGGTTATGGGGTTGGTTTTTTGTGGCTGATGATATGTATTACGATGCTTAAATTGCAAAGATTAGAGTAAATCATTGGTGACAAGTTAAGGCTTTCAGAGGGAACAGAAAAAACTCATGTTTAAAAACATGAGATTGAAATAATGACACTGTTTTTTTTCGTGCTACGCATCTTTTAAAAACATTTCTTTTTTGACTGAGCTTTAAACTCAGAACTCAAGTTTCTTATCTGTTCCCTGTTCCCTATTCCCTTTTTTTTGTAAATCTTTTGTCAAAAGGCTTTGAGAGAATTGTTGAAAAAAACTGGTCAGTCTCACGTTGAAGATACCTACGGTAAGCTGTCGCTAACAGGAAAAGGAGCGACAATTAATCTAACTTCAGGTTTTCGCTTCTGTTTGATAATACCTACTTTACAACAGCAGTAAACTAAAACCCTGATTTTTCTACGAAGTCAGGTATCTGAACCTATAATTGGTATATCCTCTCAAAAAGTTCTTTCACTTGCCATTCCGGGAAATTATTTGATTATGCTCCAAAGACTATATGTACACAACTTCAGATGTTTAGAAAACTTTGAACTGACCATGAAGGAGATGTCATCTGCGCTCTTGATTGGAAAAAATGGTACAGGTAAATCAACTATTGCAACTGCATTAGAGGTACTTCAATCTATTGGTAGAGGTATAAATAGAGTTGGTCAACTTGTAAAGTCTAAAGATTTCACTCGTGGCAGGTATGATGTTCCCATTCGCTTGGAAATAGAAGTATTACTTGAGGAGAAATTATATAAATACGTCCTGGCCTTAGAGTTGCCAGAAAAATTTAAAGAACTGCGAGTTTTTGAAGAACAACTTTTAGTTGCAGGAAATCCAATTTATTCTCGTAAAGAAGCACAAGTTACTCTTTATAGTAGTTCACAAAATCGTGAATCTCAGTTTTTAGTAGATTGGCATTTAGTAGCCCTTCCAGTTATTCAGGAGCAATCAGAAACAGATCCACTTCATACTTTCAAAAATTGGCTTGCTCATATCATTATTCTAGCACCAATTCCTGCTTTAATGACTGGAGATTCCCACGGAGAAACTTTACAACCAAACAGAGATGGTGCAAATATTGGAGAATGGTTTTCTGGTTTACTTGGTAGATATCCTGCGGCCTATAGAGACGTTGATAAATATTTACGGGAAGTCATGCCCGATTTTCAAGATTTCTTGAATGAACTTATCGGTAAAGAGTTCAAAAGTTTAATAGTGAGATTTTCTGAAAATAATGCAACTTTGAATGTTAACTTTCAAGATTTATCAGATGGTGAAAAATGCTTTTTTCTTTGTGCTGTAGTATTAGCAGCCAATAAATTCTATGGATCAGTTTTTTGCTTTTGGGATGAACCTGACAACTATCTCTCTATCTCAGAAATCGGTCATTTTATCACATCTCTGAGACGTTCATTTAAGGATAGTGGACAAATTTTAGTAACTTCTCATAATCCTGAAGCAATTAGAAAATTCTCCAATGAAAACACCTTTGTTTTGGATAGAAAAAGTCACTTAGAACCAACTTTAATTAGATTGCTTAGTGATATACCTGTTACTGGCGATTTGATTAATTCTTTGATTTGTGGTGATATAGAATTATGAGTATAAATAAGAATAAACCACATCTGTTAATTTTACCTGAAGATGATGCTAATCGTCAGATTATTAATGGATTTATTCAAAATTTGAATGTGAATAATCGGGCTATTCAAATCCTACCAATTGCTGATGGTTGGAAAAAAGCTATAGATAAATTCACAAATGAGCATATCAAATCTATGCGACAATATCCACAGAGAAATATCCTATTAATTATTGATTTTGATGAATGTGAATATAGATTAAATTTTGTAGAAAGTTATATTCCAGATGATATAAAAAATAGAGTATTTGTTTTAGGTGTACAATCTAATCCAGAGAGTCTTAATAACATCAACCACATGGCGTATACAGTATCTTTGGCGTAGCACCAATCACGACGGGCATCTAAATTTCCCAATTTTAATTGATTATTGCGCTAGTCTTGATGTGATTTGCAGTTTAATAGGAGGTTACAAACAAGGCAGAACGGGGTGAGTTTTAACCGTTAATTCCAGATGGTTAGAATCTATTTTTGAATAATTTCTTCGTATATTGCTCTAATCTCAGTTATCATGCGGTCAACTGTAAATTCTTGCTCAAATTTCTCTCTACTTTCTTTACCCATCTGCTGACGAATTTCAGGAGAATTAGTAAGTATGTGCAGTGCATTTGCTAGTGCTTTTACATCTTGATGCGGTGCCAGCAAGCCTGTTTTACCATCTACAACTTCTTCAGGAATACCATTAACGCTAGTTGCAACAACTGGTAATCCAGCACGCATAGCTTCTAAAATGCTGATGGGCAAACCTTCGTAATGGGTACTCAGGATAAATATTTGAGACTGAGCTAATAAATCTGGTACATCCCGGCGATCGCCTAAAAAAGAAACTTGATTTTCAATTCCTAATGACTTGGCTAAAGCTTTGCAAGATTCTAAAGATGGACCACTACCAACCAGGTTAAGATGGATAGAGTCATCTTTGAGTTGAGCGATCGCTTTGAGTAAGGTCGTTTGATCCTTCTGTTCGTTGAAACGTGCCACCATAATCAATTGTGGCGGCTGTTGTAATAGATCAGGACTAGTAACGAGAATATTGTTAATTCCGTATCGAACAACTGCAAGTGAATTTTTATGACCTACCCCAGACCTTAAAGCAAGTTGGCGATCATTTTCAGATACGCATATTAGTTTTGTTGTTAATAGTGCCAGTATTTTTTCAGCTATCAGTGCTATAATCCGCCGCGTATTGGGTGTTCCTGGCGTAAAACCCCACCCATGCGCTGTAAATACTATTGGAACTCTACATATCCATCCAGCAACGCGGGCTACCACTCCTGCTTTACTGCTGTGTGCGTGGATAATATCTGGTTTAATTTGATGAATTAATGAAACACATTCTTTGACTGCGTTATAGTCACCGAATATCTGAATATTACGGGTTAAATTAGGAAGAATATGTACGGTAACTCCTAATTTTGTAACATCCTCTGTAAGGGGACCATTATTACCTGTGGCGAGGTGAACTTCATCATATTTGCAGAAATTGGCTATCAAATCATAAACGTTTGCTTGAGCGCCACCTAAATCGGATTTCGTAATTATATAGAGTAGTACTCTCTTAGTATAAGAATTCATAACAATCAAAGTCTAAATTAGATTGGATTTACACGTAACAATCTTTGTCTGTAGAAACGTATAGATGTATAAATAACAAAACTTATCCAAGGTAAAACTCGCAGTCGAGTATTAGCACCGATATTGTCACTGAAGAAGGCAACAATTCCAATAAGTACTAAACTAAATATTAACAGCAATGTTTCTTCTTTAGTCTTGGGTTGATTGATTTTACTAAATTGAGAACGCAATAAGTGGTAACAAATAACCCACATAAGTATAGTTTCAGGTAATGCTATGATCTGAACCAAAGAATTTAATTGCCAAGGGAATGGACCAAACATTACGGTTAGGTAACTTAATCCATAAGTATACATAAAAACAAATGGATTGTTATAACCAATAACTACACCTGTAGAACTGCCACCCGTAGAGTAAGCAAATTCTCGTTGTCTAGCAATTTCTTCAGTATTAATGAGTGGTAATATGCGTTCTATACTAAAAATTCCTTGTCCTAAAACGTAAGCTACTAGGGAACACACAATTATAATTAAGATAAATGCGACTATTTTTTTGCTTTTTTTTACGTTCCACATAAACAATATATATAATATTAAACTTAGTAACAAACCAATTGCAGCATAAGAACGAAAAACATAAACTCCCAGCAAACTGAAAGTCCACAATATCAACAGATATGCTTTCGGACGCTTGAAAATTAATATAGATAAGTAGAGATTCAATATACCAAATAAGACAAGCAATGGATCTTTTAATAGCTGTGTAGAATAAAAAAGTTCAGAAGGATAAAATGTAAGTAACAATCCTGTGTATTTGACAGAAAATTCTAAATCACGTTGAAACTTATTAATATTATTTAATAATTCATGGGTTATGAGAACTCCGAAGTATACAGTGCTTGCGTCAGCAATGACATTTAGAAATTTCCCAATAAGTAAATCCCTTGTCGTAACACTGAAAAGAATAGCAAGAATAAAGGGATAAAAATTAGGTACATCATCAAATACTTCACCATTCTGAATTGAATCACTAATTGCCCAATAAGCCACATCATCATGTCCAGAAGCTAAAGGATAAAAGCCCTCAAAACCTGATTCAAGTGAATATAAGTGAATAAGCAACATTACGAATATGCGTACTGCTAAAGCAATAAAAAACCAGGATAGTGCTGGCAGGTAAAAAATCTCGACATATGGATATTATTTTCTACTGAAAGCCTCTCTATAAAATAGCTCAAATTTTTCAACCAAAGAGTTAAATTCACGCGTCTTTGGATAAGATGGTATCAGTCCTATTGCCGCTTGAATTCCTTGGGATAGAGCTTCAGGATTCCCAGGAAGCACTAATACTCCATTGACTAGAGGTACATCTTCTACAAAACTACCAACAGATGTAGCTACTATTGGAACACCAAAAGCAGCAGCAATTAAAGGTAGGCTGGATTGTGTAGCTTGTCGGTAAGGCAAAACACAGACTGAGGCCCTTTGAAAAAGATTTGCTACCTCACGCTCCGATAAATACCGATTATGCAGTTCAAAAATCTCTGGATGTGCCTTAATGAGATCACTAAGATTCTTAGGAAGATGTCCTGGACCAGCAATAATCACTCGCAACTTTAGTTTAAAACTTGCTTCCACAAGAGTATCCAAACCTTTATAAGCTTCTAGTCGCCCAAAAAATATAGCTACCCGCTCTCTATCAACTCCAATTTGACAATGAGATATAAATCGCTCTGCTATACTACCATGTGGAATTACAGAAACTTTTTCATACGATACTCTTTGCTGAATTATTGCTTTCATAAGGTGCTGAGAATGAATATGTATTCTAGTAGCCCTCGTCAGAGTAAATAATCGAAGGTATGAATTCGCCAATTCTAAAAGATTACCAGGATGAGGTTCTGGATCATGTACAGTTAACACTATTGGTAATTTATTCCGGTTTGCTAAATCAACCCACAACAAACTCCAGGGATACCCTTCTCCATTAAATAGATGGATTACATCGGGTTTTATCCTTTCAATGCGTTGCCATAAGGCTAATCCTAAAAATGGATTAAACAGGCGCCAAAAAGCTTCTATTTTATTTGACCCTGTACAGAAAAGGTGTACAGTAGCCTTTCCCGTTTTTTCACTATAGTGTTCCGGAACAAAAAGGTGAACATCTACTTTATCAGACAAAGGCGTTATTAACGCATCTAAGTAATGACCCATTGGACCACGCACTGAAAGTGCTATTAGCGCTATTTTCAATTCTCAACCTCATTTGATATATTATCAATTATCTTAAACAATCTGCGCTAAATAGTCAAACTAAATTGAATTTTTCTAATTAACTATTTATTCTGCCATCAACATATTGATTACTACTAGTTATTCCACCTGCAATTAATCCAATGAAAATTAAAAACTTAGAATCGAATAGCAAAGGCTCAACTAATCCATGTATTAGCATTAGAAATAAACCTATAAAAATTCCTAGAGCAGATGAGCGCTCTTGATGATTTAAAGAATGTGTTGATAACTTATAAAGCTTGAACATTATAAAATAAATGTATGCTAAAAATATTAGCATTGAGAATATTCCGTGTGCTAACCAATAGTCTAATAGACCATTATGTGCACTCCAAATACCAGTTTCACCTGCTACAGATTTCAAAGCTGGTAAATCCACTAATGAACCAAAGCCATTACCAAACCAAGGGTGTTCTGAAATAATTTCAGATGCACTTTCCCATAAAACAGTTCTGTTTGTTAACGTAGATATATTATCTAAAGTATTTTGTGTTGCATTTTCTTGCAAAGAATTTCCAAGCCAAGTTGATAAAGAAGCTAAACAAATAGTAAAAGATGAAATTAACAATAAATTTTTTGCTGTATTATATTTTATTTGTTTTTGATACAATTTAATCAAACCAAAAATCACCAAGAATATCACTACAATAATGATCCCAGTTCTTGATAATGTAAAAAAAATTCCTAGCAATGATATGATTAATAAATTAATTTTACGAGTTACTAAAAAATATCCAATAAAGAAAAGTAAAAAAGCGGCTAAATAATTAGAGCTGCCAAATGGCGTAACTAAGCCATCTTTTAGTATGTAATAATCAACTAGATTAAAACCTGTTATTAGGTTAGTTGGAGATATATTGGTTTGCATAATAGTATATAAAAATGAAAAAACCAATTGACAGAATAGAGTTATTCCGCCTATCATAACTGATGAATCATTTTTAGTAATTTTTGTAAGACTACCACAAAGCAAGCCTAACCAACCAAACACAATAAATACAAGACCTGTTAATTGACGAGGAGTTGCTCCCTCAAAAGATATGCATGAAACCACTATTGATATAGTAAGAGCTGCATATAACAGATAAATATCCCTTGATAACCTAATTTTTTTAAAAAAAACACAAATAATAGGAATCATTATAAATATGATAACCGGGAGATTGAAAGTGAAAGATCCACTTTGAAATACAAACCCTCCCAGAAATAAAAAAAACATCAATATATATGATAAATTAACACCCAAATATTTTCTATGTTTCTGCATTTTATTATTGATATATCTTTTTGTTTTTAAGAAAACTTATTTGCCATTAGGTTTAGATATTTTTATTCACCTTCAAAAAGTGAAGATACACTTAATTAGTGTCTTACCCATTTATCTTTAACACCTCGATAACCGTCCAGTAACCCGCTAATAATTGCCCTGGCTACATTCAGGTTTTGAGGTTTTAGAAATATTTTGATTAGTATAATAATTAAGCGTGATGGAACATAGTAAACATGAAATAATGCTTTTTCTGGCAAACTTAACCAGCAATTAGCAAGATAGATGCGGTTTCGGGTACAATAATAACATGTACGAGGGTTTCCCTGACCACCAGAAATTTTAGAAGCTTTGTGGTAAATAATTGCATCACGAGCTATCAGACATTTATAACCTTGATGCCTTGCATAGATGGAAATATCTACATCTTCGCCGTACATAAAAAGACTAGGATCGAGAAAATAACTATTATCAATGAGTCTTTGCTCCAGTAAATCCCTGCGGAGTAGCATAGAAGAACCTTCAACATAAGTAGATTCCCAAAACTGCTGCTCTAGCTTAAAAAATGCTGTTCCGCTGACGAATATTGGCGCTGGCCAATCTTTTCCAGCGAAAAGTGTTTGTTCACCTTTTTCATCCAAGACTCTTGCTCCAACAACAGCCGCATTTGCAGCTTTTGAAGCACTCAGTAAATGATTGAAAATATCAGGATGAACAGATGCATCATTATTTAATAAAAATACATAATCAGCCATTTGCTGCAAGGAGTAAGTAATGCCAAGATTACAGCCGCCGCTAAAGCCTAAGTTACTAGGAGAAGTAATTAATAATATATTTTTATTTAAAATAGTCAATGAGATTTGTTTTTCAACAATAAGAGAAATACTAACTTCAGATTGTTCAAAATAAACATCAGATGAACTACGATCTTTAGTACAAGATTTAATTTGCTGCACTGAATCATTTTCAGAGCCATTATCTATAATCAAAACTACATAGTTTTGATAGTTAAGTGTTTGCAAAGACTCAAGACACTTAAGGGTATCTTGCCAACCATTCCAATTGAGGATAATAATGTAAATTAGGGGTTGCTTAGACATTGCTTTTTATTCAACTAAATTAAATATTTGTAGGACTTACGCATTGACAGGAAATAGGAAGTATGAAGTATAGATGTGAGACATTCAAACCAGATTTTTCGAGGATAATGTAAACTTTATTCGTATTTTCCACTTTTTCCAAGCCAAGCATGATAAATTCCCTTGATTATGTAAGAAATTTTTGGTAACGATTCATGTTCAAAAATAAGTATCTTTATAAGATCCTTGAATAGATAACAAATATCTAAAAATATCCATTTAGGATTCAAACTTAAATATTTTTTATAAACAAAAAACCTATTTCTTGCATTGTAGTATCTCCGAATGCCACTATGATTTGTTGTCAAAAATTGCCTTCCAAATAATGAGTGTGTAGTTATATTACCTAATTCATGATTGAGCAAAGCTTTAGATGACATTATAATTTTATAATTATTATTCAGACACCGTAAACAAAACTCATGGTCAACATAATCTATGAAAAATCTATCATCAAACAGTCCAATAGTTTCAAATACGGATAATTTGACCAAATTTCCTGAAGTTAATGTTGTCTTAATATCACAAAATAACTTATTAGAGTCTACACTTTCTATTACTGGATAAATAGTATTGGAGTTATTATCAAAATAACGAGGTGATATTAATGCTACGCGTTCTTTGTAATTGCAGGCTTCATAAGCTTTGAGCATTAAATCAATAAAACCCAGTGGAGCTAAACTATCCTGATCAAATGTAGCCACCCAAAAACAACCCGTGGTTCTAGCGTATTTAACTCCGATATTTAGTGCTGTTGCAATTCCAACATTCTCACTATTATGGATAATATTCAGCTTATAGTTATTACCTAAATAATCTAAATATTCTTTTGATTTGGCACAAGAAGCATTATCAACAATAACAACCTCATCAACCTGATTAATTAACGCTACAACATTGGCTATTATTTCATCACTAGGGTTATAAGAAACAAATATTGCACATACTTGATTTTTCATTGTTTCTATTCTATATTTAACTCTTTTGAGCGAACAAAACAACCTCTTCACCTAATTCAGGATTGATTTTAAGTATTTTGAGTAAAAATTGTTCTGTGTAAGAAAAAATTAGTGATTTGAATATGTTGTACTTATTACCATGACGATTCGTAGCGTGATACCCAAATTCCTCAATATCAAAACTTTCATTAAATAGACTTATTGATCGAGCCGCAGTTGTCCAAGTATCTATTTCCTGAAATCCGGCTTTCATTCCACATTTTCGAAGTGTAGCTTCCGAAAACAAATGAATATGTCTTGGCGGTTCTAAACCCCTCCAATTAGTTTTAAATTTCTGATGACCCCAACTATTAATGTTTGGGGTTACTAAAACTAAATAACCACCAGGTTTAAGAATACGGTGACACTCCTCAAGTAGAGTAACTGGGTTGGGTAAGTGTTCAATTACATGATTCATAGTAATGGCATCAAAAGATTTTTCTGCATATCTAAAACTCTCCAAAGTACCAACATGAGCATTAATACCATACTTGTTACGTACACTTTCAACTGCTTTAGCATCGAAATCAATACCTTCAACTTGCCAACCTGCTATCTGCATATAATTCAGAAATTCGCCAGAACCACAACCAATTTCTAATAGTTTAGATGGCTTGATTCTATTTAAATACATCCTAGAAAGCTGGAATTCTTCCGCCTTCATTCCCATAATATATGAAGATATTGCTGTTACGCCCCGATAAATTGCTCGTAATAAAAGCCAGATAAGACTTTTTTTCTGAACATAGTTATTATCGTGAGTATAGTATGTTTGATATGCCTTACTAATATCCTCTTCAAGAGGCATTGGATCTAACCATACTAAACCACATTCAGGATTCGTACATTTCTTTAAATTCCATTCCCCAGGCGCACCAAACAGGCGATCCTTTAAACTCTCATAAAGCAGCTTACCTTCATTGCCACATAAATAACACTTTGGACAAGAATAAGTACGAATTTCATTACCATCTTTTATTTCAACCATAATTCCTTGACTCACTGAAAAATTAAACTGCCTTTAGTTTCTTCTTGATCATTGTCCGTTCATCAGTTTCTAGAACTAGAAACCATGTCGTAATAACAAAAGCCAACAATGTCAATAAACAGTATATTCCTTTTATATAAAGGTCTAACTTTAGACTTGCAAAAGCAAAAATCAATACAGCTACACCTGTAGAAAAACCCATACATTGCATTAGTGATTGATTGTTTGGTATAAGCCTAGATGCTGTGTAGAACAAAAGTATAGTATCTATCATTGTCCTTAATACCCAGGCGTAGGCTGCACCTATAATGCCAAAGGCAGTGGTGAACTTCCACAATATCAGTAGATAAAATGGTAGCTCAATAAAATGGAATTTTGCCGTAATATCGGGTCTTCCGACACCTTGGATCAGTGCAAAAGGAACTTGAGCAAGGCTATTAATTAAAACCCCTACGGCTAACCATTGCAATACCAGAGTGCTATTTTGAGCAAAATCCTTTCCTATCCAGAGAGTCAATCCCTCATTTGCAAAAGTAACAATTATTAAAGTAATGGGGAATAATATCAAAAAAATATATTTCACACCCCTATTAAACATTTGCTTTGCACGTAGAGGTTCTTGGACGAAACTAGTAGAGAAAGCCGGGAATAGAACACTAACTAAAGATCCGGGAATTAGCCAGAGCTTAGTTACTACTTCGTATGGTGTAGTGTAGTAAGCAACAGCAGTAACAGAAATTAACCCCCCAATTAAAAATCTATCCATGTATATCATTAGTGGACCGACAATGTTAGTTACAGTCATCCAGCCACCGAATTTTAACAAGGGCACTAATAATGCTTTATTAAATTGTATTTGATGCTGTAAAGATGGCATAGCGTGAAGGCATAGCCATATATAAATTCCCCAAGCTAAGAATCTAATTGCTAATAAAACAGCAATAACTGGAACAAGACTCTGGGAGAATGGCAATACTAACACAGGTCCGAGAAACATCAATAGACCCAAGGGAATGCGAACTGCATTAATCAGGTCAAATCTTTGTAAAGCAGATAATATACCCACAGTTCCTGCTGTGCTAGTAATAAGGGGAACTGAGGCAGAAAGTAGATAAAATGCAACAACAGTTTCACTCCGTAATTCGGTAGGAATCTTGAGGACATTATAAACTATTGCAGGTGACAAAATTACAAAAACTAACGTTCCTACTAGCCCTAAAATCAACATTAAGAAAGAGGCTGTCCCAACTAAAGCAGGAATTTCTTCCTCACCGCTTTCCTTTCCCAATTTTTCAGCTACAAGTTGAGTTAAGGCTCGACCCAAACCCAAATCAAATAAACTGAAATAACTAAGAACCATCCAAGCCAGAGTCAATATACCAAAACGATCAGTACCTAGTCCTTTTATGAGTTGCGGAATCGCAAAAACAGCTACTAGTAATGGCGCTCCCTGACCGATAAGACTGTAAATTGTATTTCGGGCTAATATTCGTCCACTTATTAAAGTCTGGAGTTGGGATTTAGTCATATTGAGCAACTGTTGAAAGTGAACGCCATTGGCGATGAATTTTTTGCGTTTTGCATATTGACCTAATATTTTCCTTATAAAGTAGCTAAATATCGCCTAAATATCAATTTTATCCAGTCAAAGACATCATCAAAAGTTAATTTTTAAATCTAATCCTACTAGGACAGGTAGAACACCGTTTTTTTTCATCGATATTGGTTTGGTGATCTGAATTCGCAATAATCCCCCTCAGTTTATCAATTGTCAAAACATATTCCCGCCTACAAAGGCTACGCGATCGCGTAGCCAATATGACAAAGGATCAACTAGTAAATCCATTTGCAGTTTATGGCGGTAAGTCTCCATGGGAATGCCATCATCGTAGAGTAATTCGTCTTGTGTCGGCGGCTTAACAAAATCTGGTGATAAACTATCTATCTGTGGGTTATTTAGTTTAGACAATGTTGATTCAGTCATATATCCTGCGATGGAATTCCCATAGGGACTAATTTAACATTGGTGGCGGGGACATAACTTCTCTAAGGTATTGCTTAATTAAGCCATTCTCACCCAGCCAAATACATCATCAACAGTTAATTTTAAATCTACTCCTGCCAATACAGGCAGAATATCGGTTTTTTCCATCAGTATTGGTTGGCGATCGCATAAAAATATTAGAATACTTAAATCATCAGGATCAAGAAACCATCCTAATTTACACCCATGCTCCATACAATACAAGATATTGCCAATCACTTTATTTGATTTCTGTTCAGGAGAAAGAATCTCAATTACCCAATCGGGAGCTAGTTCAAATCTATCTGGGACTTCTCCACTGCTAAGGAAAGGAATATGTTCCCATGTAAAAACTGCTATATCAGGAACAATTGAGCGATTACCAAAGCTACACCTGAGTTCAGGGAAAGCATAGGCAATTTTTTCAGATTCACTCACCAAATTAATTTCGCTGCTAAGTTTCCCTTGCAGTCGGCTGTGTCTTCCTTTCGGCATAGGTTTTTGAATAATTTCCCTACCCAAGAACTCTGATGCTGGCTTTGTTTCCGGTAGCATCAGAAACTCCTGCAATGTGAGAGATTTTATGGTGCTGATGGTCATAAAGGATGATTATTGTAGCCCTTAGTCGACATCGTTTTGATAATTATACCATAATTTAGACATAGCTTTCCCCTACTTCAGCCTTCCCAGTTACGAGTAGGTGGCGAGGGAGGAACTGAGATCAAAAGACCATCAAAGCTCAACTCCTAAAAAACGAATAATTTTAGTTAATTTCTTAGAGGATGTTTGAAAAGTCACTCATGGTGTATCAAATATTTTTAGATCCCCCTAAATCCCCCTTGAAAAGGGGGACTTTGACTCTAGTTCCCCCCTT
>Ga0208601_1000096_pt1 | contig 19749 bp, 15 predicted proteins | sample LakMenEpi09Nov12_FD_150684 | JGI IMG/M metagenome (GOLD analysis project Ga0208601, IMG submission 150684) | Freshwater microbial communities from Lake Mendota, WI - 09NOV2012 deep hole epilimnion (SPAdes) | ecosystem: Environmental > Aquatic > Freshwater > Lake | place: Lake Mendota, Madison... | reverse complement strand
CGGGAACTTTCATGCTAGACATGAGCAACGCTTTAGGAGATGAGTCCTCTACTCAGGCTGGAGAGATCCTGTCTGAGCAAGTCATGTCTTTGATTAAAGAATCCCCGCGTCTTTAGACGCGGGGAGTGTCAAGTTAATTAGACACCAATTGTAGCAAAGATGAGCAATGCTAAACCCTGACTGTAGTTTAGGAATTCCAGAGGAAAGAAGAAAAGGGAAGAAGAAAGTAAATTTCTCTCCTGCTTTTTGGTGCTTATATTTGATAGCCTGTAATTGCTGGCTATTTATTGCTCCTGGATTTCATTACTCCGCTTATGCTAAAAATATTCCTCCCAAACCTGTAAATCCCAAAATTAGTAATTCTTGTTCTGAGCAAAGTTTAGAAACTTTAACAACTCAGCTAATGTTAGATTTACCTAGCTATACTAATCGTGTTATCCAGCGTGCGCGTATTCTGAACAGGAGTGTTGATACTTTTTCCTATATATTAGTTGCTGGTAAACCAGAATTTGAACCTTTACCATTAAATCCAAGTATTGATAATGGGGATAAGTATAACGCCGAAGGAGTAAAACAGGTTTTCTTTACTACCCTAGAACGGACATATATCCACAAAAAACCTGTGGAATTACAAGAATTTCACAGGCTATTTTTGACAAAAACGAACATTGGTTGGACTGTGGTAATGATGTTTACCCAAGACGGTAGTTATCCAGTCAAACCACCTATCGCACCACCGAGAAATAGTAGTAACGGGGCGATCGCTCAAGGTGTTAAACTATGGTTACGGGATTGTCAAGCTGGCAGTGTTCGATAATCATATCATTGTTTTTGTTTCGCGCAGAGGCGCAGAGAAGCAAAGGCGCAAAGGAAGAAATACATGATTACCCTTGGGGAATTTGATTTAATTCTGCTGTCAGTTTTTCTTGATTGCGTCTGCGGATTTTGGCGTAAAGTTGAATACTCACAGCCATGAAAATCACTAAACCAAAAATTAACCAAGCTGTAATATCCGTTGGTAAGTTATTCTTAAATGTCGCCAACATCACAATTACAACTAATAAAAGTGTTGGCGCTTCATTTAATGCGCGTAAATTTTTACCAGTCCACTTACATTCATTCGCTGCTAACTGCTTCATTAATCTTCCACAGTAGTAATGATAGCCAATTAAAATCCCTACAAACCCTAATTTGAAATGTAACCAGGGTTCTTGTAACAGTTCCATGTTTGTAGATAAGATTCCAATGGCCATTGCTACCGTTACGCACATACCTGGAGTGGTAATAATATCGTAAAGACGCTTTTCCATGATTTGATACTGGTTTTTCAGTATCGTTCTTGCTGGTTCTGGTTCAAGGTTAGCTTCAACATGGTAGATAAACAACCGCACTAGGTAAAATAACCCCGCAAACCAAACCACAAAGCCAATAATATGAAATGCTTTAAACCACGAATAAGCCATGAATCCTAACCTACCTTCATCAATTTACAAATGATTGCATCTACTCTCATTATCAGGTTATGGTGATTTTACAGCAAGGATGCAGGTAGGTTAAGAAGTGTAAATCTTGATTGTTTTCGTGAAATCATGCTGTAGTATTTGCATCAAAGATACTCCCTTGGATAAAATCTAAATCTACTTTTTTACCATTTTTATTTTTGATATTATGGTTTTTATGTGGTGGTAAGAGTTTTTCTCCTTTATATTCTTCCATTTTTAAAACCCTTCTTAACCCAATTTTTAGATATTCTTCTTGTAGTTCAATACTGATAGATTCCCTACCTAAAACTTTAGCTACAGCAGCAATTGTAAAAGTTCCAGCAAAAGGATCAAGTATTAAGCTTCCTTCATGGCTACTTGCTAAAATAATTCTTTCTAATAATGACGCTGGTTTTTGTGAAGGATAGTTTTCGTATTCTTCCATGCGATATCTAACACAGGGAAAATACCAAGATCAAAAACTGATATAGTATTTCCTCGTCTAAAGAAGTACAAAAACATCTGCGTTTGTCTGCGTTTATCTGCGTTTAATTATTACTTCTTTTACCTCACTTGAATAGGAATTGCTATAAAGTAATATATCATGTGACTTTACTATCCTTCTTCTCAGAAATACAAAAAAAGAGGGATAGCAGAGAACAAGAAACACAGGTTTATAACTAATTCGATTGGGAACGCCGGACAAATGGGAGTAAATCTTGTAAAATCACTTCATGATAATGTTCTTGGGGATAATGTCCCACATTATTCAGTTTGATTAATTCACCATTAGCTACAGATTTTACAAAACTTTCCGCCATATCTACAGATAACCAAGGATCAATCATTCCCCATTGTGCTAAAATAGGTTGTGGCCATCCTTTAAAGCCATTTTCTATTTCTATCATCGCTTTTTCTAGTTGGAAATTGCGAATTGTGGTGAGGAGACTTCTCCCAGAAGCAGAACTTTTCAAGAATGGTTTTCTATAAATATCTAAATCTTCATCTTCAATGCGGTAACGACTACCCCCTTCCAATGTTCTATCAACCAACAAAGGATCTTGGGTAATGATATCTCCAGCTAATGGTAAACCCATTTGTTTGATTTTCCAGGGTATTTTTGCAGAAGTAGAAATTGGTGTATTTAAAATAGCGATATTAGCAATCTTTTCAGGATGACGTAAGGCATATTGTAACCCAACTGAACCTAAAAAGCCTTGGACAGCTAAGGAAAATCTTTCTAATTCTAAAGCTTTAACAAATCCATCCAAAGCTGTGATAAATGCGTCCGGAGTATAAGCAAAATCCTGTTTTTCGGGTTTACCAGAAAATCCGTAACCAATCCAGTCCGGTGCGATCGCTCTATTTCCCTGTGCTGCTAAACTGGGGATAACATTTCTCCAACTATAACTTTGAGAAACTAACCCGTGTAAGCATAACACAGGGATTAAATCAGTTCTCCCAATCGGTTCAGCTTCTCGATAAAACCATTCCAGGGAATCTACTATAATTTGATGTTCTTGAATTGACACTTTATTTTATTTTCCTATGTGGGAATTCAACAGTACCGCACAGATAGCACAGAACTCTCCTATCATCCTATTAGGTAATAGACAACCAAATTCCACAAGACAAAAAAATAATTTTCAATATTTTTCGCGTTTTATGAGTTAAGAGTATTGACTTGCGGCTGGGAATTTGCTATACTAGATTCCGATAAGGAAGAACTATCTCGCCATAAAATCACCGAAAATACCATCTTTACAAATTCTTACCCCTATTGATAAAACTCTTGTGGGGTGGGCATCCTGCTTGCCTATCTCTAATTTACTCAAATACTGAATCTTGATCCAGCATAACCCACTATTATCCCCTAAATTTATAGTGGGTTAGGACTGTAGTCCATAACCCAACCTACTAGCAATTAACTAAACAGGAAAGTACCACCAAACAGGTTATCCCCAAAATTGGTGCTATTAAATCCAGATGTACCGGATAAGGTAACTAATAACTGACCAGTACCAAAACCAGTATTATTAGCAATACCATCCCCAACTCGTACTAATGTAGAAGTACCTGATGTAATTACATCAAAATTGGCAATACCTGTAAAGTTCAGTTGATCACCACCGACACCGCGCACAAATTGATAAACTGTATCTGTAGCATCACCAAGAACGTAATTAACGTTATCCACAGCATTATCGTTTAAACCTAAATACAGGCTATCATTACCGAAGCCACCAATTAGAGTATCTGCACCTGCACCACCATTAAGCGTATCATTTCCTAAACCACCTGTGAGAACGTTATCTGCTGCGTTACCTGTAATGCTGTTATTCAGTGCATTACCAGTACCGTTAATAGCCGTTGTTCCAGTTAAAGTCAGGTTTTCTAGGTCATTCCCTAATGTGTAATTGATGATGCTAAAAACGCTATCTGTACCTTCATTCAGGTTTTCTGTGATGATATCTGCTGTACTATCTACATAGTAGGAATCATTACCCAGACCACCAATCATGGTATCTGCACCCGCACCCCCATTAAGGGTATCATTTCCTAAACCACCTGTGAGAACGTTATCTGCTGCGTTACCTGTAATGCTGTTATTCAGTGCATTACCAGTACCGTTAATAGCCGTTGTTCCAGTTAAAGTCAGGTTTTCTAGGTTATCCCCCAATGTGTAATCAATAATGCTAAAAACGCTATCTGTACCTTCATTCAGGTTTTCTGTGATGATATCTGCTGTACTATCTACATAGTAGGAATCATTACCCAGACCACCAATCATGGTATCTGCACCCGCACCACCATTAAGGGTATCATTTCCTAAACCACCATTAAGGGTATCATTTCCTAAACCACCTGCGAGAACGTCAGCTGCTGCGTTACCTGTAATGCTGTATGATATCACTGGATTAACAATATCGTGAGATCCCTTTCCAGATGCTGTTCCTGACGTAAAACCAATAAAAGCATCTGTGTTACCTAACATAGCAGGAAGGTCAACTGTGTAATTTAAAAAAGCATCGGTTGGCCTTTGATTCGTCTCGGATAAACGAACTTCTAACAAGTCACTATTGCCATTATAATCAACCCAAACATTCCAAATGTTACCATTATTCAATCGGGTAGTAACAGCCTGACTAGTAACTGAAACCATACTTCCATTCAAATTAACTCCAACATGATTACCGTCAAGGTCTTGAAAACCACCATTGTAATAAGTATCAAATTCTATTCCTAAACTATGAGGGATTCCGTTAAAACCAATACCGCCGCCGCCACCACCAACAATTGTCTTTGCAACCGATTGTATTACAAAAACTAAACCATCAGCGCCTGCTCCATCAAGGTCACCAACCGATCCTGAGTCAGTGATTTGAAATTTAAAAGAAGTACTGAAAGAGATATTATTGGATAGAGTAATGGCATTAGTAAGAAAAGCACTGCCACTCTGACCATAATCATCTGTTAAGCGTAAAACAGTTGAGACTTCATCAGCACCAATTGTGAATTTTGCTGAACCATTTAGGGCAAAACTTGCAGGATTTAGCTGACTCATATTTAGCTCCGTTGTAATTTACAAATCATTGTTTAAAGTAGTTAACTATTGCCAATAGCTGAAAGTATCCTCATAAGCATTACTTAGCTACTAGGACTCTAAGGATATAAATCAAACTTTTAGATGCAACAGCTTCGCCTTTACAAGTATTACTTCCAAAGACACCTGTTGCTTGTTTAATTGTTCATGATGATAATCCTTACAGAAAAACGTTACATAATTTACTTGGATTTGTCAACCCCAAATCCAACCTTTTTTTACCAAAGTGGGTAATTATGCCCCAATTCCCCGTCCCTCTTCTCGCCATAATTGATTCAACCTAGTAGCGGGCATGGTTAAATACAAAACATCTCCAGGGGCGAGAATCGTTTCTAATAAATCCCAGCCTTGTACAGTTTCGTGGTTGATTTCCACATACAAAGGCACAAAATCCGCCAACTTGGCTACATCTTTCACCCACTCATCACAAAAAGGGTGTATTGGTGTAATTGTGGTGGCAAAAGCTACCCATAAATTATCAGCAATAATGCCATTACCAATAATCCTACCACCTAGGGCAGCAGCAGCGAAGGCAGGGGCAGCTAGTTCAGCGGGACTGAGTACAGCTTCAAAGTCAAATACCTGTTGTGCTATACCAGCAAAATCGGGATCAGCATAGTTGACAATCACAGGAATATTCGGTGCTAAAGCCTTAGCTTTGAGAGCAATTTCCAAATTAGTAGCATCATTGCTAGTGACAGCTAAAACTGCGGTAGCTGTGTTGATATTACTTGACTGTAGAGTAGCGCGAAAACTGGCATCAGCAAGGATGACAGGAATACTCATACCTCTAGCAGTAGTCACATATCTATTATTAGCGTCTGTTTCAATTACTACTACTTCATGGCCACTCAGATGTAATTGTTGAACAATTCTAATGCCGATACCACTTAAACCGCAAACAATATAATGATTATGTTGGGGAATTCTCGCTGCGTCTAAAAATTGTTTTAAGCGACTACCCAGGATAAAATCTGTCAGCGTAGCGTACCAAAGCCCAATTACCACAGCCCCAATTAGCATAATGACAACGGTAAATAATTTGATGCTATCAGGTGCATTTTCTACGACTTTATCATTACCACCAGCCCCTGTAATCATGCCGACAGCAAAATATAAAGCATCAACAAAAGAGAGATTATGCTTACTGGCAACATAAGTAAATGTGGAGAGTAAAATAATTACTAATAAAGCTATTGCCATGCCGACAACTGATTGAGCGTGTTTCTGAAATTCCCTAATATTAGCAAAAGCTTTGATTAATTTTCTAATAAATGATTTACGTTGTGGACGAATGCGGGGTTGAGTGCCAATAATTAAGCGATCACCTACTTTTAATTGTTGATCTAATAACACTGCTGAAACTACATTCATTTTCCCTTGGATAGGGACATAATAAATCAGCATTCGCGTTGGATCTTCCCATAAACAGCTAATTTTTCTACCCTTCCAAGCATGATTTTCGTGAATATATTCTTCTTGAATTGGCCAAGTTTGCTCAAGTAATTTAATTTGGCCAATGGCTTTGTTTCCTAAAGCGGCAAAGGTAAATACTGGTGCGGCTAAACCCACAACACTCAAACTTAAATGATTTGACAAAGTTTGATCAAGACGTTCACCTAAATTCGTATTATAAAAACGGTTAATAATCCGAATTTGGGGATTAAGTACCCGTGCTTGCATCATGATTGATAAATTTAGGGCATCATCAGAAGTCGCAATTACTAAAGTATGTGCTTCGGTAATTCCCGCTGCTTGCAAAGTGGCAACTGCCTGTAACTCACCAACAATTACATTAGCAGCAGTTTCACCAGCAACGGGTTTGCGATGAATACCTACTACTAAAGCCCCATGTTCTCTCAGTAACCGAAATATTTTATATCCGGTACGCCCTAAGCCGCAAACAATAATTCGAGGTTTCATAAAACCGCAGCATAAAATTTATATAAATGGCTACATATCAGTTATCAAAAAAGAATTCAGGAGTTGGAATTGAATTCAATAATCTCTATTCTTGCTTAACTAACGGGATAATAACTGTAACTGAACACACTATCTTTATATATAGAGAATTAAAATTAAAAATAATTAGAAAATGCACATAATAATCCGACAACCCTCTAACTAATGTGGGAAAGCACAAGCAAAGAGGGGATGTCGAAAACGAACAAATTATGTTACTAAATCGGCATTGGCAGAAGTGCGTTTCAGCATGAATACAGCCACAATAATTCCCACAATGGCTAATCCCGCAGTTGGATAAAAGAAATTAGTGTAACTGCCGAAAATGTCTCTAATTTTGCCAGCTAATAAAGTTCCCCCCAAAGCCCCCATACCGTAAGCAGTGAAGACAATACCGTAATTTTTAGCATAGTCTTGGGATTGAAACATGATTAAAGTGGAAGTGGGAGCGATCGCTAACCAACCCCCCAAAGCCAAGTAAAATAGCGAAAAAGCGACTATATAAGTGAGTACACTGCCCTTACCCGCACTCAGCATCATAATCGAACCAATCAAAATTAAAACAAAGGAAACAATTGCCCCCAACTTTGGCGTAAATTTGTCCGTAAACCACCCAAAAAACAACCGTCCCGCACCATTAAAAATAGCAAACAGAGAAACTGTATTTGCGGCTGTGGCTGCATCTAATTTAATAATTTCCTGTGCTAGAGGACTAGAAATACCAATAGCTGCCAGTCCCGCAAAAGAACCAATGGTATAACACAACCACAAGCCATAAAAACTGGAAGTCTGAAGAATTGATCCTGAAGTTGTCGTGTGAGAATTTGTTTGCACAGATCCGGGTGGAGTCCATCCTTCTGGCTGCCAACCTGGAGGAGGAGTTATGAGGACAGTAGAAATAGCCGTAATAATAACTGCAAAAGCAATACCTAAAATTACAAAAGTTTGCTGAACTCCAAAAGCATCTATCAGAAACTTGGCCAAAGGTGCAGTAATTAAAGGTGACAAACCAAATCCAATCACAGTAGCGCCCACAGCCAAACCTTTTTTATCAGGAAACCACTTAGCCACCACAGCCAACGGTACACCGTAAGTGATACCCACACCCATACCAGCAATCACACCATAGGTAATAGTTAGTGTAGGAATATTGCCACCCAAACTAGAGAGAATATAACCTACTGCCGTAATTAAACCACCAACACCTGTAATCAGACGAGTATCAAAACGATTGATATAAAAGCCAGTGATTGGCATTAAAATTGCGAATACAACCAGCAGCACCGTAAATGGTAATAGGCTATCAGTTGCACCCACACTAAGAAGTTTTTCCAAAGGTTTTCTAAAAATACTCCAAGAATAAACTGTACCCAAGCACAGTAAAACAGTGATACTTAGAGGTATCAGTAGCCATCGCCCTTTCTCCGCAGGCATACCAAATAATTGTAGTTTTTCCATTTGTTGTTATGTGAGGTGAATATTTGACACTCCCCTGGCTAAAGCCGAGGGGATTCTACATTCATCGTCAAAACTTGGCTTTTCCAGGCTTGCACCAAGCAGAGTAGTGGCTTCAACTCCTGTAGCGTTAATTTGGGGATGCCCTCCCCTATTTTTTGCAAGATTAAGAATGTTAATTGCGGCGTTTGTATCTCTATGAAGATATGATCCACAACTACAATTATGGGTACGAGTTGATAGAGATTTTTTGACAATTACGCCACAGCTAGAACACTTTTGAGAAGTGTAATGAGGTGCTACGGCTATAGCAATCTTGTCAAATTTAACCGCAAAATATTCAATCCATTGTCGGAACAAATACCAACTAGCGTCACTAATTGATTTTGCTAAACAATGGTTTTTTACCATATTTGAAACCCTTAAATCTTCATAGGCTACTAAGTCGTTAGACTTGCATACGTTACGCGCTATTCTTTTAGCGTGTTCAATCCGTTGCCTACTTACTTTTAAGTGTTTCTTAGCGTAAAGTTTTCTAGCTTTTTTTCTACAACTAGAACCTTTAACTTTTTTGTAAATCCGTTTTTGAGAATGTTTGATAGATTTTTCAGCCTTTCTCAAAAACTTAGGGTTAGGTTCTTGATGCCCGTTAGAGTCGGTGTAAAAAGACTCTATACCGACATCTAAACCTATGTCTACACCTGTTTTCGGTTGAATATCTACAACATCAATGCCGATACAAAACTGTGCATAATATCCATCGGCACGACGGATTAAACGCACTCGTTTAATATCTTTAAGTTCGTAGGATTGAATATCCCATTTACCTAATAATTTGAGTTCACCAATCCCTTTTTTATCGGTAAAGGTGATACGCCGCTTGGTTTTATGTAGCTTCCAGCCTGATGTTTTATATTCAACAGAACGGCAATTTTTTTGAAACCGTGGATATCCTTTCTTTCCAGACTTTTTAGATTTACAGTTGTCGTAAAACCTTGATATAGCAGACCATCCTCTTTCTGCGGCTGATTGTACTGCCATTGAGTTTAATTCAGCAGCAAAAGGAAAATATGAGCGGAGTTCTGTTGAATACTTGTTAAGAGCAAACTTGTCAATTTTGAGTTCCTGCGGGGCATCCATCCAATATCTTATCGCTTTGTTACGAATGAATTGGGTGGTACGAATTGCATCGTCTATGGCGTTGTATTGATCTTGTTTACCTTTAACTTTGTATTCTAGGACTAGCATTGATTTAACCTTGAACAATCAACTTGATTTGGTTTCGACCTGCGTTTATTATACAATATATACAAAATGTCAGTGCAGGATAAATCCTGCACCTAGCCTTCATCCCGCAGCTGTTGCACAGGTGTGTCCTCCTGAGTCGGACACGCCTTCAAGGGTTTTCGGCATTCTCCTTATAAACTGCTGTAAAGTAATCCTGGAAAGAATTAATCAGGGTTATTATGGCACTTTATTTAGATTCAGCTATTGCCGCAGAAGCCGAAATTGTTAAACATTGGGGTTGGGTAAAAGGTATCACCACCAACCCCACATTGTTAGCACAAGCCAACACCCCACCAGAAACCACCCTCAAAACCTTAGTTTCCTTAACTTCAGGTCCGGTATATTATCAACTCCTCGTTTCAGACAAAGAGAAAATGATAGCCCAAGGGAGAAAAGCTTTTGAAATTATTGGTTCTCAAACCATCTTAAAAATTCCTGCCACACCCCTAGGATTTGAGGTAGTAGCCACCCTTTCCTCAGAAATCACCTGTTCCGTCACCGGCATTTACAGCCCCGCACAAGCCGCAGTAGCCAAGGAAGCGGGGGCAAAAATCGCCATAGCCTATGTCAATCGGGCTGAACGCTTGTTAGGAGACGGTATTGCTTTGGTACGAGATATGGCCAGCATTCTCAAAGGCAGTGATGTGGAAATTTTAGCAGCTAGTATCAAGTCACCAGCAGAAGCAGCCGCGTCTCTCCAAGCCGGTGCTAATCATCTCACCTTACCTTTGGCAATGTTGCAAGCCATAGCAAGCCATGAATTTTCCAATCAAACCGTGATTGATTTTGCGGCTGGAGGAATCGGCTTAACAATTTAAATTAATAGCCTCTAGTATATACTCCAACACCATTAGTGAATAAATGAAGGGTTTCACCCCTCATCCTTAAAACCTTGATTTTCCATAATCAAAATATTTTAACATTGGTTTTATGGTCATAGACAAAATGGCTTAAAAACCAGTGAAATCAAGCTATATCCGGGATGATGGGTGTGACCCCCTATTAATTATTCCCGGAAAATATAGATTACAAACTGTTGGCAATGAACAAATAAAAAATTTAAAAATAAATGCCAAATTGGCAACCATCATGAAACGAACCAGGCTAAATTATATGAGTCGAGCAAAAACAAGGGATTTGTTAAGAGACTGAATCAATTAGCAAAAAGCTCTTGTTAAGATTGCTTAAAAAATAAATAGAATTAGTATTTGCTGCCTAGGAATACCTGCTAAGTATAGACGTTATCGTTAACCTGCAAATTACCCCCCTAATTAACGGTTCTCGTCTGTATGAATAAAGTTCCTAATCGCTTCAGCAGCAAATGATAGAGTGGGAGAGAAAGGCGCTTGGTAATGCCTCCTCCCACTCTCTTTTTTTGGGTACTTTTTAGAAGTCATGCAGCTTTTAATCTGCTGATTCTGACTGATAAATTCTGTGTTGAAAAAGTCTTTTTTGCACCAGTTGAATTGATTCTACAATTGCTTCTAATTTGACAGGCTTAGGAATAAAATCATCCATACCAACAGATAAACATTCATCTCTGTTTGACTGCATTGCATTGGCAGTCATAGCAATAATATAAGGACGATTAGTTTTACCCCATTCTTGATAAATTGCTTTTGTTGTTTCTATCCCATCTAATTCTGGCATTTGGATATCTATGAAAATAACATCATATATCTGTTGTTTTAATGCGGTTAATACCTCAACCCCATTATTGACAATATCTACTTGATATCCTAGTTTCTGAAATAATTTCTCAGCAATTTTCTGATTAACAATATTATCTTCAGCAATCAATATTTGTAAAGGAAATTTCTGGGAGAAATGGGTATCAAATTTAATGACTGGTTTTTGGATATCTTGATTTTTGGGGGTAAGAAAATCTAACTCTACACTAAATAGACTACCTTGGGATAATTTACTAATGACTTTAATTTCACTACCCATTATTTGAGCTATTTTTTGACTAATTGCTAAACCTAATCCTGTGCCTTGAGATTTAAGTTTACTTTCTCCTACTTGCTCAAATGGTAAGAATATTTTAGCTAATTTTTCAGAGCTAATTCCCACACCCGTATCTGTGACTTGGAAGTTTATTTTAGTTAAATAAAATAACTCATTTTTTGGTTCTTGACTAATAAAATTAACAATCAAATTTACTTTACCTATATCCGTAAATTTAATAGCGTTTCCTAATAGATTTAGCAAAATCTGTTTTAAGCGTTTTTCATCGGTATGAATAATAATAGGTATTTTTTGGTCAAATTGATAGATAAAATCAATATTTTTTTCCATTGTCGAATAACGACAAATTTCGACTATCCCTTTCAAAAAATCAGGAAAGTTAAAATTTTGCAGTTCTAGTGCCATTTTTCCAGCTTCTATTTTAGAAATATCTAAAATATCATTAATTAATGATAATAAATGGACACCTGATTGATAAATGATTTGAATATCTTCTTTCTCTGATGTTGTTAATTTTGGTGAATCTCGAAAAATTTGAGAAATTCCTAAAATACCATTTAATGGTATCCGCAGTTCGTGACTCATGTTGGTGAGAAATTGACTTTTGTAACGGTTAGCATCTACAGAATCTTGTTTTGCTAATTCTAATTCTAAATTTTGCTGAATAAGCTGTTCTTTTTGTTGCTCTAATATTTCTGCTATTTGCTGAAGTTCTAGGGATTTATCAAATAATTCCATTTGCGAATTTTTTAGGATTAATGTTGCTGTTTTTCTTTCACTAATCACAGCATTTAATACAAGTGTTGTTAAGACAATTACCCCAATAAAGCATTGTAGTAATAAAAGAGATTCATTTAAGTTAGAACGATTAAATGCTCCTAGTCCTCTAACTGTTCCTAAAATAGCCATTACAGCTACAAGTACAATTAAGTTTGTAGCAGCTAGTTTCCCAAACCGAAAAACTGCCCAAACTAAACAAGGAATAATCATGTATTCTATAAAGTAGTTACTAAAAAAAGCATTTTCACATATAATAATAACAATTGTTAATAAGAGTAAAATTTCGATAATTCTCCAAAAAGTTCTTGATTTTAGGTTAATTGCAAATTCTTGTTTATGCGTTAAGAAATATTCTTTAAATAACTCTCCCCAAGTTAGTAATGCTGGAGTAAAAATAAAGATTCCAGCTACGTTAGATATCCACCAAGTTACCCATGAATTGGTAAAGTCAATAATAGATATTTTTCCTCCTAATGTTAATGCTGCTACTCCCGCAGTCGCATTCACAATTGGTCCAATCATCCCTGTGAATACTAAAAATTTCCTCACGTCGCTTAGGCGTTCTAGAGGAGAGGGTGTAGCAACTAATTTGCGAAATAGGAAACAACCCAGTAATATCCCAGAAGTTGTACCAATAGCAATTCCTAAACCCTGTAAAATTGAAGAAAATGCCCAAATATTTGCTAAGAATGACCCAATTAATACTCCTGGCCAAATCCAATCCCCAAAAAGTAATATAGCAGCAGTAGCAAAACCATCAGGTGGCCAAACTGGTGTAACATTTTGGGGCGTAGAAGCGAGAATTCGAGAAAATTGTGCAGTTTCGTAGTAAACTAAAGCTAAAACTGCTATCCATGTAGAACGGACTGATATAAATCCTAAGTTGAATTTCATTAATTTATAATTGTATTTGACAGTAATATAATACAATTATTCAACTCTTTATTAGTGTGATATCCATAACTGTAATCACTATTTTTACTTTTGATCAACAAAAACAAGCTGATACCCAGTCAGAAAAAAACTGAAGAATATGGACATCAGAGGAGCAACTGAATAATATAGGATATTTTTCTGATTTTTAGCAGCATTTCTCCAGTTAACCCAGGAAATCCCCCTTTCTATATTTTACAGTTGATCAGAAAAGAGGGATACAAGGATTTACGGTTTTGGAGATAATTGCTTATAAGGGAAATGCCGAAAACCCTTGAAGATGTAGCTGACTTAGTCAGCTACATCTGTGCTTTAGACAAGGGATGAAGGCTAGAGGCTTTCCTTTATCCTGCATTGACATTAATTGAAAAATTTGAAATTATTTCAAATTTTAATCCATATTCGTGAGACAATTAAATTGTCAGCAAAGACATTAAAAACCTACCGGGGGACTCTCGGAAAGTTACGCTTGTCAGAGATGATTCTGCCAGTAATGGCAAACAGGATCAGGGCAAGAACCCAAATATTTAAGGAACCCTGCCTGAAGCTGGGATAACTGAGAGATATAGACTGAAACTCTCTATAGAATCCCCGCGTCTTTAGACCGGGGAGTGTCAATCTACTTCTGCTTTGCTCCAGCTTTAGCAGCTTTAGCGGCTTTTTTAGCAGCTTTTTCGGCTGCTGCTGCTGCTAATTCTGCTTGTTCTTTCTCTTCGGCTTTCTTATCGAGATAGTAGTGATAATCTCCTAAATAAACGCGAAATTCACCATCACGAATTTCGACGATTTTGTTAGCTACTTGGGAGATAAAATAACGGTCGTGGGAAACTACCAGGGCTGTACCATCATAGTTTTGCAAAGCCTCTTCCATCATTTCTTTCGCAGGAATATCTAAGTGGTTGGTAGGCTCATCCAAAATGATTAAATTCGCTGGACGTAAAAGCATTTTTGCCAATGCTAACCGAGCTTTTTCACCTCCACTCAATGCCCCAACTTTCTTAAATACGGTATCACCAGTAAATAAGAATCTTCCTAACAGTGTACGAACTTCTTCGTTTGTCCAGTTGGGAACTTCATCATGAATTGTTTCCATGACGGTTTTATTTAAATCCAACGCTTCCGCTTGGTTTTGCTCAAAGTAACCCGGAATAACGTTGTGATCACCTAATTTCACAATCCCTTCTGTGGGAGGTTCAACACCCATCATAATTTTTAATAGTGTGGATTTACCCGCACCATTGGGACCGAGAAACGCAATTCTGTCTCCTCTTTCCACTAGCAGATTTGCCGACAAAAACAGAATTTTATCCCCATAAACATGAGTTAAATCCTTAATTTCTACCACTTCTCTACCGCTACGACTAGCATCAGGAAAACGGAAATGCAGAGTTCTTACTCCGCCTGTGGGAGCTTCGATGCGTTCAATTTTATCTAGTTGCTTTTCTCTACTTTTCGCTTGGGTACTGCGGGTAGCACTGGCGCGGAATTTATCTACAAATGCTTGTTGTTTTTCTAATTCTTTTTGCTGACGTTCGTAAGCGTTAAGTTGTGCGTATTGATTTTCCGCTTTTTGTTGTAGGTAGGATGAGTAATTACCCAGGTAAGAACTGGAAACACCCCGTTCAGTTTCCACGATTTGGTTACACAGACGATCTAAAAATTCCCGGTCATGGGAAACTATCACCATGGGGGTAATTAAACCGCGCAGGTAATTTTCTAACCACTCAATGGTTTCTAAATCTAAGTGGTTTGTCGGTTCGTCCAGTAGTAACAAGTCGGGTTTTTGCAGGAGAATTTTCCCTAAACTCATCCGCATTTGCCAACCACCGGAGAAGGCACTAACTAGGCGATCGCCATCTTCTAGTTGAAATCCCATCTCTGGTAAAATCTTACCAATCCGCGAGTCTAAGTTATATCCATCTAAAGCCTCAAATTGACGCTGTAACCTATCTAACTGATGAATTAGTTCATCTAATTCTTCTGGATTAGCAGTTTCCATTTCATGAGGGATATGAGCTAAAGCCATCTGCACTGCGTTGGCTTCTTTAAATACAGTCCAAAATTCTTCTCTGACTGTGCGAGTGGGGTCAACCTCAAACTCTTGGTTAAGATAAGCTATATGTAGGCTGGCAGGGCGAATAATTTCCCCAGCGGTGGGTTCAATCTCCCCAGAGATGATTTTCAATTGGGTGGATTTTCCCGCACCGTTAACACCAACTAAACCAATCCGATCTCCTGGTTTGACTTCCCAGTTGATATCTTTAAGAACTTCGCCTGTAGGATAAATTTTACTGATATGTTCTAATCGCAGCATGAAGCGTCTCGTAGGTAGGGGACAGGGGGCAAAGCTAACGCCGTATATAATCTTAACAAAATTTAACGCCTTATGTACAATTTTTTGGCTAATTCTTTCCTAGAGTCAGGAGGTAGGGGCGCAGGCTCTGCGCCCTTTGTCAGCAGAAAGAAGAGAGAAGAAGAAAAACGGGGTTTACCAGCAAGTGTTGTACATGACAACTGAGACCTTTTTGCAACTTTTAGTTATAGTATTGTTTGACAATTTCTGGGTTATTATTGCCTTTTTTGAGGAAATAATTTATTGATCAAAGGTTCTGATCACTTTATTCTCTTGTTCTAGGTTTTATGCTTGCTAATTCTCAATTTTATTCGCGGTTTAACAATAAGTTAATACTGATTTTTTGAGAAAATTAAGATAGTAAAGTAACAATAATTAACATCTTAAATTAATAAAAATAGCCGAAAATATATCTAATTAGGTTGACAATTTACACTCTTGTAAATAATTATCATAGTGAACCCGGATAATCGTTAATGAGGAAAATATGCACACAGTTGTTCTCGTTCTAGTTCAGGTGTTAATTGTAATTGGACTCTCCCGACTTGTGGGACTGGGATTCAAAGCAATTAAACAACCATTGGTAATTGGTGAGATCTTCGCTGGTATCATGCTTGGTCCATCATTATTTGGTTTAATTGCTCCCGGTTTAGCACATAGCCTATTTCCCCCAGAAACAATGCCTTATTTGAATGTTTTATCGCAAATAGGGCTAATATTTTTTATGTTTCTGATTGGGTTGGAATTAAATCCTAAATATCTGAGTGGTAACTTAAAAACTGCCATTCTCATTTCTAATCTCAGCATTATTGTTCCCTTTGCTTCGGCTTTTGGATTATCTTTCCTCCTTTATCCTTTAGTTTCTGGCAACAATGTAAATTTTGCCCCTTTTGCCTTGTTTTTAGGGGCAGCCATGTCAATTACCGCCTTTCCTGTATTGGCGAGAATTATTACCGAAAATAACTTACAGGGAACTCGGTTAGGGACATTAGCCTTAACTTGTGCGGCAGTGGATGATGTGACAGCTTGGTGTATTTTAGCAGTAGCGATCGCTGTCGCTCGTCACGGTAGTATTGATCAACAAGCTATTTTCACCATTGTTGAAAGCATTGTTTATATTGGCTTCATGTTCACAGTTGGACGGTGGTTTCTCAAACGGTTAAGCAAACATCATCGTCGGGCTGGACGTTTGAGTCAATTCGTTCTCGCTGTAATTTATATGGGAGTTGTGTCCTCTGCTTTAATTACTGAATTTATCGGCATTCACCTAATTTTTGGGGCATTCTTATTAGGCGCAGTCATGCCCAAAGATGAGGGATTAGTCAGAGAATTAGCCATCAAAACTGAAGATTTTGTTCTCATCTTTCTGTTACCAATCTTCTTCGCCTACAGTGGTTTAAAAACACAAATTGGTTTACTTAACAGTCCTCATTTATGGCTATTGTCTGCTTTGATTTTATTAGTAGCAATTGGTGGTAAATTTACTGGTGCTTATATAGCTGCTCGGATTAGTGGCATTGACAAACGAGAATCTACAGCCCTAGGTTGGTTAATGAATACTCGCGGTTTAACCGAGTTAATTGTCTTGAACATTGGTTTAGAGTTAGGCGTAATTACCCCCTTACTTTTCACCATGTTAGTAATTATGGCTTTGGTGACAACATTCATGACTTCACCATTACTGGAATGGACTTATCCTAAGCGCCTAATCAGATTAGATATAGTTGAACCAGAAGCAGAAATTCCATCAGAAGCTGTACCAGCCCCCAGCGAACCTTACCTCATCCCATATCGGATTTTAGTCCCAGTTGCCAATCCCAATGCCCAAAAAGGTTTGTTACAGTTAGCAACAGCGATCGCAGTCAACAACCGACAACCTGCTATTGTTTATCCCCTCAGTTTTATTGAACTCGAAGAAGACTATGGCTTTGAAAGTACCCCCACCGAAGCCGACAGACTGATTGCCGAGCGTCGCCAAAAATTAGAAGAATTAATCGCCACCCTAGAACCACCACTAACACGTTCCTGTATCCATCCCATAGTTCGCATATCTAGCAATGTTGCTAGAGAAACCGCACAGATAGCCAAAATTGAACAACCAGATTTAGTTCTCGTTGGCTGGCATCGTCCAGCTTTTAGTAACAATCGTTTAGGGGGAAGAGTCGGACAAATCCTGGGGACTACACTGGTAGATGTCGCCGTATTTGTAGATAAGGGAGGCAACGCCATTGAAAGTTTATTAGTTCCCTACTCGGCTAACATCCATGACGATTTAGCATTAATTATCGCTTTGAGAATGCTGATTAATCGTGATACTTGTATGTTACAAGTTTTACAAGTCTTTAAAGGCAATCATGTCCAAGACGAATTAAGTTATGAACTCAACACCATGATTGAGCAGTTACCCAAAAGTGTCCGCGATCGCATTGAAATTAAAACTGTTACATCCCCAGAACCAATCCCAGCCGTAATTACTGCCTCAGAAAATGTTGATCTGACTATTGCTGGTACTAGCCGTCTGTGGGGAATAGAACGTCAAACCCTGGGAAGATACACAGATCAACTCGCCATCCAATGTCGTTCTTCATTACTCATTACCCGTCGTTACAGTCAAGTTACCTCACACCTTACCGCCCTTTTACCAGCAGTTAATACCCAAGAAATAATTCGTAATTCTTAATTTTTGCCAACCAGGTACTATATTGAAGCACCACCAAATTATGAAAACAATAACTAATAAAATTCTTCCATCTATCGGGGTAAGTTTATTTGGTTTAATCACCCTTACCCCCAATATCAGTATTGCCCAACCAATTGCACAACTTAATAATTGGGAATTTAACCCCAAATCCCAGCAGTTAGAAATTAATATCTCCGCAACTGCAACACCCCAGTATTTCTACCTAATTCAACCACCACGTTTGGTTCTCGATTTACCTAATACCAAACTCGGTAAAGTCCTCACCCAAAAAGAATATGCCGGTGCAATTCAGAAAATTCGTATTTCTCAACTTAACGCCAATATTACCCGCATAGTTCTTGACCTAGCACCAGGAACCAAATTCCAACCCAACCAAGTACAACTTCAACCTCTTTCTCGACAAAAACCCACGCGCTGGGTATTTAATCCTCATCTTACCTTTTCTCCCGCTAACAGTCTGTTAACAAAACCCACTACCACCCTACCACCATCTACAAACCTCACAAGCAACTCCCAACAACCCTTAATCACCGTCCCACCCCTAAATTCTCAAAACCCTCCGGCAATTAGCAATTCACCCCTACCTGCTGCCATGTTTCCCACACCTGAAGAAAACAAAAACACTTCTCCAAATCACCATAAAGAAATTCCCATTATTGAATTTGGTCAACCTTTACCCAGCCAAAAACTTTAGATTAACAGATTTACCGACTGGTTTCTTCAAATGGATTACGTTGTACTTCACGAATTAGTTTGATGATTTTTAATGCTTTTTTATGATCGCTCCCCTACATCCCTTCATCTTCCAAACGAACGTAGGGGTTTAGCATTGCTAAACCCCTACAATTCCAAACACCCACAGACTAAACCTAATCCTAAAAAGGGACATCTAATAACAATGTGTCCTCATAATAAATCTCACCAAGATTATCAGGATCATTTTCCCAATTTAAAGGATTATTAATAATGTAGTTTCTAATTATTTCTAATGATTTTTCATCCTGATGAATATGTTCATAAAAGTTTTTTTGCCATACCGAAGATATGCCTTTTTGATGGCAGATTTGATTAATCTTTTTAGTAACGGCACTTTTATAACTCCCGGTTCGCTCATTTTTTTTGGAGTTCGAGAAATTGCCAAAAAAACAAGAAATCTAGGTGTCGTAATGGTTTTAGCGATTTCCCGAAATTTAGCTTGAACTACCACCCCCGGTGCTAAAAACTC
>Ga0208601_1000090_pt1 | contig 20405 bp, 16 predicted proteins | sample LakMenEpi09Nov12_FD_150684 | JGI IMG/M metagenome (GOLD analysis project Ga0208601, IMG submission 150684) | Freshwater microbial communities from Lake Mendota, WI - 09NOV2012 deep hole epilimnion (SPAdes) | ecosystem: Environmental > Aquatic > Freshwater > Lake | place: Lake Mendota, Madison... | reverse complement strand
TAATTGGTATGAAGTACAGAGGAATCTGTTTACTTCTGTTATTCGTGAGCATATTTTTTCTAACCTTGGCAAGAATACCATTGCCTAGACTGCATGAATAATGTTTTTTGTCAATGCGTAAGTCCTAGATTAATAGTATTTGGTGGCGAATTACTACCCTATCAACTAATTAAAAAGTTACGCAATCTGTTTAAAACACCACCCCAATTTTTTAATATTCTTGGTCAAACGGAAAGTATTGGACATGGTTTTTATCCCATTCCAGACGACTGCAACCTTGAAGATGGATATGTACCCGTTGGTAATCCTCTAAAAGACATTCAGCAGGTTTACGTCCTTAACCCCCAACTTGAACCAGTAAAAATTGGTGAATCTGGAGAAGTCCATATTGCAGGTTCTACCCTGGCGCGGGGCTATCTAAATCGCACCGCAGCAAATGGGGAAAAATTTATTATTAATCCTTTTAATCCTCAACAACGACTCTTTAAAACCGGGGATGTTGCTCGTTATTCAAGTAATCAAAATTTAGAAATTCTTGGTCGCATTGATTTTCAGGTAAATATCCGAGGAATGCGGGTTGAATTGGAAGAAATTGAAGCAGTAATTAAACTCCATCCTAGTATCCAAGAAGCTGTGGTTTCTGCCAGAGAAGATGTATCTGGTGGTCAGCGGTTAGTGGCTTATATCGTAGTGAATAACCAAGATCTTAATTCGGGAGAATTACGCAATTTTCTTGCCAGCAAACTACCAGATTATATGATTCCCCATACCTTAATGGTCATGGAGAAATTGCCAGTTTTACCTAATGGAAAGTTAGACAGAAAAAGTTTACCCGAACCTGATTTATCAGCAATTCAAAGTGAATTTATCCCTCCGCAAACACCCACACAAGAAATCATTGCTAAAATCTGGGCGGAAGTTTTAGGCATTGAAAGAATTGGTATCCATGATAATTTTTTGGAATTGGGTGGACATTCCCTATTAGCAAGTTTAGTTATATCAAGATTGCGTGAGGCACTATCCCTAGAATTATCAATTGCCAGTTTATTTGCCGCACCAACAATTGCCACATTTAGTGAACAAATTGGATCTTCTGCCCAGAATTTACTGCCAACCTTAGAACCAGTTTCTCGAAATAGCGAATTACCACTTTCATTAACCCAGCAGCGGTTTTGGTTTCTTGATCAAATGGAAGGGGCAAATCCTGCTTACAATATTGTCAGAGTTCTCAATTTACAAGGACTGCTTAACTTTACAGGACTTGAAGGGGCGATCGCTACAATTATTAATCGTCATGAAACCCTGCGGACAAGTTTTGGAATTGCCGATGGTAAACCCATTCAAGTTATTACTGATAAATTAGCATTTACCTTACCTATAATTGATTTACAAGAATTAGCAGAAGATCACAAAACGGCTGAGGCACAAAGATTAATTACTGATGAATATCTTCGCCCTTTTGCTCTAAATGAATCATCTCTGTTAAGAGTGACATTGATGCAATTGGGGGCAGAATCCCATCAGTTATTAGTAATAATGCACCACATCATTTCTGATGCCTGGTCAGCAGGGAATTTTCTTCAAGAATTATCGGTTATTTATTCAGCCTTGACAGCGGGTTTACCTTCTCCCTTACCCCAATTATCAATTCAGTATGCCGACTATGCTTATTGGCAACGACAATGGCTGGAAAATCAACCCGCGCAACTTGATTATTGGCAACAACAATTAGCAGATATTCCCGCAGTCATTGAATTACCTACAGATCGATCACGAACAGCAATTCAAACCTTTCGCGGTGATCTCCAGAAATTTCAATTTGATTCCCAACTCACTCACAAGCTCAAAAACCTCAGTCAAAAATCGGGTTCTTCCCTATTTATGACACTTCTGACGGCTTTTGTGATCTTACTTTCTCGCTACAGTGGTCAGGAAGATATTGTTGTTGGTTCTCCCATTAGTAATCGCAATCGTGTCGCGTTAGAGCCATTAGTTGGCTTTTTTGTGAATACCTTAGTTTTACGGACTCGTCTCCAAGAAAATCCCACATTTGAAGAATTACTTCAACAGGTGCGACAGATGGCACTTGATGCTTATGCTCACCAAGATGTCCCCTTTGATCAACTTGTAGAAACCCTCCAACCTCAGCGCCACCTTAGTCATAGTCCCTTATTTCAAGTCATGTTTGTATTGCAAAATTCTCCCTCGTCAAAACTGGAATTAAGAGATTTGCAAGTTACTCAAATAGAACTACAAAGAGCGACTGCGGGGGCAAATTTTGATTTAACCTTATCAATGCAGGAAAAAGATTCAGAATTGGGAACTGAATTGATCGGTGCATTTGAATATAATGCTAATTTATTTAATGCTGATACTATTGCCAGGATGGTTGAGAGTTTTCACACCTTAATTGAGGCAGTTGTGGCTAATCCTCAAGAACGGATTAGGACATTACCTTTACTAACAGCATCCCAAGAACATCAGTTATTAGTTGAATGGAATAATACGGTAACTGATTATCCGCAAAAATCCATTCATCAATTATTTGAGGAACAAGTAGAAAAAACACCTGATGCAGTGGCATTAGTATTTGAAGATCAGCAATTAACCTACCAACAATTAAATTCACAAGCTAACAAACTAGCTCATTATTTGCAGTTTCTGGGTGTAGAACCAGAAATATTAGTGGGTGTTTATTTAGAACGTTCTTTGGAAATGATAGTAGGATATTTGGGGATTTTAAAAGCTGGTGGCGCTTATGTGCCACTTGATCCTAACTATCCCCCAGAAAGGCTTAATTATATGGTGGCAGATTCACAAATGTCCATCATCTTGACTCATTCTTTATTACTCCCACATTTATCATTAACCCTAGAGCAACCCCAAACTAAAATTATTTGTTGGGATAAAGATTTTGAAATTGAAATTGCCAATCAAAGTTCTCATAATCCTATTAATAATTTCACACCTGAAAATTTAGCTTATGTCATCTATACTTCTGGTTCTACAGGAAGACCTAAAGGTGTACTAATTCAACATTCAGCATTATTAAATCTAGTATTCTGGCACTTAAATAATTTTCAAGTAACATCATCAGATCGAACTACACAGTTAGCCGGAACAGCCTTTGATGCTGCTGTTTGGGAATTATGGCCTTATTTAGTAGTCGGAGCGAGTATATATTTAATTAAATCAGAATTTCTGCTGTCAGCAGAAACACTTCAAGAGAAGTTGATATCACATAATATTACTATTAGTTTTATTCCTACACCCTTAGCAGAACAATTATGTCTTTTACCTTGGTCAGAAAATACAACTTTGCGAACTATGTTAACTGGTGGAGATAGACTTAATTCTTATCCATCAAATAAGTTACCATTTAAGTTTTTTAATAACTATGGTCCCACAGAGAATACAGTAGTTACAACTTCTGGACAAATTTTATCAGAAGCATCAGATAGTAAATTTCCACCTATAGGTCTTCCTATTGCCAATACTCAAGTTTACATTCTCGATCGCTATCTTCAACTCCTACCGATTGGCGTTTATGGAGAAATCTACATTGGTGGACTAAGTTTAGCCAGAGGGTACTTAAATCGTCCTGACTTAACATCTGAGCGATTTATTGCTAATCCTTTTGTGGCAAATGAACGACTTTATAAAACTGGAGACTTAGGACGCTATTTACCAGACGGAAATATTGATTTTCTGGGACGGATTGATCATCAAGTTAAAATTCGGGGTTTTCGGATTGAACTAGGAGAAATTGAAACAGTATTAAGCCAACATCCTCAAGTTCAGCAGGTAGTAGTAATTGTCCGCGAAGATCATCCAGAAAACAAGTATTTAACGGCTTATATTGTTAGTAAAACAGAAACATTGACCAGTAGCGAATTACGTCAATTTCTAAAAGGAAATCTGCCTGAATATATGATACCTGCGGCTTTTGTCATCCTCAAAGCCTTACCTCTGACTCCTAATGGTAAAGTTGACAGGCTGGTTTTACCAAAGCCAGAAACAACCAATTTAGCCCTAGAAACCGCTTTTGTTGCCCCTGGAACTGCGTTAGAAGCAAAATTAGCCGAAATCTGGTGTACAGTATTAAATCGGCAGCAGGTAGGCATCTATGATAACTTCTTTGAATTGGGGGGACACTCTCTCCTGATCACATCTGTAATATCTCGCATTCGAGAACATTTTTCCATAGTTCTGCCGCTGCGTTCTCTATTTACAGCCCCGACTATCGCTGAACTTAGTCAATTAATAATTACACATATACTGGATGCCATAACAGTTGATACCTTTCCACCGCTTGTCCCTCACGCACGAGACACTTCTATTCCCCTGTCTTTTGCCCAAGAGTCTATCTGGTATTTACAACAATTAGCTCCTGAAAGTTGCGCCTACAACAGCTTTTTTATTTTACGTTTTACTGGCTCTCTTTCTGCAATTGCGTTGGAGTCCAGTTTCAATGAAATAATTCGTCGTCATGAAATATTACGCACGGCTTTTACTATAGTAGAAGGTCAACCTGTACAAGTAATTACTCCATTTCTAACTATCCCATTAGAGATTATAGACTTACAAAACCTACCCTTGATAGAGCGAACATCGGTCGCAGAAAGACTAGCTGCGCTGCAATATAATCACCATTTTGATCTGGCTTTAGTCCCGCTCATCAAAACAACTTTACTGCGACTAACTCCAGAAGAACATTGGTTGACAATAAATATGCACCATATCATCACAGATGGTTGGTCATTTGGTTTGTTGTTGGAGGAGTTGGGAATCCTCTATGCAGCTTTTGTGAATGGTTTACCTTCACCCCTACCGGAATTACCTGTTCATTACGCAGATTTTACCCTCTGGCAACGGCAATACTTTAATGAAAAGGTCATAGAAAAGCAATTGGCTTACTGGCTACAAAAGCTAACTAATACTTCACTAGAATCTAATGAAATATCTAGCAATCAGCTACAGTTGAGTAACGAAAATACCAGCGCAGCTATTTATTCTGTGGTTCTGCCAGCGTGTATTGTAACATCAATCGAAGCTCTCTGTCGTTCTCAAAAGGTCAGCATCTTTGTAATCATTCTCACTGCTCTAAATATACTTTTGTTCAAGCGCAATAGTAAGAACGAAATTTTAGTAATGGCAACTATTGGTAATCGGAGTCTGATTGAAACTGAAAAAATGATCGGTTGCTTCATCAACGATGTAATTTTGAGATCCGATCTCTATTCTGAGCAAACTGGAGAAATTCTTTTAGAACAAGCCCAAGAAACTCTCACAGAAGCCATTAATAATAAAGAAATTGCTTGTCAAACAGTCACTGACACTATCACCAGCAAACAACCATTGAATATCTCAGCATCCCTAACTATGTTACCTCCACAAAATTGGCATAACTGGATATTAGATGTTGACTTTGTATCAATAAAGCGCGATCTCGACTTGTGGGATGGAGAAATTCCCTTAGAAATTTATGTTTCTTCACCTTCTGTAAATAATCCTACGATGGAAATTAAGGTTTTCTACAGCACGGAGTTATTTACCAATGAAACCATTGAGGTTTTGTTTAGCTATTACCAGCAAATTCTTCAGCAGCTTGTCCAAGATCCAACTATTCAAGTTTGTGGATTTTTTGATTGGTGAACATTGCAAGAGTTAGATCCCCCACTTCTCTAAGAAGTCGGGGATCTGACATTAAACCATGAAGCTTTGCCACAAATTCACTAATAATCACTATTACCATGTTAGAAAACAGCCCACCAGAGTTGCAACAACAACCCAGATTTGGATCGTCTTTATTGAGATGGACTGAGTATTTCTCCAGTCAGTCAGGAGAGATAACTCAAAGCATGAGCGTTTTCATCTTGATCTGGTTTGGTCAAGTTTTATCCCTAGTTGGCTCGCGGACAACGGGTTTTGCGCTCAGTATTTGGGTCTATCAACATACGAATTCCACAACTCAATTTACACTGCTGATTCTCTCCACAACCCTACCGACAATTTTGATCTCTCCCATTGCTGGTGTGGTTGTCGATCGCTGGAGTCGGCGCTGGATCATGATTATTAGTGATTTCTGTGCAGGTTTATGTACCTTACTAATTGCTTGGTTATTTATCAAAACCAATTCATTTTGGCAACAAATCACCTTTGGCTGGAAATATTTAGTGGCACGTCCTGGACTACTCGGATTAGTCATGTTCATTGCCATTATCAACTTTCTCGTTGGTAGCGCAGAAGCTCTAACTACACCCTTAGTGCTTTCCTTTGCTTCCGCTCAATCTCTAGGGACTATCTATTCTATTGCCAGTTCTGGACTATTGGTAGGTAGTGTAGTGATGAGCATTTGGGGCGGGCTAGAACGCCAGATCAATACTATATTTGTATCAATGGCATTTTTGGGCATCTTATATGTATTAGCTGGGTTGAAGGCTTCCACAGTTATATTTACGATCGCCAATTTCTTGATATTTCTGATAATTCCCATCATCAATGGATCAATTCAAGTCATCTATCAGAAAAAAGTAGCACCAGAAGTACAGGGAAGGGTCTTTGCTTTTCGCAGTGCTGCTGTACAGGGGTTTTTACCACTTTCCTACCTAACCTGTGGAGCATTAGCTGATCAATTTTTTGAACCAATCATGGCAAAAGATGGAGCTTTAGCCCATAGCATTGGCCAGATTATTGGGGTTGGTCATGGTCGCGGTATGGGTTTAATGTTTATCATCATGGGTCTGTTTTCTCTAGTCGCAACCTTAATTGCCTACTTATATCCGCGTCTCCGCTGCGTAGAACATGAACTACCTGATGCAATTCCCGACCAACTAGAGGTTTCATAAAGCCGTCATCAAAAAATGTCCCCAAGATGCACTTTGACATCTATCCCAGCGGGTATTTCATATAACAAAAACTTATTGGTAATAAGTAACTAAATTTCATTACTAATCGGGGTCAATTTTCTGTTATAACTTTTAACTTTTCCCTTAGTATCAGAATTGAAGCAAATTTAAACCAGCGGCTAATCCCATCAGAATAGCTGTAAGGTCTGCTTGAAAATCACTTATACTGCCGATTTCACAACAGAGGATAATTAAATGGCTACTTACAAAGTTACTCTCATCACTCCAGACGGTACTAAGACTATAGACTGCGATGACGACACTTATATTTTGGATGCAGCAGAAGAAGCTGAATTTGACTTACCCTTCTCTTGTCGGGCTGGTGCTTGCTCAACTTGTGCAGGTAAAATCATTTCTGGTACTGTTGACCAATCTGATCAATCCTTCTTAGATGATGATCAAATCGAAGCTCAATATGTATTGACTTGTGTTGCTTATCCTACTTCTGATGTCACCATCGAAACCCACAGAGAAGAAGACCTTTACTAAACTTTAGTCACAAGAATTTAGTCCAAACAAGGGATTGGGGATTGGCGACTGAGTAGGAGTTTTACCAATTCCCCAATTACTTGCTTACTTTAATTTTAGTCCCAGGATAATAAAATTCCAATATCTTGGGACTAGACCAACCTAATTTGGCTAGATTCTGAGCGCCTGTTTGGCTTAAACCCACTCCATGTCCTAAACCACCACCAATAAAAGCATATCCCCAGAGATTGGTTTGACCTTTATTCAATGGTTGAATGTAAAAGAGCGTGCTAATAGGGGCTGCAAAGGCACTGCGAACTTCGTCTTTTTGTAAGGTGAAAATGCCAATATCAGTTTTCACAGCCAGTTTTAAAATCCGGCCGCTGGAACTGCGTTCAACTACAGACATGGCTTGAATTTTTTTGAACTTGCTATAGGGGCTTTTTTTGGCCTGTAAGAATTTCTGCAAGTCTTGGGTAATTCTATTGATATCCGTTTCTCTGTGCCAACGGAATACATCCCATTTACTCTCATTAAATCCCGCTTTAAGATTGATAAATTTCTCGAAGTTCTGATCATTTGCTAAATTCTGACTCGACAAGTTCCAAAGATTTTGATTAGCAGCATCTATGACAGGTTTTAAATAGGGACGATCTTCTCCATTCCAGATATCACTAAAGTTAGCGGTAACACCACCTGTAGTGGAAGAATATAAAGCATCAACTATTTCGTTATTATAAGTGAGTACCTGACCTCTGGTCGAGGCGATCGCCTGATCTGTATTTTTGGCAACTCCGCTGATTCCTTGATAAACTTGACAGTGAGTGTCAGCACATAACTGATAATTATCTACCGCAAATCTGCGGAGGTTTCGCAAGGCATAGGTGCGAGCAATAATTGCTTGTGCTTCTAGGGCTGCCATTGGCGCATTTATCCCAATTTCATGGGGTAAAACTCCCCGCACATAAGTTTCTAATGGGACTGTATTTACTAAAGTATAATGCCCATAGGCGTTGGGCTGCAAGGTCATTTTTCCCGGATAAACACGCTTTTGTTGAGGCTGTTCATCTGTATTCACCTTAATTGAGTCTTTACCAGCAGTTATTTCTAGATAATTAGGACTATAATTTTTACCATTTACTACCCAAGTAATTTTTGGTACTTTTGATAAAATGTTGGTTGCCAAGTAAGCATTTTTATCACCGGATGTTTCTATACTTTTTAATAGTAACCGACGAATTAAGGGAGTGCTGTAAACGTCCCGTTTTGCCCATACTTGCCAACGTTCTGGTTGGGATATTTCCACTTCTATCCCCAGGGAACGCCAGTGGTTAGCGTTATCTTCCGCTGTTTCAAAGGTGCGAAAGTCACCCAGCACTAAGACTTCCTGAACCACTGTTTGGGTTAAGGGCTGCATGACTGTTGTTAACTGGATGGGTTTGTCGGTGACTAGGGTTTGTTGCTGAGTACCCACTGTAAATTTTAATGTTAAGCGATCGCCTTTTGTGGGTGCTAATTCTAATTTGTCTGTGGGTTTAGCCCCAAATCGTTGGACAATACCAATTTGCAATTTTACATCCTGGTTGTTGCTTACGGGTTCTGATGCGGCAGCCAATCCCAATAGGCACAAGGTTGTTATTAATCTGTAGGAAGAAGGCCAAATAAATATTTTCATGAAAACTAATTCTAATTGCCCTTATGCTGTCGGAGTGGTTTTAAATTAATTAACTCAAGTTACTCATGATAATAAGATGCAGGGCGGCAGGATGAATCACAAATTACTAATAATCAACTTAGATAATTAGTAACGGGGAATATTAGATATTTTTAACTTACGCGCTTCTATAATACCATTACGTCTTTTTTTCAGCACACTTGCAAATCAAACTCATTATGAGTATGATTTAACTAAATCTTGCTTTATCACCCATATTTTATGCTGGAAATTGATTTTACCGAGAATTTGCGGAATTTAATGCAAACAGTCGGTTATGAGAGTTTTAAATCTTTAAGTCGTGCTGCTGGTGTTTCACAATGGCAAATTTTGCAGTTGCGGAGGGGAAAAATCGGACAAATGCGGATAGAAGTATTGATAAAACTGTCAGAGATTTTACAGATATCTTGGACTGAGTTGGTAGAAAATTTCAGCGTTGATGGTTTATCTTCAAGTTTCCACAAAACTCATTCCTCTCATAAAAATATAGACTTATTAAAGCAAATTACAGATTTACAAGTTGAGTATGAACGATTAACATTGTCAATGTTAGAACAAAGAGAAGGATTAAAACAGGAATTTCAGCGGTCAAGTTTACAAATATTGGAATCTTTAATATTACAATGGCCAACAGCAGCACATAGAGCCAGGGAAGATCACCAGTTATCAGCAGTAAAAATATTACCTTTGGTAGATACGCCTTTAAAAAGATTATTACAGGATTGGAATGTAAAAGCGATCGCTTCTGTAGGCACAGAAATACCCTATAATCCTCAATTCCATGAATTATTAGCAGGAACAGCACAACCAGGAGAGATTGTTAAAGTCCGTTATACAGGTTATATGCAACATGATCAGCTTTTATACAGAGCTAGAGTAAGTCCCAGATAAAGTTTATGCTCTTTTGAGTTTGATGGTTATTTGCTGATGAATTTATTGAAAATTACTCCATATTTTTGTGTACTAAATATCTTTCTATAATCTAATGTCAGGATATACTAATAAAATTAAAATCAGCACATTCTTAAATAAATCAAAATTAGAATATTATGAATCAGCAGGTGAAAGTGATTGCAATCAGTGGGAGTTTTAATGCTACTAACTCACAAAATTTTCAACAAAGTATTAAAGAAGTAATTGATAAGAGAATCTCCATTGTGTTGATTGACTGTCATCATGTTACCTTTATGGATAGTTCTGGATTAGGCACTCTGGTTTTAACATTTAAAGCTTTACAGGAATCGGGAATAAAGATGGTTATTTGTTCAATTAATGAGCAAGTTAGGATGCTATTTGAATTAACTGGTATGGATGGCAAATTTACAATTGTTCCTAGTCAAGAAGCATTTGAAAATATTTTGCTTTCTGCTACTTGATTAATCAAATTTAACTTGAAGAATAGATAAATCATCCTCAAATGTCTCTTTGGAGTTTAAGTTAATTAGGTAATCCAGGATATAATCAAGTTGGTTATCAACAGAATACTGTAAGCTAATTAAAATCTGAATAAAACCTTCTAAACTCCAAAGAGTACCATTTGATTGAGTGATTTCGTAAGCACCATCACTAAAAATATAAAGGATGCTAGATTTTTCAATCTGACAATAAGCATCTGTATATTTAGCTTCAGGAAACATTCCTACAGGCATTCCTGGAGTTTTTAATCTTTTTACTTCTGTATGAGTAGGAGAATTGCCAGAGAGGATAATAGCTGGTGGATGTCCAGCACTAGAGTATGTTAATTGACGGCTAACTCGATTATAAACTCCATACCAAATCGTAAAATATTTATCATTTTGATAATTCATTTGAAAGGTATTATTTAAAGCTGCCAATACCTCACTAGGTTGATAGTAATTTAAATCTTTGAGCGCGCGGGAACGTAAGAGATTTAGTACAGAAATTGAAGGTAGAGTAGCTTTAAGTCCATGACCGGCAACATCTAGTAGATAAATAGCTAAAGTATCAGCATCAAGCCAATTATAATCAAAACAATCCCCACCAAGTTGTCGTGATGGCAAAAACGTAAACTGAATACTCAGGTGCTTATTTACAGGAAGGGGTAAAAGGGATTTTACATATTCTGTAGCTTCGGCTAATTCTGTTTCTAAAAGTAGCTTTTGGGTCTGTAAATCCTGACTTAATTGATGCAGACGTAACCCGGCTCTAACTCTTGCTTGTAGTTCATTGTGTTCGATAGGTTTGGAGATAAAATCATCAGCACCAGCATCTAATCCCTTAACTCTATCTGCGACGGAATCTAAAGATGTTAATAAAATAAAAAATGTGGTAGATAATTTGGGATCTTTTTTAATGATATTACATACTTCTATCCCACTTAATCCCGGCATAATCCAATCACATATAATTAAGGCTGGAGGTGAATCCAGAGTTCTTAAAATTCCTTCTTCTCCTGTACTCGCAGTAATAACTTGATAACCTTGTTTTTCTAAGATTCTTTTGAGGAACATTTGGATGGGTCGGTCATCATCAATAATTAGGATTTCAAACATGAGATTATTAGGAAAGGGGATTTAACCAAAACAATATAACTTGTTTTAATTGATTTAAATCTCGATAGACTTCTTGTTTTAACCATTGTCCTAAAGCATCAAAGGGGCTAAAAGAACTTCCTGGTTGCCATTTAACATCTTGTCCTAAAGGTGTGGTATGAGTGCCTAATAAGGTTTGTGTTGTTACCATATTAGGAAAGAGTTGTTCTAAAATTCTTGTTAAGTTTGCTGATTGATCCAGGGTATCTTTATTAAATCTGATTACTAAATTCCGCCGAATCTGATAGCTGTCTTGGACTATTTGGTTAGTTTGTGCGGGTGTAGGTGTAAATTCAATGTCTAATTGGGAATTGAACTGGGAATTTAACTGTTCTACTAATGGTATGGCTTCATTGGCAGCAAAGTTATTAAAGGATATTAAAATATTACCAGCCCGTTGGATTGGAAACAGGCTACCAATTAGTAAATGGAGTTTACAACCCATGCTATGTCCGACTCCATAGGTGGGAAGGTACAGCTTGCGGAGTTTTCCAGCGTCTTGTAACTTTTCTAGGGTATATTCAAATTTAAGTTGGACAGATTTAGCGATCGCTATATGATCTAATGTATTGACAAAAGGTGTGGCAATAATCACATATCCTTGATCTGCTAAGTTTTCCAGTAACCAACGATAAGTTAAATGTGGTAAAGTGGCGACAAATGCACCACCTAAAAAATGAATAACCCCGATAGGATTACGGGGAATAAGTACCCAATTGCCTCTAATTTCTTGCCAGTTCATGTTAAAATAGGAGTCAGGAGTCAGGAGTCAGGAGAAGAAAGAAGAAAGAAGAAAGAAAGAAAGAAAGAAAGAAAGAAAGTATTTTCTATAGATATATTTTACATTTACACCTAAATATATCTCAAGTATTAACTTTGACTTTGCAAGTTTTTCATTTCCTGCTGTACATCTAGGGAAATTTGCAAAGCTTCATTTAATAATCTACCATGTTCGGTTGCTTCTTCAGTAACTTGCATTGATGCCAAAGCTGCTAAATTATTGGTAAATAAATCAGAATTAGTGATAATAAAACTTTTATTTTCTCGCAAAATTCTCTCTGTTTTTAAAGCGCGGATTAAATCATTTCTAGTTAATTCAAGTGCTAATAATACTTTTTCTCTTGCTTGTATACTTACTCCTAAGTTGCCAACATCTTCAATTTGGTCGTTAATATCTATAGCTTTAATCACGGAATTATATCTTTCCACATCATTTAGTAAAATCCGTAAAGAATTTGTCATATTCTGTTTGAGAAACTTACTTTTGCCTTTCCATAATAAATATAATAGAATTTGTATACTCCCACCTGTCCATAAAACAAAGATAATTAATGATAGCCAAGATGATAGTTTTACTAACAGGTAAGTACAAACAGAAATAGCAAGTCCAGCGAAAACCACAGTAGCAATTTCTGTTTTTTGAGCTTTTTCTAGCAACCTTATACCGAATTGCTGAATAACATCAGTAATAATTATTAATTTATTATGAACAGGTAAGTTAGTCGCATCTTGAAGTTGATCATGACTAATATCCAATCCCTGTAAATCATCTCGCACAGGTGCTAAATCCTTAACATACTATTGATTTAGTCTAATATAACAAGTGGATTTCCAGAATGGCAATTAATCGGTGATTTTAGGGGTATTCAATGTTGATAATGTGTAAGAAATAAATGTTGATACCATCAAAAACCAACCACTTTTCAAGTTCTACATGATTCTTCCTTCTTCCTCCTCTTTCTTCTTCTTTCTTCCTTTCTTCCTTTCTTCCTTTCTTCCTTTCTTCCTTTCTTCCTTTCTTCCTCCTGACTCCTGACTCCTGACTCCTGACTCCTGACTCCTCCCTTAAGTTACTTGCAACAAATAGCTCATGCAGTTACCCATTAAAAAATAAACTACTAGCATTGCTGCTGCGGCTAATGCCACTAATGTACCAGCCAGCATCAGCGAAAATTCTTTATGCTCATAAGCTTTTTCCATCAGGTGTAGCGACCATGCTACAAGTGCCACATCAAAGATTAAAATAGGAACCAACATATTTCTTAATATTTCTTCATAGAAGTACCCTTATCTTAACACTGTTTTGGATAACTGTGTTTTATCTTCAACAGATGCAGTTGGTCGCTTTCTTCTGTCTAATATCAAGTAGGAAGACGGACGAGAACATGGCGTTCTTGCAAATAAGTTTTAATTTGTGCTACACTCAGTTTCCCAAAATGTAACAAAGACGCTAAAAGTGCAGCTTCGGCTTTACCTTCTGTTAAAGCAGTGTGAATGTGTTCACAATTTCCCGCACCACCAGAAGCAATCACGGGAATTTCTACAGCATTAGCGATCGCTTTTGTCAAGTCCAAATCATAACCAGCTTGAGTACCATCAGCATCCATACTCGTCACCAACAGTTCTCCAGCCCCTCGTCTTGTGACTTCTTCCGCCCACCATAGAGCATCAATACCAGTATTTTCTCTACCACCGCGAACGTAGACATCCCAGCCAGGATTCTCAGGATTAAGTCTACGTCTAGCATCAATAGCTACAACAATACACTGATTACCAAAGCGATCGCTGGCATGATTAATTAAATCTGGATTTCTGACCGCCGCGGAATTAATACTAACCTTATCCGCCCCGGCTCGTAACAAATCTTTAACATTTTCTAAGGTTTGAATCCCACCACCCACAGTCAGGGGAATGAAGACCTGTTCAGCAGTCCGGTAAACCACATCAATAATCGTGTCCCTGTCTTCATGAGTAGCCGTAATATCTAGAAACACTAACTCATCTGCACCGGCTTCATTGTAAACCTTGGCCAGTTCTACAGGATCACCAGCATCCTTGAGATCCACAAAGTTAATTCCCTTCACAACTCTGCCCGCCTTGACATCTAGACAAGGTAAGATTCTTTTAGCCAACATAATGACGTTTTCACTCCCGGTAATTGCTAGGAATTTAAATTGTAAAGGTAATTGGGGAATAGTTGACAAGATAGGATCAACATATAATAGGTCTTGTCCAGACGAAAAACTAATTAAACAAATATACAGGCAAAAGGCAAGAAGCAAGAGGCAAGAGTAAAGAGTAAAGAAGTTTTCAGCGATTTTACATTTCTTTACACAGTTTGGTTTTATTGTGTTCACCTACTTAATGAAATAAATATTTATATTGTGAAAATAGTATCTGTATTCTCAACTAACCCCAAATATCCTATACTGATTTTACTTATGAACTGCTAAATCCCTATTTCTGTACTTCTGAATCCCTGAAAATTATGGCGATTATCTCTTCCAAAAAACAGCCTCCAGAACCGAATGGAGAACCCAAACAGCAACGGGAATCAGCCAAAGTACCCCCCGCAGAAAATCTGTTACAATCGGAAGCGGCTATTAATGAACAAGGGAAACCAGAAGAGAGTATTCGTCCCCAGTGCTTTGCTGATTACATCGGCCAAAAGGATTTAAAGGATGTTTTAGATATAGCCATTAAAGCCGCTAAATCTAGAGAAGAAGTCATGGATCATTTGCTGTTGTATGGACCACCAGGTTTAGGTAAAACCACAATGGCAATGATTTTAGCATCAGAAATGGGGGTAAGTTGCAAAATTACCAGCGCCCCAGCATTAGAACGGCCACGGGATATCGTGGGGTTATTGGTAAACCTGAAACCAGGAGATGTGCTGTTTATAGATGAAATTCATCGGTTATCACGGATGACAGAAGAAATTCTGTATCCAGCGATGGAGGATTATCGCTTAGATATTACGGTGGGTAAAGGTTCTAGTGCCAGAATTAGAAGTATACCTTTATGTAAATTTACCTTGGTAGGAGCGACAACTCGCGTCGGAGCTTTAACTTCACCCTTGCGCGATCGCTTTGGCTTAATTCAAAAGTTGCGTTTTTATGAAGTAGAAGAACTGACTAAAATTGTTCTCCGCACTGCTGAATTATTACAAACCGCAGTTAATCCAGATGGGGCGACAGAAATCGCCAAACGTTCACGGGGAACACCAAGAATAGCCAATAGATTATTAAAAAGAGTCCGTGATTATGCGGAAGTGAAATCTTTTCTGGAAATTAACGCAACCGTTGCCGCAGAAGCATTACAACTATTCCAAGTAGATCCTTGTGGATTAGACTGGACAGATAGAAAAATGCTCAGTGTGATTATTGAAAACTTTAATGGTGGGCCAGTGGGTTTAGAAACTATCGCTGCTACCACTGGGGAAGACACCCAAACCATTGAAGAAGTATATGAACCATATTTAATGCAAATAGGTTATTTAAGCCGGACACCCAGGGGGAGAATCGCAACTAAAGCAGCCTATCAACACATGGGTTTTAAACCCCCTAATGAGCAATTATCATTACTTTAGACCAGATCCCCGACTTCTTGAAGAAGTCGGGGATCTTAAAGATATAAAAATACTAATTTAGTCTAAACTCCAGTTGCTACTAGCTGTTGATTAGTAACAGGAGCAAAAATATCTTCGTAATTTTGGAAAATTTCAAATACTGAATCAAGCTGGGTAAGTTCCAAAATCAACTTAACTGGAGCTTTGACATTACAAAGAACTAACCGACAACCACTTTGACGCGCTGATGTAAGTCCCTTGACGAGGGGGACTAATCCAGAACTATCCATGAAATCCACTTCTGATAAATCTATAACCCAGAGTTGGTGATGCTGAGGTTCAATTGCAGCCATCTGTTCGCTCAAGATAGTACCACTATCCAGGTCTATACTACCTTGAGGTTTGAACAAAATCACTTGGCGTTCTTGTGTAAGAGTCATAAATTTAACTTTGTATTTGAAACACTGATAAAGGAAAAATTGACATCAATACTGTTTATAATTCAACCGCATAATGACTGTTTTCGCAAATTTATGGGAATTAACAGCAGCACAGTTGAGAAAAAGTTTTTTCAGTATTTATGCCGTATAATTTGTTGACAAGTTTTTCTAGTATAAGCATAATTTACTGCTAATTTCGGTAACGAACTTATCATTATCTAAAATTATCTATAGCAATCCGGTTTGATTCATGAACTTACTTGTAGAGATAGGGAACAGGGAACAGGGAACAGGGAACAGGGAACAGGGAAGGAATTTTCTTCATTCTTCATCCTGACTCCTGACTCCTGACTCCTCCTATTGCGGTTTGATTGACACCCTAGCCAAAAACAGGCAAAGATATGGTAAAGGTAAAAATTTGTAAACTCGGTGGTGCTGGATGTCTTTTGAGCTACTTTCACTAGAAAACATCCAAGAAATTGCTCATAATTATGGTTATTTAGCGATTTTTTTGGGAATATTGCTAGAAAATTTGGGCATTCCTCTTCCTGGAGAAACCGTCACGATTGTTGGTGGTTTCCTTGCTGGTAGTAATGAATTAAATTACTGGCTGGTTCTCGGTAACGCTATTGGAGGTGCTGTAATTGGTGGTAATTGCGGCTATTGGATTGGTAGAGTTGGCGGTTGGCCTTTTCTGCTCCAAGCTGGCAAGATTTTCCGCATTTCCGAAGTCCGACTGCTGAGTATTAAAGAGCAATTTACGGAAAACGCCGCTAAAGCTGTATTTTTTGGCCGCTTTTTTGCCTTATTGCGGATTTTCGCTTCACCACTTGCGGGTATAGCAGAAATGCCCTTTGGTAAATTCCTGATTTATAACGTAGCTGGGGCGACCACTTGGGCTAGTGTCATGGTAACTTTAGCCTTTTTTGCGGGAAGGATTATTTCCCTAGAACAATTGGTGGCTTGGGTAAGTAAATTTGCAATTTTGGCGTTACTTATTTTAGTTGCTGTGATTGCTATACCAATTTGGTTAGAGTCCCGCGAAGTTAAGCAGCAAACAGAAGAGTAGTAAAGATACCCGACTTCTTTAAGAAGTCGGGGATATGAATTATTACTTATTCTGTTGCGCCCAAATGCGAGTAGGTAGTCCCCAAACGTAGATAAAGCCTTCTGCGGCTTTGTGATCAAATTGATCTTCTGCGCCGTAGGTGGCTAAATCGGGAGTGTAGAGGGAATTATCACTCCAACGGCCAACTATGGTGGCGTTACCTTTGAAAAGTTTTAACCGCACGACACCAGAAACTTTTTCTTGTGTTTGTTGAATAAAAGCATCTAAAGCTGCTTTGAGTGGGCTGTACCAAAGTCCGTTATATACGAGTTTGGTATAGGTTTCTTCCATACCTCGTTTGTACTGACTGACATCTGCTGTTAAAGTGAGGCTTTCTAAGTCACGGTGAGCGTTAATTAGAACTATCATTGCTGGTGATTCGTAAATTTCCCGTGATTTGATTCCTACCAAGCGGTTTTCAATCATGTCAATCCGCCCAATCCCATGATTACCAACGATTTTATTGAGTTGTTCAATTAACTCCACAGGCTGTTTTGATGTGCCATTGATGGTGGTAGGAAGCCCTTTTTGGAACCCAATTTCTAGATATTCCGGTTCATTGGGAGTATCAATTATGGCTTTGGTCATTTCATAGATTTCTTCTGGCGGCTCATTTGCTGGATCTTCCAATGTACCAGCTTCAATACTGCGACCAAGCAAGTTTTTATCTATACTGAAGGGAGAAGATTTTTTCACCGGTGCAGGAATACCACATTTCTCACCATAGGCTATGGTTTCCTCCCGACTCATACCCCATTCTCTCGCTGGTGCAAGGATTTTGAGGTTGGGGTTGAGGGCTGTACAGGAGACATCAAAGCGTACTTGGTCGTTGCCTTTGCCTGTGCAACCGTGAGCGATCGCATCTGCACCATATTTTGCAGCAGCTTCTACTAATATTTTAGCAATCAAAGGTCGAGCCAGGGCTGTTCCTAAAGGATAGCGATTTTCATAGAGGGCGTTGGCTTGAATCGCTGGAAATGCGTAGTCTTTAACAAATATATCCTTAACATCCACTACCAAGGATTCACTTGCACCGGATTTCAGGGCTTTTTCTCGAACTGGTTCTAATTCATCTCCCTGACCTAAATCTGCTGCTAGGGTAATTATCTCTTCTACTCCCCACTCTTGCTTTAAATAGGGAATGCAAACAGAAGTATCAACTCCACCAGAATATGCTAGAACAACCTTTTTAGCGCGACCCATGAATTTCTCCACTTAGGAAAACAAAGAATGAGTTATTATTATATCTGACTTGCCTAGCGTATATTTTCTTGTGCAACAGTAACTTTGTTATATTTGTCTTATTCTCAATATGGTCAGTAGTTTTTTTGGGTGAAACTGTGTTTTTTAGTATTGTCATTCCTACTTATAATCGCTTACCAATTTTGGAAAAGTGCCTCCGCGCTTTGGAGAGTCAGGAGTTCAGCAACAAAAACTATATAGAAGGTTATGAAGTTGTATTGGTAGATGATGGTTCTACTGATGGTACTTTGAACTGGTTAGCAGTACACAAAGATGAGTTTTCTCATGTCCGCTGTTTTGAACAGAATCATGCAGGTCCGGCTGCGGCGCGAAATTTAGGGGTAGAAAAAGCCCAAGGTGACACAATTATTTTTATTGATAGTGATTTAGTGGTTTTGTCTAACTTCCTGCAAGCTCATACAAATGCTTTGGTACAAGGAAAAGAGAAATTAGGAAATAACTGTTTTTTTACTTACGGTGCTGTAATAAATACTTGTAATTTTGCCAATCCCACCGCTGAACCCTATAAAATCACAGATTTTTCCGCTGCTTTCTTTGCTACGGGTAATGTGGCTATTCCTAAACGTTGGTTAGAAGAAGCTGGTTTATTTGATAATGGGTTTCAACTTTATGGTTGGGAAGATTTAGAATTAGGTGTGAGGTTAAAAAAATTAGGTTTGCAATTAATTAAATGTCCTCAAGCTGTTGGTTATCATTGGCATCCACCTTTTAGTTTACAGCAAATTCCTAAGTTAATTGATCAGGAAATTCAACGGGGAAGAATGGGAGTTTTGTTTTATCAAAAACATCCTACTTGGGAAGTAAAAATGATGATTCAAATGACTTGGTTTCATCGTTTATTATGGGGGATTCTTTCTGTAAACGGGTTATTGAATGAAAAAACTATGTCCCCATTTTTGCAATGGTTGATTGATTTGGGTAAGCCACAATTGGCTTTAGAAATTGCCCGAATTTTCTTGAATTGGTATAATGTAAAGGGTGTTTATGCGGCTTATTCTGAGATAGAAAGTAAATAATTAAATAATTGTGGACTAATTCCTCTAACCATATTTTTGATATTGTTTTTTATGAAAATAACGCGTCTTGTCACCCGTTAAGGTTCGCTACATATAAGCAGTTGCAAATTCCTGTAGTTCCCATTTAGGAGTAATTACCCTTAAAGTATCTAAACGCGATCGCTTCCTTTAAAAGATATTTCGCCAGTAATGCCTTAAGTCAAAATGCCTCTTCCCCACTCTCCACTGCCTACTTCCTATTTTCAAGACACATCTATTATCTAGTTTTTATTACTTGTTATATTCAGTTTTCCATTGCCCATTCCAATTCTCACAAGGTGTTGATAAGCATTCAGGTTTAATAATAGCTGAGACATTTTGAATGCGATCGCTTCCTAAATTACCCCTACCATCATTAAACGATATGTCACCAGTTATGCCTTTAAAAGGTGTAATACGATTAATTAAATATTGTTGTAAACTAGGACTTACGCACTGTACAAATTAACTATCATGTGTATGAACGATATTTGGTCGTTTCAGGCTTTGCGGATGAAGTCTAGATAAATAGCGATCGCTAAAAAATCATCGAAAAATCGGGTTTAAATC
>Ga0208601_1000085_pt1 | contig 22285 bp, 21 predicted proteins | sample LakMenEpi09Nov12_FD_150684 | JGI IMG/M metagenome (GOLD analysis project Ga0208601, IMG submission 150684) | Freshwater microbial communities from Lake Mendota, WI - 09NOV2012 deep hole epilimnion (SPAdes) | ecosystem: Environmental > Aquatic > Freshwater > Lake | place: Lake Mendota, Madison... | reverse complement strand
ACTAAGTAAGTGGACGTTAAATAACCAAAATGTGTAACGATATGTAAATTCACCTCAATGCGTTATTGTGGTTGAGTTTTAGCCATTTCACAAAACGAAATATACTTTGATTTTTCTCCGCCTACCTACTTAGATTTATTTTCCGTATTTACTTATCTTTACATAGTTTGGTTTCTTTGCGCCGACTTACTTAATACTATTAATAGTAATCTAATTGGCTGTATAAATGTAAGTTCTAAAAATACTAAAACTAAATCAAATAAAAAAAGAGTTGAAAAAATTGAGAAATTACGACAATTAGGTTTAAGTGATCAAGAAATTGTAGAAATATTAGAATTACCTTTAGAGGTCGTTCAAGAAGTGGAAGTTTAAACTTGGGATATTAAATCTACTAATTATCTAAGATAAGGAAATGGTGCGTTACGTTATCACTAACGCACCCTAGGAATAGATTATTTTTCAAAAATAGTTAATAATACAAACCCTAATAAGTGATAATGACCTAAACAATTTAAACCAGCATTATTACCCATTTTTTCTCTTTGTTTCTGACTATAAAACCGAATTCCTGTGGGAGAATGGGGCGTAATTTGACATGGTGATGAGTTATTAAAGGTAATGTCTACTAAATAAAACTTACCACCGGGAGAAAGTACCCTTGCTACTTCATTTAAAACCTGTTCTGGTTGGGGATAATGCAAGAAACTAATAGTATTAAAAACTGCATCAAATTGTCCCTCAGCAAAGGGGAGATGTTCAGCATTACCTTCAAGATAAATTAATCGGGGACGGTGGCGATTATTTTGTCTAGCTATCCGCAACATTTGGGGAGATAAATCTAAACCCGTGGCTGTAATTTCTGGAAACTGAGTTGCTAATCTATTTAATAAGCGTCCAGTCCCACAACCTAAATCAAGTACATTTGCATTTGGTTGTAATTCAACTTTTGTAAGTAATCTTTGATGGATTGCTTGATAAATAAAAGAAGGAAATGCCCAATCATAACTATTTGCCCAACGGTCAAATAATTCTTTTTTATTATTGACAAAGTTACTAATCATGGCTGCTATATTTTTGTGTTAATTTTATTATAACAAGATAGATGATAGATCCCCGACTTCTTTAAGAAGTCGGGGATCTGGTGATTTTAGTGATTAAAATATAATTTAGGACTTACAACCAATCTCGATAGGCTGAAATTTCGGTTACTCCAATTTCAAAAGGTGATCCTTTTCCAAAAGGAGGATAAACGCGAATTTTGGCATTTTTAGTAAATCTTTCCAGTCTATTTCCCAATTGGGGAATATTGCTGACTATGTGCCAATAAGCCACTATATCGGGACAGTCTACAATTAACATCAAAGTAGTATTATTTGTAGTCATGTACCACTGACAATTAGATAGTAATACTTGGGTAATGCGATCGCACGCATAGAAGAAGCATTTACCAATAGATTGTTCCAATTCCAAATGGAGAATTCCATCCTCTTTTGTTACCTTTGTAGGCGGTAAATCATCGGGAGGAAGCAAAGAAAGTTTAGACATAATTCCGCACCTCTTGATTGTAGCGTTGCAAACTTTCTCGATTTTTTTGCAGAGAAAAAGATGAGGGTTTTAACGCTAGTGTGCTGAGATCTAATTCGTCCTGAAATTTCTTGATTTTGTCACGACAACCGTTGACATCACCGATAATTGAATTCTCAATCAAATAGTCTTCATCAAAACAAATATTTGTCCGATCAAATGCTGGTTGTTGAGGACTTTTCTGCATTACTTGAGTTGAGTTAGCTGTCATTTCTTTGCTGAAATGGCGAATAAAAGGCAATGCTTCATTTACCGCTTCATCATGAGTTTTACCCACAAAAAAGAACCGCGCTAACAGGAACTTATCAGCACCAATGGAATTAAATTCCCGATATTTATTGACTGTCTTCTTGAGTCTTTCTAGGGAAAAAGGTGGACCACCCATGATTCCAAAGGAATTTTCAGCAGCAAATTCAATTGCATCATGATCACCACTAGCAACATATATGGGAATTGGTTTTTGCAATGGTTGGGGATGAATTGTGAGATTTTCGCATTGATAATATTCGCCATTAAATGATACGTTAGTCTCATATAAAAGCTTTTGAATCAATGCCACTGACTCTAACATTCTGCTGCGAGATTCCTGAGTTGTCACCCCAAAATGTTTATTTTGCTGCGGAAATGGACCACCCTTAGCAACCCCAAAAGCCAGCCTACCACTACAAAGATTGTCCAACGTAGCAATATCTTCAGCCACGCGAATTGGCTGATGAAATGGCAATAATACAGCGGCAGTTCCTAGACGAATTTGCGAAGTCACACCTGCCAAATGTGCCAATAACAGCAAAATTGAAGAACTGAGATTGAACTCATTAAAATGATGTTCTGTTACCCAAGCTTCTTCAAAACCTAAACTTTCAGCCTCTTTTACCAATAAAACTTGCTCAAAAATAGTCCGTCTAGCATCTAGGTGATGATTTTCGTAATTGCAGAAAAGTCCTGTTTTCATTGTTGACCAAATATCAGATTAGGCTGCCATTAATTGCAACTCCAACCATAATCGAGGTTCAGACTGTTTTAACTTCGACATAGGGTCACGTAGCAATCGTTTAGCATTGAAACAAACTACTTGAATTAACCCCATATTTTCGGCTAATTCTCTGAGGATTTCTTTTTTGGCTTCAATATAGGGCATGATGTCTTCTCGACAATAAATTCCTATATATTGAAACCGTTTTGCAGGTCGTCCCCAAAAGCAAGTGATAACTTTCACGTGGCAGCCTTCTAAAAGTTCTCCCACGGAGGGATAATAGTCATTTACGACTCTAATAAATTCTTGGGCTAGGATGTCTTCAGTAATCATGTGACTGATTCTTCTGTAGCTTCCATAACTCTATTTAGTATAACATATAATTGTCATTTAAATCTGACAAAATTAATAATAAAATACCAGATCCCCGACTTCTTTAAGAAGTCGGGGATCTAAATATCTCAAGTTTTTATCGAGAATTACGTTCTGCTACTAAAACATCAGCAATAATATCTGGTAGACTTTTCAAATCGGTATATCCTTCTGCACCAGAAATTGGGGAAATAAAAGTATAATTAGGGTCACAAACTCCTGTGTCATAAACCTGCATAAACCATCTATCAGGTAATCCCTCTACACCCAATTCTACAATATACCAACTCTCACCCATTAAGCGAGAATTAAATACTGTAAACCAATCTCTAAAATCATCAGCAATATTCCAATCTGCTAAGAGAAATTCTAATGATATTTTTCCAGCATCAGTTGCGGTCAATAACATGATTACTCCTGAGTGACAACTTGATCAGAAACTTCAGGATATAAACCTAATTCTTTAGCTAATTGTTTAGCAACAAAAAATAGAAATTGCGCTCCATCTTGATTACCTTGATGAGCAAACATTGTGGCTACTTGTAACATTGATTGAACTAAACCAGAATCAATTAATTCGGGTTTTGCTTCTAAAACTTCTGGTTCTTGACCATTAGGACATTGGAGAAGTTCATCAATTAAATTAAAATACTGTGTTTGGCGTTCGTCTGTCATGATAATTTAGTTTATGGTGAATGATTAACTTGAAAAATTACTGTTCGATGCTTTGTTGCCACATTCTTTCTAAGATAGCAATGTGTTCTTTTAATACAGCAGCACGATAGACAAGATATCTGTCATAAGCAATAATTCCTATACCAGTACAAATCGGTGTGATTAAAAATATCCATTGCAAAATTGTTGCTAATTTGTATTTTTTTGCCGCAATTTTTAATTGATGTAGAAAGTTATTGTTAGATAATTTAACCTTGACTAAAGATGGCTGAGTATTGATAATTTTTTGTTGGGGAACTAATTGAGGAGATGCTATATTTATTTTCGGCAATTCACAGGATAAATTCTGTGTTTTAACGAACTCTCTATGTTGTCCCCAAACTATAGCAAATACTACTACCCCTGGAGAAATTAATGCTAAAGTTACCAAACTTACAGTCAGCACATTTAAAAGTTTGACTTTCATATTTATTCTCCATTGCCAGGTATAGATTACCTAGATAGAAATAAAATTTCTATTAGATTGATTTTTGCACCTTTTTGTTATTCAAAATATGCTGATCAAAATCTCCTCAAAAATAAAATTATGTCCTTTCTGTATGGAGTAATACAGATAGTATTTAGATGAATCTTGAGAGATATAGGAGTTAAGAAGTCCCCCCTGATTCGTCAGACTTTCATCTTAGGAACTTCGGGGGGTAGAGGGGAATCTCTGCGTAAATCCTATATCGTTTATATCAGTTGCCTTTCTGGTCCTAGCTTTAAGGGATGCCAATTAATATTATTAAGATAATTACGACAATACTCACAGCCTGTAATCCTGACTGTGCAAGCATTTAAAAAAATATTTGGTGTAGGGGTGCTAGTATTTATTGAGTGGGGTACTAGCATTTTTGAGGGAAGGGACGGGGGATTTTGTACTCAAACTCAAACTAAGATGGGCTATTGGTTTGAGATATTTTGAAAGGAAGATTCACAAGTACAAACTGTACTCAAATCACAGGATCTCATGACAAGGCTAGACCTAAGATATCTTGAATAACTCAGAAACAAAATTAAGATATTCTAAGGAAGAAATTGTATTCTAATTTTCATTAATTACTAATATTTTTAGCGGACTAGATAGAAGTTATGCTAAAATAGCTATGGCTGATATCAAAACTCAATCAGATAAATACTTAACCAAAATAGATTAATATATAAATTTTAGGGCTTAATAAATGCGAATTGCTAAAGACGTAACAGAACTTATTGGTAAAACTCCATTAATTCAGTTGAATAAAATTCCCCAAGCCGAGGGAGTGGTAGCTAGGATAGTTGTCAAATTAGAAAGCATGAATCCTGCTGCCTCTGTGAAAGACAGAATTGGCGTGAGTATGATTCTTTCCGCTGAAGCTGAAGGTTTAATTTCACCGGACAAAACCATTTTAGTCGAACCAACATCTGGTAACACAGGTATTGCTTTAGCAATGGTAGCAGCCGCCCGTGGCTACAAGTTAATTCTAACCATGCCAGAAACCATGAGCCAAGAAAGACGCGCCATGTTGCGGGCTTATGGTGCCAGTTTGGAATTAACACCTGGTACTCAAGGAATGCGAGGTGCAATTAACAAAGCGGAGGAAATTGTTGCTAATACTCCCAATGCTTTTATGTTGCAACAATTTGCTAACCCAGCTAACCCGAAAATTCACCGAGAAACCACCGCTGAAGAAATTTGGGCAGATACAGACGGAGAAGTTGATATCTTAATTTCTGGGGTCGGAACTGGTGGCACAATTACTGGTATTGCTGAAGTTATTAAACAACGCAAACCAAGTTTTCAAGTAATTGCGGTTGAACCTAGTAATAGTCCAATTCTATCTGGTGGTAAAGCAGGTTCTCACAAAATTCAAGGTATTGGTGCGGGATTTATTCCTGATGTTTTGCGTCAAGATCTAATTGATGAAATAATTCAAGTTGAGGACGCAGCAGCAATGGACTATGGACGGAGATTAGCCAGGGAAGAAGGGTTATTATCAGGAATATCTTCGGGTGCGGCTTTAGCTGCTGCTATTGAAGTCGGTAAACGTCCAGAAAATGCTGGTAAATTAATAGTAATGATTCAACCTTCCTTTGGTGAACGCTATTTAAGTACCGCCATGTTTCAAGATTTAATGAGTTAAACATTTCGTAGGTTGGGTTGACGCAAGGAAACCCAACAAAATTTTTGTCTGATAGCGTAGCGTGGCGTAGCCATATCAGGATTTACAGGATTTAAGGATTTATAGGATGTTGACTCAAAATCTCATCACTCTATGGGGAAACCTGGAATAATTCTATCAATCTCCTGCATTAATCGTAAAGTGTCTGTTAAAGCAATGACAATTTTTTGATAATGGTTAATTTCCTCAATAGATAATTTTCTATTAGCATTTTTTCGGTCTTTTAACCATTTGTCTAATACTTGATATCCTCCTATTTTAAATTCCCAAATATGTGGAGGAATATCGGTAAAATAACTCTGTTTATTGATATAAACTCTTTGTAATTCGGAATTATAGGTAACTTCAGTAACTTGATTATCTCCTATTGCTTGGTATGTTGTGATTAAGGTATTGAGTTTATCAGATTTCATTAAATGTAAATTGACTAATTCTTCTCCTTTGATAGCTAATTCATGAAAGAGTTTTTGATTACTTGTTAAGGGAAGACGCGGAAAATCTATCTTTAGAAATTCAGCGTATCTAGTACGATAGGTTGGACTGTGAAATATAGCATAAGCATAGTAAAATATTTTTTCTGGAGTTGGTATTTTACCGAGTTTTTCTTTGATAGCTTCTAGGAATTTTGGGGATAAATTAGGATTTTTTTCTATGAAAAGGTTAGTTTGCTCATTTTCTGTATTTGGGTAAGTGTAGAGAGGAAAAACATACGTTAACTCTCTACTTTTCAGGGATACGATACAACGTTCTGTTAAAATCTCTGAACAAAATATATGATAAAAACCTGGTTCAACTTGCTGACGACAGGAAAGTAAAGCAATGTTATTACCCTTTAATAAATGTCCCATTAATTCTTTTCTACTATCTCCTCTTTCAATAATATTGGGATTATAATAAACCCAACGATTATCAAATGGTCTATAAGCATATAGCAGTAGTTTTGATTTAATTTCATTTTCTTGGATATGTAACTTAGCTTTTTCTAAACTCCAATATTCTGTATCTTTGATATTATACTTCTGCTTTAATTCTTCTAAGTTAGTATTTATTGCAATATCGCTAAACCGATTTATGAGGTTTTCTTTATCATAATCAACACATACATTATCCCTCCTGGTTTGTGAACCAGCAGCATGAAGTGGAAATATATCCGTAATACTTAACTCTTTTTTATATTCATCTTCATAATCAAGATTTTTCGGTGCAAAAAAGTAATTAGGTTCAGTTGGTTGTAACTCTATCCAATTAACATTATCTAAACTTGCAGATTCTAAAAACTTATATTTATCCTCACGACTTCCCCACAGATCATAATATAACACCTTAGCCATTTCCTTAACACCATCTCTGGATTTATAAGCCGTAGAAAAATAATCAGGTTCGCTTTTTTCTCGCACAGCAATTAAAATCGCTACACCTTGTTGAATATCAAAAACATTTTGATCAACATTTCCCTCTGGTGTGGTTTCTTTTAATAAAGAATTACCATGTAAATCCATGATATATAAAGTATCAAAATACTTTAATAATTCTTCCCTCATACCTCGATGAATTAAACCATTGAGATAGGAATGATTAGTAATAAAACCAATAATACCATAGCCTTTAGGTGTTTTTTGAATTTGATATTGAGCAAAACGAATAAATTTAATATAATCATCATCTAAAGGTTGAATATTCTTTTCTTTTTCTAACCTGACTCTACCTTTATATAATTCTAAAAGTTCGCCAATGTGGGTTAATTCTGTAATGGTTTTCCCCGCTTTTCCTGTTTTGTAAATCCGATTCCAAGCTGAACCAGTATATTCAACATCTGCTAAATATCTTTCATCTTGATTTAAAACTCTTTTGCGTTTACTAGCATTTTGAGAACTGACAGAATAAGGAGGATTTCCTAATACCACCATGACCGGAATTTCCGTCTTTACTTTTCCTGCTTGACTGGATTCTTCCGCAATTATTTGAGTAATACCAGGAATTAAATCACCTTCCTTTATTCCTGCTTCTAACGCATTTGTTAAATAAACTTTTAATCTTTCCTCTGGTACAAATTTATAACCTAAATCTCCTAATAACAAACCTAATTTTAGATGCGCTATAGTATAGGGAGTCATTAATAATTCAAATCCAAATAGACGGTTTAAAAGTCTTGCACCTCTTAAAAAATTATTCCATTGACGGATATCAAACTTAGCAACATTATCACGAATTTGTTTAATAACTGCATATAAAAATGTTCCTGTTCCAGTTGCGGGGTCAAGAATTGTGACTTTGCGATTTCCTAAACCATATTCTAAATCAAAGACTTTATCTAAAATATTATCAACAGAACGAACAATAAAATTAACTACAGGTTCAGGAGTATAATAAACTCCTCTACTTTTCCTTAATGAAGATTCATAAGCAGCTAAAAATGTTTCATAAAAGTGAATAACTGGGTCTTCTGTGCGGGTTTCCTGACCAAAGTTTTCTAAAATATTGGTCATGTCTATTGTGTTAAATAAGTCTATTAAATTCTCAATTGATTTGTGAATTTTACTAACGCTATCAGTTCCTAAAACCAAATCAAATAAACCTTTTAAAAAAGGGATTCTATCACTAATATAAATACTGGCTGTAGTGCGATTAAATGCAAATTGTCCAGGGTTTTGTGCATGACCAATTTTCGCAGTAAATAACCCATAAGCAATAGTTTGGGAGTACATATCTGCAAATTTATCATTATCTATATCTAAAAGTAGTAATTTTTTAAATGTTGATTTTAATTGATTTAATTCTTCTGTAGTTGTTTCTATTTCTAAAGATGATTGAATAGCGTTTCTAATGGTTTTAGTATAAGCTGCCATTTCCTTAGCCAAATCATAATAGTTATTAATATCTCTGGCTTTTTGATTCAGAAATGACTGGAGTAATTCTGTAATAGGTCGTAAATCATTAACCAGAATAATTTCACCTTGTTCTAAATCAGCTAATTTAGCAGTTTTTTCACATTCTCCGTCTACATACCAATGAAATTCTAGATAATTAGTTAAAATCAAGTTGTAACCAATATTGGATTCCAAATAACGTTTTATTTGTGCAGTTTTTTGGATTTTACCTAAATCAATATGAATATCTTTAGCTTCTATATATCCCAAAATCCGATCATTTTTTCTGATAGTTAAATCAGGGATTCCTGCTTGATTACCTTTCTCTTCAATTCTGGCATTAACACCAATCATTAAACCCTCAATTAGATGTTTTAGGCTAGGGTAATGACTGCGTTCTCCACCACGTTTAATATTTTCTTGTAAGTCTTGGATATAGTTATTGAAATCAGACATAATCCCTGGAAATTATTTATTAATCTTCTTTTCATAATAGCATATAATCGTAAGATATTTGTAGGTTGGGTTAAGCGACAGCGAAACCCAACAAATTCCTGAAAATGTTGTAACCTACTTGTTTATTGGAAAACCCAAATGTGAATTTATGTTATGATCATGTTGGGTTTCCTGGGGTCAACCCAACCTACTTGTTTATCGGAAAACCCAAATGTGAATTTACATTATGATTATGTTGGGTTTCCTGGGGTCAACCCAACCTATTTTAAATTATTTCATTCTAAAATCTTGCAACAAAAAAGGCATAATTGCACCTGTAGTTAAACTAGCCACACTAATAGGAATACAAAGGGGAATTGATGCTTGTGCTAATAATACTAATATAATCGTACCAATACCACTAGCAATAATAGTTTGACGCAGAAAATATATAGGGTCACGGAATAGTTTACCCTTGAAAAATAACTGAATAGAAAACCAAGTTAATGCTAACATATATGCTCCTAATGATTGGCTAATAAATTCAGGATAAATAACCCTAAAATTACCGCAGGAATTACCCCTGCTGGTGCAAATAAACTACCAATTATGGCTGCAAATTGGTATCCGATATCTTTACCCGCAAGGATAATTCCTCCTATTGCACCACCAATCATTGATAAAATCACAGCAATGATTAACCAAGTAAATCCTGTAGTGAGATTTAATTCTGTATTTAAACTATGCAGAAATTTGAGAAATACTGGATCATTTACTAATTCAAACATAGATATTCTCCTATTTAGGGTTTAATTTAATGAGAATGCTTGAATTTCCGCAGTTAAATCTTGGAGGGCTTTGGCTACTATTTCGGCTTGTTCTAATTGCTGATGTTCTGTAAATATTCGCCAAGCTTCTTGATAGTATTCTTCTGCTTTTAAGAGATTTTGGGGATTCCCTAATTCTGGTTTTTCGGGGTCGTCAGGTAAGTTGAAGAGAAGGTTAGCTTTGTTAGAAATTGTATTCGCATATTCTAACGGTGTATCTTGCAAATTACGCACTTTTAAAGCTTCATTGTAAGCTAAAATAGCCCGTAAATTATTTTCGATAGGATGAGAACTTACTAAATATTGTAAAGCATTTCCTAAATTATTTTGCAACATTGCATACTCTCTAGGATGGTCAATTATGTTAATATGCTTGAGGGCAATTTCAAAAGACTGAACCGCTAAACCTTGACGCAAAGATTCCTGTGCCGACGACATGGGCATGGAAAGATAAGCGATCGCTATGTTATTATGTAAAATCGCATATTCCTGGGGGTAATCTTCCCAAGTAAACACCCGCAAAGCCTCATGATAAGCATGAATACTCTCAGTTATCCGCGCTAAATTATAGGGAACTAAAGATTGGAAAACTAACCCCAAATTCATCTGCACTTCTGCCACTTCTTCCGCTGTGGCAAATTGTTGTAAAATGGGCAAAGCTTCCTGATAATCTGTCCGCGCTTGTTGCAAAAATTGAGAACCCCCATCAGGAATCATCTGTAATGTCCCTGCCATGCCCACCTTAGCCCGTGCTTTCAGTAAAACATAGTCATCCCCACACATTTGATAAGCGCGGTCAAATAGCCCAATTGCATTATGTAAATCTTGGGCTGTTTTCGGCTTTTTTTGAAAACCTTGTGCTATTTCTATCAGCATTTGGATTTTTTCGGCTGTTGTTGCTGACTCTGAAGATATGGACGCAATAGCAGCTTTCACAAATGAATCTGTAATACTAGAAGTCATAAATTTGCCTGGGGAATGGAGTTATGATCACCCATATATTAGGGTTATTAACTAAGCCGATTTACGCAGTTTTCGAGTTGATACAAATTCCCCAATTTCGTTCTAGATATAACCCCCGCCCTGAACTAAAGTATGGCTTACGCCACGCTTCGCTATCAGGGCTAATAACTAAAGTCCGTTAAAACGGACTAGAATTTTCTTTTAGTCGTCTTTAGACGACTTTCGCTATGAGACTCCGAATTCATTCGGAGGCGGGCTAATTTCGCTATTAGACTTGTGAATACGGCTTACGCCAGGCTACGCTCTCATTTGGAGGTGAACTACATAAGAAGGCAATAACATTAATGCTCTCTAATATAAAACAATTGGGTTATAAAAATCTAGAGTGAATTTACCAATAAAAGGAGTTTTCTTTCTATCCTCAACTTCGTGATTTATCTAACAGTTGTCAAAATTGGCATAAAATTAAAACCAGAATAAAAAAAATTAGGCGTTTTTAATCCCTATCTTTTATTTGGAAATAGAGTAATTACTAAAGTTTAAACTGAGAGAGATTACTGTACCAATAGGACAATAAAGCTTGCCAGGTAGTTTCTAATTCAATTAAATAACGGTTTTGCTGATCAGAAAACTCCAAATGATATTTTAGATAATTTAGAGTCCCCAATTTTTCTTATTCGGGGATATTCTTGTTGAAATTAAATAACATTTGTGAATCTTCCAAAGGTAATACTTCTACAGAATAAGATTTTAACCACTGCTGAAAAGAACGTCCACCTTCTTCAACATACCGATTTAATTCCGGTAAACAACGACGGCGATAAAAACCACATAAAGGTTGCCAGATTTGATTATTTTGGACTAAAGCTGCTATTTTATTTTCGGGAATTGTATCTAATTTAGATATCCAATCTTGCAAAATTTCTAGCCGCAAATTTGGTAAATCACAAGCTAATAACAGGACCCAATTTGTTTCTACTGCTGCTAACCCTTGTATAAAACCTACAAGTGGTCCATGAGTGCGTGGTTCATTTCCAGTTTCCCCAGGTAAAGGAACTTCTGGAATAAATTGACTTTTAGGTGTTAGCAATTCTTGATAACGTTCTGGCCAGGGAGTGACTATATAAACTTTATCAGTGCAAGCTTCAGCAATAGTACAAATTAATTGCAACATGGGTACACCGTGAATGGGAATTAAAGCTTTATCTCTACCCATGCGAGTGCTTTTACCACCTGCTAAAACAATAGCAGTAACATCACACTTTAAATTAATATTCATCATATTTGGATTCTATTTAATAATTGAACGCAGATAAACGCAGATAAACGCGGATAAATATAAGTTCTGTGTATTCTCATATAAATCATTTACAATTGCTATATGAGGCTTCTATTTGATTTTCGGACACAACTCGGTATACCTTAAATATTTTGGAATCAAACCGGATTTCTATATGACATATTTTTTTGAATTTGAAGCAGATTTTGTTGATTCCTGGCGTTGTATTCCTATGCAAGTGCGCTATAAATTAGACACTTGCGGTATTAAGCTAAAATTAGCAGAATGGAATCAGATGAATCAAGAATCACGTCAAAATTTAGCGATATTACCTTGCGATACAGATGGTCAAATTCATGATTACAGACATTATATTCAAGAGTTGGTATTGCAACTCACTGGTAAACCGGTAGCCGAATTACCCATTGAAACTCATCCAGCATGGATGGATAATACCGCTATTCCCAGCAGTATTCACGCAAAAGCCCAGGAAATAGGTGTGATCATCACAACTGAGGCATGGGCAAGCTTAACTAGTTTACAGCGTTTTGCCTTGATTAAACTGAGTCGTCCTAGCCATGAAAATAAAAACTTCTTACCGGCTTTGCAAGAATTTAAATTGTTGCCAAAATCCTAAATTCTGATATATTGCTATAAATAATACTTTTTAAGTAGTGGGTAAAAGCAAATGATTAAACTCGACCAGTTTTTAAAGTTTTCCGGTATCACCTCTACCGGAGGTCAAGCTAAATGGATGATTGTTGATGGTGAGGTTAAAGTTAATGGTGTAGTGGAAACGCGCAGAGGACGAAAATTAGTAGATGATGATCAAGTAACAGTAGCAGGAAAAACTTTAAAGGTTGGGGAAATACTATCAGATACCGTTGATTAATTTCGATATCTATGATTTTGCCCTCACTACTTTTCTGACCATAACATCCAATTATGCTAATTCTTAATTTTTATTTCCAAAAAATTAATTGCTTTAAATAACACCTTGATTTAAAATAATAAATATTGATCAATAGGTCATTCTCTACAAGTAAATCCTCTCAAAAGGGGAATTATACCCCTACAGAACTTCTTTAATTGTGCATTGTCAACATATATAGAAAGACATAGCTAATGACTAATGTACTCTGGCTCCAAGGTGGTGCTTGTTCGGGTGACACCATGTCGTTTCTGAATGCCGAAGAACCAACAGCTTGTGATTTAATTGCTGATTTCGGGATGAAAATACTTTGGCATCCTTCCTTGGGTGTAGAATTAGGTGAAAACGTCAAAACCCTTTTATGGGACTGTATTTCTGGTAAAATTCCTGTAGATATTTTGGTATTTGAAGGTAGCGTAGTTAACGCCCCTAATGGTACAGGAGAATGGAACCGGTTTGCCGACCGTCCCATGAAAGATTGGTTAAACGATTTAGCCAAAGTTGCGAAATTTATTGTGGCTGTGGGAGACTGTGCAAGTTGGGGAGGAATTCCCGCTATGTCACCCAACCCCAGCGACTCCAAAGGATTGCAATTTCTCAAACGGGAAGAAGGCGGTTTTTTAGGTAAAGATTTTGTCAGTCAAGCCGGCTTACCGATAATTAATATTCCTGGTTGTCCCGCACACCCCGACTGGATAACGCAGATATTAGTAGGAATCGCCACTGGACGAATTGATGATATAGTTCTTGATGAACTGCACCGTCCCCAAACCTTCTTTAACACCTACGCCGAAACCGGTTGTACCCGCAACATTCACTTTGCATACAAAGCCACAACCACCGAATTTGGACAACGCAAAGGTTGTCTATTTTACGACTTAGGTTGTCGTGGTCCCATGACTCATGCCTCCTGTAACCGCATTCTCTGGAATCGCGTCTCCTCCAAAACCCGCGCCGGAATGCCCTGTTTAGGCTGCACAGAACCCGAATTTCCCTTTTTCGACCTCAAACCCGGAACAGTCTTTAAAACCCAAACCGTCATGGGAGTTCCCAAAGAAATACCCCCCGGAGTCAACCACAAAGATTACGCCGTCCTCACAGTTGTTGCCAAAAACACAGCCCCAAAATGGACAGAGGAAGACTTTTTTACAGTTTAGTCAGTTGTCCTTCGTCCGTGGTCAGTGGTTAAGAGAGGTAACTGTTCACAGTTATTTTTTTGTCTCTACCCTTCAATTATGTATAGACAACACACAAAAATCTTATAACAACTAACAACTGACAACTGACAACTGTACGGGCGAAGCATTTGGAGAACTATTTTTGGCAATAACCGATAATTTATCTTCCAAATGCTTCGCCCCTACTAACAACTGACAACTGTACGGGCGAAGCATTTGGAGAACTATTTTTGGCAATAACCGATAATTTATCTTCCAAATGCTTCGCCCCTACTAACAACTGACAACTGTACGGGCGAAGCATTTGGAGAACTATTTTTGGCAATAACCGATAATTTATCTTCCAAATGCTTCGCCCCTACTAACAACTGACAACTGTACGGGCGAAGCATTTGGAGAACTATTTTTGGCAATGAGCGATAATTTATCTTCCCAATGCTTCCAGGGCAAGCGCATCTTATTTTTAGAATGCTTACTGGACAAAGGTTTTGACGATTGTTAATTTTTGTAACTAAAAGTTGAAACCCTTGCTGGGCATGGATTACAGAATTTAGGTGCGTTTGCCCTGCCAATGCTTCGCCCCTACTAACAACTGACAACTGACAACTGACAACTAACAAAGGACAAATATGCCAATTCAAACCTTAGATATTTCACCCGTCGGTAGAGTCGAGGGTGATTTAGATGTGCGTGTCGAAATCGAAAATGGATATGTCACAAACGCTTGGACTCACGCCGAACTTTTTCGCGGCTTTGAAATAATTTTACGCGGAAAAGATCCCCAAGCCGGCTTAATTGTCACCCCTAGAATTTGTGGAATTTGTGGCGGTTCTCACCTGAGTTCCGCTTCTTGGGCGTTGGATACAGCTTGGGGAACAGAAGTTCCTAGAAATGCAATTTTAGCGAGAAACTTAGGTCAAATTGTCGAAACAATCCAAAGTATTCCCCGCTACTTTTATGGCTTATTTGCCATTGATTTAACTAATAAAAATTATCGCCGGAGTCACTTTTATGATGAGGCTTGTCGGCGGTTTGCTGCCTTCACAGGTAAATCCTATGAAATCGGGATTACAATTTCTAGTAAGCCGGTAGAAATCTACGCTTTATTAGGTGGACAATGGCCGCACAGCAGTTATATGGTAATAAATTAGGGAATTGCTTATATAGTCAGGATTTGCAAGGATAGGTGTAATCATTCCCTAGCTTTTCCTTAAATTAGGTGATAAACCCACCCCCAGCTATGCTATAAGCAAAGATAGCAAGCAGCAAATTCATTTATTTTTATCCGCTAAAAGTTATTTATTTGGTTTTCTCAGGCGTTACCTAATTTTTCCCTAACCCTGGAATAGCGATTCCTAGGTCGCGCTAGTTCCCTCCGGGACGATGTAGGTTGGGTTAAGCGACAGCGCAACCCAACAAATACGTTAATTTATCCCTTTGGCACACTTCGTGTTCACGCAGTGTTCAGCAGGGATAAGTACCTCAACCAAACCAGGTATTTAGCTAAACAAGAAATTACCACCAAAGAGATTGATATTCGCATTGGTGCTATTAAATCCAGATGTCCCTGATAAGGTCACTAATAACTGACCAGTACCAAAACCACTATTATTACCAATACCATCACCAACTCGTACTAATGTAGAAGTACCTGATGTAATCACATCAAAATTGGCAATACCTGTAAAGTTCAGTTTATCGCCACCGACACCGCGCACAAATTGGTAAACTGTATCTGTCCCATCACCAAAAACGTAATTAACGTCATCTACAACATTATCGTTTAAACCTAAATACAGGCTATCGTTACCTTTACCACCAATTAAAGTATCTGCACCAGCACCTCCATTAAGGACATTATTGCCAATGTTACCGATGAGGATATTATTGAGGCTATTACCTGTACCGTTAATAGCGGTTGTTCCTTGTAACGTTAGGTTTTCGGTATTGGTGGTTAAGGTATAAGTTACAGTGCTGAAAACGCTATCTGTTCCTTCATTCAGGTTTTCTGTAATGCTATCTGCTGTATTATCCACATAGTAGGAATCATTACCAGCGCCACCAATCATAGTATCAGCACCCGCACCACCGGTGAGGGTATCATTTCCTAAACCACCTGTGAGAATGTTAACTGCTGTATTACCTGTAATGCTGTTATTGAGGTCATTACCTGTACCGTTAATCGCAGTTGTTCCTTGTAAAGTCAGGTTTTCTACGTTGGTGGTGAGGGTGTAAGTTACAGTGCTGAAAACAATATCAGTTCCTTGATTCAGGTTTTCTGTAATGCTATCTGCTGTATTGTCCACATAATAGGAATCATTACCAGCGCCACCAATGAGGGTATCATTTCCTAAATTACCATTGAGGGTATCATTTCCTAAACCACCATCAAGAACGTTATTGCCAGTATTACCTGTAATGATATTACTCAGGTTATTACCTGTACCGTTGATAGCGGTTATTCCGGTTAAAGTTAGGTTTTCTAAGTGGTTTTTTAATGTCCAAGTGATAGAAGATTCAACGGTATCTATTCCATCATTTAAACCTTCAGCAATGATATCGCCAATATTGTCTACGACAAAGGTATCATTTCCTTTACCACCGATTAAAAAGTCTGTACCTGTTCCCCCGTTCAAGTAGTCATTACCGTTTCCACCGGTTAAATCATCGTTTCCTGTACCACCTTTAACCCAATCATTACCCGCAGTACCTGAAAAGCTGATAGTACCTGTAAAGCCACTTAAATCAAAGCGTTCAAATCCGAATACTGTTGTCCCAGGAATATCTAATTGATTGGTGGTGTTATTGGCATCAATGGAGATAAGATCATTAACTGTTCCTCCGCTGATAATTAAGGTATCTGTGCCATTACCACCTTTGATGGTGTCGTTTTGTTGTAAATTGCCCCATGTGCTGGTGATGGTGTCGTCTCCATAGTCAGCATTTATGATATCTTGTAGGGCTGTGGTGGTGAAGCTGTCGTTATCGTTAAGGTCAGTTACTCCAATGGTTAATTGTTGCTCAAAAAATAACCCCCCTTGGTCTGTGGTTCTGACTCTAATGCTATAACTGTTTTTGGCTTCAAAGTCAAATACAGCTTTGGTTTTGAGTTGATTATTGCTAATGGTAAATACACTATTATCCGTTGCACCTATACCTGTAACTAAACTATAGGTAAAGGTGTCTCCTGTATCTGGGTCTGTGGTGGTGAGATTACCCACTACTGTACCAATGGCTTGGTTTTCCGCAATTGTGCTGGTAGAGAGTGTGAGGTTGGTGGGTGTTTTGTTAGTAAACTCACTCACGTCTATGATTTGTAGTCCTGAATTATTATCAGCTACATAAGCATAGTTACCCACTACTTGCACAACCATAGCATAGCCAGATGTATCATAATTGCCCTTGAGGGTGGGGGTTATGGGGTTGCTAATGTCAATGATTTGTAGTCCTGAATCCCAATCAGCAACGTAAGCATAGTTACCGACTACTTGCACACCCGTAGCATATGATGTATCATAATTGCCCTTGAGGGTGGGGGTTGTGGGGTTGCTGATATCAATAATTTGTAGTCCTGATTCACTATCAGCTAGGTAAGCATAGTTACCCACAACTTGCACACCAACAGCAAAGTCAGAAGTATCATAATTGCCCTTGAGGGTGGGGGTAGTGGGGTTGCTGATGTCTATGATTTGTAGTCCTGAATAACCATCAGCAACGTAAGCGTAGTTACCGACTACTTGCACATCCCGAGCAAAGCCAGAAGTATCATAAATGCCCTTGAGGGTGGGGGTTGTGGGGTTGCTGATATCAATGATTTGTAGTCCTGACAAATTATCAGCTACATAAGCGTAGTTGCCGATTACTTGCACACCATAAGCAAAGCCAGAAGTATCATAAATGCCCTTGAAGGTGGGGTTAGTGGGGTTGCTGATATCAATGATTTGTAGTCCTGAATACCCATCAGCTACGTAAGCGTAGTTACCCACTACTTGCACACCCAAAGCATAATATGTAGCATAATTACCCTTGAGGGTGGGACTAGTGGGGTTGCTAATGTCTATTATTTGTAGTCCTGAATAATAATCAGCTACGTAAGCATAGTTACCGACTACTTGCACACCAAAAGCCAAGCCAGATGTATTATAATTGCCCACTAATGTAGGAGCAAATACTCCCTGGTAGGTGTTGAGGGTGTCTGCACGAAAAACAATCTCCGACAAATAAGGTAGAGACGTTCCATGGAACGTCTCTACATCTGTAACAGGAATATTCACCTCTAACTGCCAATTTCCCCCTAATGCTGCATTGCCGGTTTTTGTTGTGGAGGCGCTAATGGTTGCGGTTGTAATTTGATGTAATTTGTGAATAAACTCTTCCCCAGCGTCCCCGGCAGCGACATTACAACCATATAGTAAAATATTCTGACGTTGCCACTGTTGTAACTGTTGGGTGTAATTGTGAATATTGGTTAAGTTTAATTGACTATTTCCTAAATACAAGCATCCCGGCGCACCGTGGGAAAGGATGTGAATGGTGGTGATGTGGGGATGTTGTTGTAAAATTTGGCTAATTTGCTCAATCCCGTCTTGATTTGGGGAAAGAATCACCGTTTCTACACCCTCTACAACTCCTGCTTGGAGGGTTTGATAGTCGGAAACAGAAGCATCAATAAAAACAATAGTTGTCGCGGTTTGACGGAGAAAAGAGTTGTTAGACATATTTTTTTCCTTTGCGCCTGATAACAAAGTGTAATTTCCTATTGCATTATGAACTGTAGGGGTTTAGCAATGCTTATTGGTGTCAACTTAACGTAAATTGATGTCCCTTCAAGCCAGCCAGGGAATAAATTCCCTCTCTAAAAGCTAAAGTCGGTTTTAACCGACTATTTCAGCATAAATAGGATAATTTTTGATTTTGAGTTCACCAGAGTGCGTTTTAACGCACTTGAGCTTTGAGACCGGAACTTAAGTTCCGGTCGGGAATGTTGCAGCCAAACAAATAAGCTACTTGTACTGAGCAGTTCGACCCTTCGACAAGCTCAGGGCATCGCCAGCTCACTGTAACACTTGCCGAAGTATCCCTCGCCTAAGTTGACACCAATGAAGCTCTTGCTTTACCCCTATCAAATCTTTACCAATTCTAATCTAGATATGCTTAAACAGCAATGGTATGGTAATAGATTTTACTTATATATTGATTTTACACAAATATTGCTAACAGAATGTCAAGAGAGCGATTCCTAGGTCGCGCTAGTTCCCTCCGGGACGCAATGCGTTCGCTATCGCTACAGTCCGTCCCTAACTACTATACTGTACTCTCTCGCAAATAAGCCAGCCAGCAGTATTCCTAAGAGTTTTCGAGAATTTTTAATTTCTAATGCCCTTTTCCCTGCTATAAATATAGTTTTTATATATTTTAATTTTTTGTCAATCATCGGGGAGTCAAGTCAATGAAGATATTAGTGCTGAGTTGGGAATTTCCACCGAGGATAGTTGGGGGAATTGCTCGTCACGTTGCTGAGTTGTACCCGGAACTAATAAAGTTAGGCCATGACATCCACCTAATTACGCCAGAATTTGGTCCAGCATCCTTGTATGAAGTCGTGGAAGGCATTCATATCCACCGTGTCCCAGTAGCTCCTAGTAACGATTTTTTCCACTGGGTGGTGAACTTAAATGAGAGTATGGGAGAACATGGCGGCAGGTTATTAAGGGAAAAAGGTCCATTTGATCTGATTCATGCCCATGATTGGTTAGTTGGGGATGCAGCGATCGCTCTCAAGCATACCTTTAAAATTCCCCTGATTGCCACAATTCACGCCACAGAATATGGACGCTATAACGGTATTCACAATGATACCCAAAACTATATTCATGATAAAGAATATACACTAGCTGATAATGCTTGGCGGGTCATCGTTTGTAGTGAATATATGCGTCGGGAAATGATCGGAACACTATATATTCCTGCTGATAAAATTGACGTAATTTATAACGGTATTCGCGCAGAAAAGAAAATACATCACAAAGATTTTCATGCTCAAGATTTTCGGCGACGATTTGCCGCAGATGATGAAAAAATTGTGTATTATCTTGGTCGCATGACCTATGAAAAAGGCGTACCTGTATTACTTAATGCCGCTCCCAAGGTGCTGTGGGAAATGGGAAATAATGTTAAATTTGTCATAATTGGTGGTGGTAATACTGACCATCTTAAACGTCAAGCTTGGGATTTGGGAATTTGGCATAAGTGTTACTTTACTGGATTCCTGACGGATGAATACTTAGATAAATTTCAAACCATCGCTGACTGTGCAGTTTTTCCCAGTCTTTATGAACCCTTTGGGATAGTTGCTTTAGAAAGTTTTGCCTCCCGCGTACCAGTCATAGTTTCCGATACTGGTGGTTTCCCAGAAGTAGTTCAACATACAAAAACGGGAATTACCACTTGGGTAAACAACTCGGACTCTGTAGCTTGGGGAATATTAGAAGTTCTGAAAAACCCAGATTATTGTCAATGGTTGGTAAATAATGCTTATGCAGATTTAGAGAAAAGATTTAGCTGGCCAAAATTAGGTAAACAAACAGAAATGGTTTATGAAAGAGTAGTAGAGGAACGAGCGGAAATTGTCTGGTAATGAGAATTAAAGATTACTCTGATTATTGCCCGTAAAAAAACAGTACAAACCCTGTACGCTAGGAATTTAGCCTTGAGAAATGCGAAAGTTAGAAATGATTGCTGTTTGCTTGACAAGATTATAATATGACAAAGGCATTCCTAAGTACATCCAGGCGTTTGCAGAATGCAAAAAACAGCTTGTTGAAGATGGTAAACCGCATCCTAGATCGTTTAACAGCCAAGTTAAAACGGTTCTTTGAGGATATCATTGCCGATAGCCAGATTCCCACCTCTGAACCAGCTTATAAACTCCCTAAATTAGCTGGACCTGTTCATAATTTAGGTGGTGGCGGTCCTGATGTTGATGACGCTATTCAGTGGATGATTAATCAAGTCAGGGGTGGTAGTAACAGCAATACTAAAGTTAATGTTTTAGTAATTCGTGCTGCTGGTAATGACGATTATAATCAGCTAATTTATAGTATGAGAGGTGTCAAATATGTAGAAACTCTCATCATTCGTAATCGTCAAGAAGCAAACCGAACCGATATTTTTGATAAAGTCAGAAATGCTGGCGTAATTTTCTTTGCTGGTGGTGATCAATGTGAATATATTCGCCACTGGAAAAACACTAAGCTAGAAGTTGCTATTAAGTCGGTTTATGATCAAGGTGGTGCTATTGGTGGTACAAGTGCCGGAGCGATGATTCAAAGTGAATATGTTTATGATTCTTGTGCTTGTGAAGATAGTATTGAAACTCATGCAGCCCTTGATGATCCCTACGGGAATATTACCTTTACCTATAACTTTTTCCAGTGGAAATATCTGCGGGGAACTATCATTGATACCCACTTTGATGAACGCAAAAGAATGGGAAGAATTATGGTTTTTATTGCTAGGCAAATTCAAGATGGTGTATCTGCAAAAGCGTTAGGGATAGCAATTAGTGAACAAACATCTTTACTAGTTGATAAATATGGTATTGCTAAAGTTACGGGTAAAGGTTCAGCGTATTTTGTCTTAGGAGATCATCCTCCAGAAACTTGTAAAAAGGGAACTCCTCTCACATATCACGACTACAAAATTTGGCGAGTTCCTAGAGGTGACACTTTCGATTTAAATAAATTACCGTCACGAGGTTATTATCTCAGAAGTGTGAAGCGCGGAAGGTTTGACTCCGATCCTTATTAATACCATTTCTCTACACAAATCAGCCTCATTGGCCCACTCAGGTGGGCTTTATTGCTAAGGGTGCTATCTTTGTTTCGCGCAAAGACGCTAAGGAGCAAAGACGCAAAGAAGGAAAATAAGGGCTTATAGAGAAGGGTGAACTAATCATAATTCGCTGACTATGCGAGGAAATTGTTCATCTGCATAAAGAC
>Ga0208601_1000081_pt1 | contig 22796 bp, 23 predicted proteins | sample LakMenEpi09Nov12_FD_150684 | JGI IMG/M metagenome (GOLD analysis project Ga0208601, IMG submission 150684) | Freshwater microbial communities from Lake Mendota, WI - 09NOV2012 deep hole epilimnion (SPAdes) | ecosystem: Environmental > Aquatic > Freshwater > Lake | place: Lake Mendota, Madison... | reverse complement strand
CGCGATTAACGTCAATGCAGGATAAATCCTGCAACTAGCCTTCATCCCTTGTCTAAAGCACAGATGTAGCTTCCTAAGTCAGCTACATCTTCAAGGGTTTTCGGCATTTCTCTTATAAAAGAGCGCCTTTGCTTGCTGAGGATAAGTTAGGAACTGTACCTACTGTGCCGTTAACAGCAGATGAGCATCTTAAAAATAATCTCCCGGATGTTTTGAGTCATTGGCAACTGCGGAATACTACGGAACGGGAGCGACTTCGCACGGCTCAGAGTTTTTGTGTACCCAAGTCTGATATTGCGGCTCAAGGTTATGATCTGAGTTTGAATCGTTACAAGGAAGTTGTGCATGAGCAGGTTGATCATCTTGCACCTCAAGAGATTCTGGCTAATTTAGCGAAGTTAGAGGTGGAAATTCAGCAGGGGATGGAAAAATTAGAAGCATTGTTAAAATAGTTAATACAAGCCGTTTATGGGAGAAATAGCTATGACAGTTGCAATTGCTAAAAAGATGACTTTGGAAGAATTTCTTAATTATGACGATGGGACGGATAATTTATATGAATTGGAGAACGGAGAATTAATTCCTATGCCTTTAGAAAGTGAGATAAATCGGCGGATAGCTACGTTTTTATTAATCTATTTTTCTAAATTAGGTATTCCCTATTACCGCTTGAGTATGAAAACAGAACTTGCTGTGAATAGTCAGCAGGTGGGGGTGCGTGTTCCTGATTTGGTGGTGTTTTCTGAGGAGTTGGCGACAGTAATGCAAGGAGCTACACGCTCACTAATTTTAATGGATATGCCGCCGCCTTTGTTGGTGATTGAGGTGGTGAGTCCAAATCAGGAAAATCGTGATTATCGTTATAAACGTTCTGAGTATGGGGCGCGGGGAATTGCTGAGTATTGGATTGTTGATCCGATGGGGCAAAAGGTGACGGTTTTGGAGTGGGTGGAGGGTTTTTATGATGAGCGAGTTTTTACAGGGGATGAGGTGATTTGTTCGCCGTTGTTTAGTGATTTGAAGTTAACTGTGGCTGAAGTTTTACAGGGATAAAATACGAACGCAGATAAACGCAGATGAACACAGATAAAATTTTCTTTTGCCAGCAAAGTGCTATCATTTAGGTAATGATTCGGTAGTAGACTAGCACTAGCAAAGGAGGCAGTATGGCAACAATTACCATTCGTAATATATCCGATGAGTTGCTTGATCGCATTAAACGCTTGGCGGCACAAAAGGGGGTTTCGATGGAGCAAGAAGTCCGTGATTTGTTGCAAAAACGTTATGGGCAAAGGGATGAAGTGCTTGCTCGTATTCGTCAACGGGCGGAGGTATTACCGATGGAAGCAGAAATTCGGGTGCAGTCTTGGAAATCAGAAGGACGACCTTGATGGTAATTGATACGATGGTTTTCGCCTATGCCCTTTTGCACGTAGAAAACAAGTATGAACAGGCGATTCCTACGGAGCGCTTCGCTATCACTGCTTTGGAAAGTGTAGATCAGATTGTGGTGCCTGATTCGTTGTTTGCCGAGTTGGGTAATGTGATTTGGCAATGGATACAATTTCGACAATTACCTTTACAAATAGGTTTGGATGCGTTGCAAGATGCTGAGGCATTGGTTGATGTGATGATTTCTAGTTCTCAAATTCGGGATGTTGCTCTTAAACTGTCAGTCGAGGCAAATCATTCATTCTACGATACGTTATTCGTGGCAGCAGCAATTCATTCTGATACTCAGGTGCTTACTTATGATCGGAAACTGGGGGCTAAGTTCGGTGACTACGTTATCTTACTAGAATAGGGATGAAAAAATTGGAGGGAATGGTGAAATAATTGTGTTTGTTAAGATTAAATTAACTGTGGCTGAGGATAAAATATGATGAAAACTATTAAGGAAATTCGGGAAGTTTTATCACTACAAAAGCAATCTCTCTGTGAAATTTATCAAATTACAGAAATTGGGATCTTTGGTTCTTATGCTAGGGGAGAGGAGACAGAATTGAGTGATGTTGATATTTTGGTTGATTATGAAACAGCGCCTACTTTTATTATGTTGGTGGAACTTAGAGATTATTTAAGTCAGTTGTTTGGCTTGAAGGTGGATGTTATTACTAAGAACGGGCTTAAACCCCGGATTCGTGAGCGTGTTTTAGCTGAGGCAATTTATATATAATTTATATTACCGAAGAGCAAAAAATTATGCAAATTACTTTAGACATACCTGATGAAATGGCGCGAAATTTAGAATCTCGCAAGGAAGATTTACCCCAAATTTTGGCTTTAGGATTGCGAGAAATTAGTGCTAATCCGGCGACGGGTTTTTCTGGACTAACTGAAGTTTTAGAGTTTTTGGCAAAGTTACCGTCTCCTCAAGAAATTTTAACTCTCCGTCTTTCTCCTATGGTTCAGGCTGAAATTGAATCTCTTTTAGACAAAAATCGTAATCAAGGTTTGGATGAAAGCGATCTGTGTCTGTGGCAACATTATGAGTTTATTGAGCATTTGGTACGTCTTGCTAAGGCTCAAGCTTTGCTCAAGTTACAACAAGGTGCATGAGTAAAATTTATATTCCTACTAATTTCCGACAAATTGTATTTGAACGCGCTAATGGGTGTTGTGAGTATTGTCTAATTCCAGAGATGTTGGTTTTGGCTACTCATCAGATTGATCATGTGATTGCAGAAAAACATGATGGTGCAACGGTGTTAGAAAATTTGGCGCTGTCCTGTTCGCTATGTAATCAGGCTAAAGGTAGTGATATTGCTTCAATTGACCCAGAATCAGGTGAGACGGTGAGACTTTATCATCCGAGAAAGGATAATTGGGGTGAGCATTTTTTGTTTGATGTAGAAAGCGGTATGATTCAACCTTTAACGCCAATTGGGCGGGTGACTGTTAAGTTATTGCGGGTGAATCGTGTGGAGTATCTGCCTGTGCGTAAGATAATTGCTCAATTGGAATCAAATAAAAATGAATGAATTAGAGAATATGCTGATATATAAATATTTACGGGTTGATGTGGCGGTTGTCTGGGCTACAGTTCAGCTTTCTTTACCATTACTAAAAGCAGTTGTAGTGATGGAATTAGAGGAAATGCTGTGATGAGTGCTTATAGAAACATCGCTCTTAGCCAGATAATGGCATCAAAGATTGGTTCAGTAGATCCATCCAAATTCACTGAAGAGATTTTCGATCTCTACAGCATTCCTGCATTTGATAGCGGGAAACCAGAGGTAGTTACTGGATCGAAGATTGGTTCTGTAAAGCAGATAGTTCAACCGGGTGATGTGTTGCTTTCCAAGATAGTCCCACATATTCGTAGGGCGTGGATTGTTGGAGAAAACAAAGGAAGAAGAATCATCGCATCTGGTGAGTGGATTGTATTTCGTAGTGGAAAAATTGAACCCCGATATCTTCGGCATATTGTTGTTAGTGATATGTTTCACGCTCAGTTCATGCGAACAGTTTCTGGAGTGGGAGGCTCATTATTAAGAGCTAGACCCGCTCAAGTTGCCAGTATTGAAATTTCACTCCCATCACTAGAAGAACAAAAACGGATTGCAGAGATACTAGATCAAGCGGAAGAACTGAGGACTAAACGACGGGAAGCGATCGCACAACTCGACACCCTCCCCCAATCCATCTTTCTAGAAATGTTCGGCGATCCACTCCACAGCCAGAAGAGAGCCAATAACGTTTGTCTTTCTGAGGTAACTATAAATATTACTGATGGTACACACCTTACACCTAGATTTATTAACGCTGGAGTACCCTTTATTTTTGTGAAGAATATCAAGAACGGCGATATTGATTTCCAAACTGACAAGTTCATTTCTCAAGAAGAACACCAAAGGCTATATAAGCGGTGTCCTGTAGAGGAAGGTGATATCCTCTACACCACGGTAGGCGCAACTTATGGTCAAGCAGCTTCAGTCGGAAGTTTTACGAAATTTGCTTTCCAACGGCATATCGCCCACTTAAAACCAGACAAAAACAAGATTCTCACGCAGTTCCTTGGGACAATCATGCAACTGCCATGTGTGAAAAGCCAAGCTGACCGTTGGGCAAGAGGCGCGGCTCAACCGACAATTAATCTAAAGGAACTACGAGAGTTCGTTATTCCTTTACCGCCCCTTCCTCTTCAACAAGAATTTGCCCACCGTATCGAAGCAGTAGAAAAACTCAAAGCAGCACACCGCGCATCACTATCAGAACTCGATGCCCTTTTTGCTTCCCTCCAACATCGAGCCTTTAGAGGAGAATTGTAACATGAGCGCCATGCTAACAGAATTTACCCTTGCCAACTTTAAAAGCTATCGTACCAGCCACTTACCCCTGGGATCTTTAACCGTGCTAATAGGTGCAAACGCCGCAGGTAAAAGTAACGCCCTGGAAGGTTTGCGGTTTCTGTCATGGCTGGCACAAGGGCAAAAACTCTCTAGTATTCAATATGCTGTAAATAGTGCCGAACGAGTTGTGCGCGGTCGAGTCAATGATTTGTGTCATCGAGGAGAATCAAATTTTACCATCGGTTGCCGTTTAGACTCAACAGAATGGAACGAACTCAATATAACCCTGAATGTCCGTGATGGAGAACTGCACATCAGTAATGAGCGAATTGCTGACTTAACAAATTCAGTCCCACTATATGAGTTAAATCAGCCTTCAGAAGGGATAAATACTGATGTTAGTGTGGCATATAACAACTTTACAAGAGGGCAGAACAAGCCACGAATAACTTGCAGTGATCAAATGGCTATCTTTGTGCAATTAGACAGCCCTGCCCGTTTTGATGCCAAATATGAAAATTCCCAAAAGATAATTCCTGAGACAGTCCGCGAATATCAACGAGTCTTACAGAATATCCTGTTTTTAGATCCCGTTCCCGCCAAAATGCGCGAGTACAGTTTTAAATCTGATAAGCGATTACAAGAAGATGGTACTAATTTATCCAGCGTTCTCTATCGCTTATGGGAGAACCAACCCGAAAATCAACAGACCATTCTCAACTTCATCCAGAGTTTACCAGAACAGGCCATAGATGGGCTAGATTTTCTTTTCGGTCCACGGGATGAAGTCATGGTGCAACTAGCAGAAACCTTTGGTAATAACCATCGCTATTGTGAAGCCGCATTGTTATCAGATGGCACATTGCGGGTATTAGCGATCGCAGCAGCTATGCTATCGGCTACCGAAGGGAGTTTAGTAGTTATCGAAGAAATTGATAACGGTGTTCATCCCAACCGCGCCCAGCATCTACTAGCCAGCATCCGAGATATTGCCGAAAAGCGTAAATTACGAGTATTACTTTCCACCCACAACCCAGCCCTAATGGATGCTTTACCAGATGCGGCTTTACGTGATGTAGTCTTTTGTTTCCGAGATCCAGAGGAAGGGAATCAAGGAAATAGTCGCCTAATCAGGCTTGGGGATATAGACGATTTCCCCAGTCTCATATCCCAGGGACCACTGGGACAACTGGTAACTGCTGGGGTAGTGGATAGGTTCGTTAAGTCACCCCACACACCTGAGGACAGAAAACAGCAAGCTTTGGCATGGCTGTCTCGTTTACAGGAGTACAGCAATGAGTAGTATTTGCCTGATTGATACGAGTATATTCCTGGAAATACTCAACGTTCCCAACTATAATCAGCATAGAGCATTAGTTCTCGAAGATTATCAGACCTATGCTAAATCTGGCTGTACTTTTCTGTTACCTATGGCGACCATTCTCGAAACAGGCAACCACATAGCCCAAAACGGCGACGGCACAATGCGAAGGATAACAGCCTTGCGTTTTGTTAAAGAAGTTAAAGAAGCATTTACAGGCGTAGCTCCCTGGCGAACTACTACATTCCCAAACACCGCAGAGATAATGTTGTGGATTGATCAGTTTCCGGATCTGGCAGGTAAAAACAAAGCCCCTGATAAACAAGAAGGAACAAGTTTTGGGGATCTCAGCATCATTGCAGAATTTAATAAATCGTGTAAACTTTTCCCCATGAGTGAAGTATTTATTTGGTCGCTAGACAGGGATTTACAAAGCTATCATCAAATATCAAAATGAAGGCGTTGCATAATGGCGGTATGAATTTTGTTTCGCGCAAAGTCGCAAAGACGCAAAGTTTTAGATTTTGAGTTTTCTAATTTCATACCTCAATTCACCAACGCCACTTAATCATAGTAAATCTAGTGAAGAATGTTTCCATAGCTGGAGAAATAGCATTATACTTAATTAAGTTGTACTTTTATTACTGACAGGGAGATAAACAAAGCTGAAAATAAAACAGTATAAAGAATGTGACGATTTATGGTAAAAAAAATTGGAGAAACCCCAGAAATAAAACCATGCAAAACACAGCCAACATTGAACAAATAATCCTCAACAACCTACGCCAACTACCCCCAGAAAAACAACAAGAAGTTTTAGACTTTACCGAAGTTCTGCAACAAAAACTCACAAAAACAAAAACATCTTCACCATCCCTCAAAGAAATTGCAGCCATGCCATTAACACAAAGACATCAGCACCTTGCCCAGTTCATTCCTCAAACAGCTACAGACTTCCTCACCAACCCAGAACTAACAGAATTTTCCGTATTAGACACTGAAGACTGGGAACTTGAACATGACTAACCCCAAACGTGGAGAAATTTGGTTAGTAGACCTCAACCCTACCAGAGGGCAAGAAATCCAGAAAACTCGCCCTGTAGTAGTTATCAGTGCCGATATTTTTAATCCTATCCCCATCAGAATTATTATTCCTATTACAAGCTGGCAAGAAAAATTTAAAGAGCGCCCTTTTATGGTGAAAATTGCAGCCAGTCCAGAAAATCAACTTGAGCGAGATTCAGCCGGAAATGTTTTGCAAGTTCGCAGCATTTCCACAGAAAGATTTGTCAAACATTTAGGACAAGTTACAGACGAAATCTTACAAGAATTGTTATCAGGTCTAGTTATTTGCATTGATTACGAACCTAGTCCATAATATATTATTATACACAAAAGCTTGATTAACTGAATGAGCCAGTTTACCTTCCTGCAAACCGAATTTCCGACAATTTACGAATCTGCTCACAAAGCCTTTAAAACAGCCTATCGTGACCCTCGAACTGCCTGTTTCTATGTCCGTCGCGCTTTGGAATTAACGGTAAACTGGCTCTATAAATACGATACATCTCTAAATTTGCCCTATCAAGATAACGTTAGCGCCCTGATTCATGAACCTACCTTTAAAAACTTAGTTGGTGAAACTGTATTTAACAAAGCAAAATTAATTATCAAACTCGGTAACAATGCAGTTCACAAAGAAAACAAAGTTCCCGTTAATGATGGCATTACCGCAGTCAAAGAATTTTTTCATATTGCTTATTGGTTAGTTCATACCTACGGACGCACCACCAAACCAGAACCAGGACTAACATTTGATATTGATGCTATTCCTAAAACTGCCGCAGTTTCTCAAAAAACCGTCGCCCAACTTCAGAAATTAGGAACAGAACTCAAAGAAAAGGATGAAAAACTCTCTGTACTTCTGGCTGATAAAAATACTCTAGACGAGACAATTAAACAACTACGGGCAGAATTAGCATCTGTAAAACAAGCAAATACTACCCAACCAGATACTCACGATTATTCTGAACAACAAACCCGCGACATCTTCATAGACTTGTTATTAAAAGAAGCAGGGTGGATACTGGTTTCGACTCCGCTCAACCAGCGAGAACGTTCCCTGAGCGAAGTCGAAGGTCGTTCCCTGAGCGAAGCCGAAGGGAACATCAAAGGGGGAACAATTTCCAGTGAATATCCAGTAATAGGGATGCCCAATTCATCGGGTACAGGTTTGGTAGATTATGTTTTATGGGGAGATGACGGTAAACCCTTAGCAGTGGTAGAAGCCAAACGTACCCGCACCGACCCCCGCAGCGGTCAGCAACAAGCTAAACTCTATGCTGATTGTTTAGAAAAACAATTTAATCAACGTCCGCTGATTTTCTACACCAACGGTTACGAACATTGGTTATGGGATGATACTAATTACCCACCCCGACAAGTGCAAGGTTTTTACAAAAAAACTGAGTTGGAATTGCTGGTACAACGCCGCACTACCCGCAAATCTTTAGCAGCAGCCAACATTAAACCTAGTATTGCCGAACGCTATTATCAAACTCGTGCTATCCGTCGGATTACTGAAGCCTTCGAGACAGATAAAGACCGCAAAACTTTGATAGTCATGGCTACAGGGGCAGGAAAAACTAGAACAGCGATCGCATTAGTAGAAATGTTGATGCGTTGTAACTGGGTAAAACGGGCATTATTTTTAGCAGACCGGGTAGCTTTAGTAACGCAAACTATCAACGTATTAAAAAAACATTTACCCGACGCTTCACCAGTAAATTTAGTCACAGAAAAAGATGGAGAAGGGCGAGTATTTGCTTGTACTTATCCTAGTATGATGGGATTAATAGATGATAGTCGTGAAGGAGAAAAACGTTTTAGTGTCGCTCATTTTGATTTGATTATTATTGATGAAGCCCATCGTTCTGTATTCCAAAAATATCGGACTATTTTCAATTATTTTGATGCGTTATTATTAGGATTAACTGCCACACCCAAGGATGAAATAGACCGGAATACTTATGGATTATTTGATTTAGAAAGTGGTGTGCCTACAGATACTTATAGTTTAGAAGATGCCGTAAAAGATGGTTTTTTAGTACCAACTCAAGCGGTATCAGTTCCCCTAAAATTTCAACGTCAAGGTATTAATTATCATGAACTTCCAGAAGCAGAAAAAGAAGAATGGGATAATTTAGAATGGAATGATGAAGGTAATATACCAGAACGGGTAGAAGCAGCAGGAGTAAATCAATGGCTGTTTAATAAAGATACTGTAGATAAAGTATTAGAGCATTTAATGACTAGGGGTTTAAAAGTTGCCGGTGGAGATATTTTAGGTAAAACTATTATCTTTGCTAAAAATCAAGATCATGCCAATTTTATCGCTGAACATTTTGATGCTAACTACCCTCAATTAAAAGGTGAATTTGCTCGGATTATTACCTTTCAAACTAAATATGCCCAATCTCTAATAGATGACTTTTCTAAAAAAGACAAACAGCCCCATATTGCTATTTCTGTAGATATGCTGGACACGGGAATAGATGTGCCAGAAGTAGTAAATTTAGTGATGTTTAAACTGGTTCGTTCTAAAACTAAATTCTGGCAAATGCTAGGACGGGGAACTCGTCGTTGTGAAGATTTATTTGGTTTAGGACAAGATAAACAATTTTTCTATTTATTCGACTATTGCCAAAATTTAGAGTTTTTCAAGCATAACCCAGAAACGACTGATGCACCTATAGGAAAGTCTCTAAATAAACAGTTATTTACTACCCGCTTGAATCTAATTGCGGAGTTAGATAATATTTCACCCCAACCCCGTTCGGTGAGCGAAGTCGAACCGAGCGAAGTCGAAGTAGTCGAAGTAGTCGAAGGGAGCAAATTTGAAGATAACTTTGAAGAACCAAAAACCAATGCTGAACTGCGTAGTCAATTAGCCAATTTACTGTATACAGAAGTTGCAGCTATGAATAGCGAAAACTTCGTGGTTCGTCCTAAGCGCCGATTTGTAGAACAATATGCTAACTCTAAATCATGGGAATCTTTATCAGATGAAGATTTTATTACTCTCAACCAAGAAATAGCGGGTTTACCTTCTCAATTGGAGACAGAAGCAGAAGAGATAAAACGATTTGATATTTTGGTATTGAAATTACAATTAGCGATATTGCGCTCTCACTCCAGCGTTAAACATTTACGAGAACAAATAAAGTCACTTGCTGGGTTACTTGAAGAAAAATCAGCCATTCCCTTAGTACAGGAACAGTTACCTCTAATTCAGGATATACAAACCGACGAATGGTGGGAAGATGTAACGTTACCCATGCTAGAGATACTACGGAAACGCTTGCGGGGTTTAGTCAAGCTGATTGAGAAACAAAGACGTACACCCATTTATACTGATTTTGAGGATGAAATGGGTGAGGAAATTGTAGTAGAGTTACCTGGTTTTACATCATCTGATAATTTTCAGAAGTTTCGCGCTAAAGCACGGGCGTTTTTGCGATCGCATCAGGATAATATAGTTATTTTCAAACTCAGAACCAACAAACAACTGACTCCATCAGATTTATCCGAACTAGAAAGCATATTAGCAGAAAGTGGTATTGGGGAAACAGAAGATATTATCCGCGCTAAAGAAGAGTCACAGGGGTTAGGCTTATTTGTTCGTTCTCTAGTAGGACTAGATAGGGAAGTAGCCAAACAAGAACTAGCTCGTTTTATATCTGACAAAAAGCTTAATGCTAATCAGATAGAGTTTGTGAATATGATCATTGACTACCTCACAGAACACGGTGTCATGGATGCTGCACTTCTCTATGAATCTCCATTTACTGACATTACACCACAGGGACCCGATGAATTATTTACCTCATCCCAAGTAGATGAATTAATTTGTCTGTTGGAAGAAGTTTATGGCAGAGCAGTCGCCTAAGCGGTTTAATGAGAGAGAAAATTTTCGCTCTCCTCAAAAAACAGGACTTATATCCCATTGTTTTCATTCAAGGGGTGAAATAAGCATCCATTCCGAAACTTACGCTAAGGACTTGATGACCTGTTTTCAACATCCTTTCCACCTACCAAAAACCTGTACCAATTGAAGCCTCTGAAATTTAGGGTCTTCAAACCACTGCTGTGTCGTACAAAAAAGCTGAAACATTCTCCAAGATGGGAGTATAATATTGAAAATAACGAAATATGCTTAAAAATACTTGATGTATTCAGTAAGTGAGCATATTGGGAGTAATTAGGAGGCTAAACTTTTGAGTCAAAAATTCTTATTCCAAGATATTCAAGTAATTGGTGAGTATGAAAAACCACAACTTATTGCGAAACTTGAGCAATTAGGAGATTATGAAGAGATCACACTGGCTAAAACCAAGGACAAATCGAAAAGTCTTGATAATTTGCTAAAATTTGTCGGAGGAATAAAAAACCAACCTTGGTATCCAGCGACTCATAAATATGGTTATATTGCGCCTCGTCAGCCTGGCACTGATACACCCCAACCTATTTTGTCTCCAAGTACCATTAAAGCTGATCCTACTCTCAAAAATAGTCGGATTAATCTGCGTTTAGATTACTTACGAGTTTATAAATATCCTGGCGGTGGTACTCATAACGTTATGGTAACGTTTGAGGCTCTTAATCAAGTCTCTGATACTCAAGAAGCGGTAAGCTTTAGTCAAAGTTATCGAGTACCTGATGGGAATGCAGCAGGAGTTACAGGATATCCGATTTTTACAGGGTTAAATGTGGGTTCTCACGGAATTAAATTTAAAGGTGTCACTATTAATGTAAAAAATGAAGAAGATGAAGCAGTATTAGAAGCATTAGAATCTTCAACTTTTCAAAAAGGTTTGGAATTATTAACAACCGCTCAACCTGCGATCGCGCCTTTTACTGCGATTAGCTTAGGTTTGGTTAAATCTTTGGCAAAACGGAATAAAAATGTACCTGTGCAGAAGTTTGATTTAGGGCTAGATTTTGATAATGCAGCAATGGGAATTCGTTTGGCTGAAGGAAATTATATTGCTTTACAAGTTCCTGATGAGACTACAATAGACTGGAATGAATGGATTTATAAGCCAGATTTAGGCACAATTGTAAATAAACTAAATAATTCACTTTTACAATACAACTACCTTATATTTCGTGTGAGTCGTTATGAACCTTAAATAATTATTATTTATTACTTAACGTGAGTGCGTAATAAGATGAAATCATTATTATTTCGTAGGCTGAAAAGCCTATTTTCTCGTTGAGTAACTTCAAAAATACCCTTAACCTGAACCGAGGCTACTTAAAAACAACAGCACAAAAATCATTTAATCCAGGATGAAAACTATGACTGAAATCTTTAAACATGGCTATGCTTTGTTAATTGGTGTTGGCGAGTGTGAGTGTCAGCAATTATCACTTCCGGTAACGGTTAAAGATACTCAAGCGATTTATGAAGCCCTCATTGAGCCAGATTTATGTGCTTACTCAAAGGAACAGATACGGGTTTTAAATAATGAAACAGCAACAAAAGATGGTATTTTAGATGGTTTACATTGGCTTAAAGAAAAGGCTCAGGCTGATTCAGAAGCAACGATTTTTATCTATTATTCTGGACATGGTGGAGTTGAAGGTGATAATTATTATCTAATTCCTCATGATTATGACATTTTTGAAGATAATCCTCTGGAAACTGCGGTATCGGCAGCACAATTAACTGAAGCTTTACGAGAGATTAATTCTCAGCGTTTATTAGTAGTAATTGATAGTTGTCACGCAGCAGGAATGGCAACTTCTAAGGATGGAGATAGCACTAAAGCAGAAGCCAAACTGCAAAAAGCCTTAAAGGATTTAAAACGAGTTGCTCCTTCAAAGGGATTAATAGAAACACTAACAAAGGGTAAAGGGAGAGCAGTTTTTACATCTTCTCAAGGTGAACAAAAGTCTTATTGGTTAAATGATGAATCTATGAGTATCTACACTTATCATTTTTTGGAAGCTTTACAAGGTCTAGGAAATAAACAGGGAGATACAGAGGTAAAACTATCTGATTTAATGAGCTATTTAGATGACACTGTTCCTAAAACAGCACTTCAAGAATGTAATGCCAAGCAAAACCCTGATTTTGATTTGAAAGGGAATTTTGCGATCGCTCTTTTACGAGGTGGTAAGGGTTTACCTAATAAGGGATGGGATGAAGTAAAGTCTGAAGCAACTCAGAAGATTTATAAGATTGCTGATAATATTACTCAAAATGGAAAATATATTTATAACATTAGCGAAGTTACTGGTGGTCATTTTGGTGATGTTATGTATCAGGATAGTTCTAAGAGAGAAGATAAGTCATGGCTACATTAGATGAAATAAAGAAAATTATTACAAAAATTGTAGAAAAGACTGCGACAGAGCAAGATTTTAATCTTTTACGTCAAGTAAATGAAAGTGATGACCGAATCATTATTCAGTCTGGTAAGCAAATTATTAATCTTGGGCAGGGAACAGCTAATCATTTTGGCGATCGCATTTATTTAACATTGAGTGATGAAGCACTAAATGCTTTAATTGACCTTATTCAAGAGAAACCTAAAATAACTATAATCCCCGATAATTTACCTTACGGAGTTCATAATTTCATTGGAAGGACAAAAGAACTAAATGATTTACATGAGCAATTACAAAACAATAAACAAATACCTATAATCACAGGAATGGGAGGAATTGGAAAAACAGAGTTAGCTAAACAATACGCACGATTTTATAAAAATCAATATTATTTAGGAGGAATATGTTGGTTAGATGCAACATCTATAGATTCCTTAGTAACTCAGATAATTGGTTATGGACAAGTAAAGTTAAAGATTGATTTTTCTCAATATTTGGATATAAAAACTAAAGTTTCCTACTGCTGGCAGCAATGGCAAGAACTAACGGCAGGGAATATTCTCATTATCTTTAATGATGTAACTGATTCTGATTTTTTTAAGGATGTAAATGATTCTAATTCTCTCAAATCTTATCAAGATTATCTTCCTTCTGATCAAAATCAATTCAAAATTATTATTACTACACGAATTAAAAACTCATCTAATCAATTTAAAGAGTTAAGTTTACCAGAGTTATCTGAAGATGCCGCATTAGAATTACTAGAATCTTTTATTGGAAAATTACGTCTAGTTAATGAATTAGAACAAGCAAAAGCTATTTGTAAGTGGTTGGGTTATTTACCTTTAGGTTTAACATTAGTAGGACAATATTTAGTAGAAAGTGAATATTTATCTTTGATACAGATGCAGGAAAAATTAGAAAAAAAAAGATTAAATTATGATTTCTTAACACCTGATGACGAAACACAAAGAAGAATCAAAAAGATTTTTGATTTAAGTTGGGAAGAATTAAATAATAAAGTGCAGAAAGTTACCTATTTTTTAAGCCTTTTTGCCGTCGCACCGATTCTTGGTTCATTAATAGAAAAAATCTTGCCCGAAAATGGTGAAGACGATTGGCAAAATATTTTAGATAAAATTTTAGTGAAACGAAGTTTGTTGCAACTTCAAGGCAAAGAAATAATAACAAATAAAATCTCTAAAGGAATTTATCAGCTACATCCAATTTTAAGAGAATTTATATATTTAAAATTAGAAGAATATCCTCAGAAAGACAATATAAAAAAAGAATTTTGTTGTGCTATAGTTACTGACATCAAAAAACAACCTGAAACTTTAAATCAAAAAGTCATTGATAAAATGAAAATCATTTATTATATACCTCATATATCTGAAGTGGCAATCAGTTTAAAAACATTTTTAAAACCTGAAGATTTAGCAATACCTTTTATTAGCTTGGGACGCTTTTATTGTTATCAAGGAGACTACGGAAAAGCAATGTACTTTGCTAGACAGCATTTACTTACCTCTAGGCAAGTTTTAGGTAAAGAACATATTAATCTAGCCGATGCTATTAATCATCTAGGATTAATTTATTATCATCAGGGAGATTACAAAAAAGCTAAAGCAAGATTTGAAAAAGCATTAAAAATAAGAAAAAAAATATTAGGAGAAGATAGCCTGGATGTGGCTGATAGCTTAGACAATTTAGCAATGGTATATTGCCAAATTAAATGTTATAACGAGGCAAAAAATTTATTAAAACAAGTATTAAAAATAAGAAAAAATATATTAGGAGAAATACATAGTGATATAGTTACTAACTTAAATAATTTAGCTGGAGTTTACTATGAGTGGGGAACTGAACTCGAACTCAGTGGTTACAACTTTGATGAACAAAGAAATTTTGGGAAATATTTAACATATTGTATTCAAGCGAGAAATTGCTATCTTGAAGCTAAATCTCTTTTTCAAGAAGCGTTAGAAATTAGTAAAAAGGTTTTTCCATCTAAACATTCAGACAGAGCATCTATTCTTAATAATTTAGCTGGAATATATCGCAAACTTGGCGAATATAATGAAGCAGAATCTAATTATGTGCAAGCGTTAACTATGCAAATTGAATTACTGGGAAAAGAACATCAAGATGTAGGTCATAGCATAAATAATCTCGCTGTACTTTACGCTTCTCAAGAATATTACCAGAATGCAAAATTCCTTATAAAACAGGCTTTAGAAATATTTGAGAAATCTTTAGGTATTGAGCATATTTATACAGTCAAGATTCGGCAAAATTTTGAAGAAATTTGTTTAGAAAAATTAGGTAAAAAATTACCCGAAAATAAAAAAAATAAGTTTGCTGAAATATGTAAACTTATCGAATTTGAACCTGACATAGACTCAAAAAATAATTAATTTGTGCCTTCTAATATACCTGCAAGTCTTTTTAATTCGCTACGATGAGTATTTGTTTTTGCTGATTTTGCATAGGATAGTAACAACCGTAGGCGATTAGCTTTCCATTGTGGTTCTTGAACACCAATTAGATAAGATAGTCTTCCCCATAACCAAGCAATATCTCCTGTCTCTAAAGAACGATCTAATCCTGTTCTTGCTAGATCAACTTCTAAAGTTTGTAGTTTTTTTGAAGGACAATTCAATATAGCTGTCATACATTCCGATAAGTAGCTATCAACCCTGTCATAAGCTTTAAGTCGTGCTTCAGTTCTTAGCTTATCCATTTCTTTAATTATTGTTTCTCCTTTTGGTTGAGACCATCGCTCTTTCATCATCTTGCCAACAAATGAACCCATATTTGTTACTTCAATACGATCTCCTTGATACTCACCAGATAATTCGATAGCCTTATTTAAACTTTGTTGTGCTTTTTCTAAGTTAGGTTCTCTACCTTCAGAAACGAAAACAACTGCGGCGGCGGCTTGTAAAAGAGTATCATTTTCAGGAATTGAGTAATTTAAAAATTGTTGTTTTGCTAATGTCAATTGTTGTTTTGCCAAAATTAAATCTTGTTCAGCTAAAAATGTTAATACGCTTTTAGCTTCAGGTTTTAAATTTTCACTGCTGATTGTAGCTTTTTTAATACCAAAGTTTATAGTATGACGAATAACCTGATTTACATCATCATAAGCATAGCCCCAAGCTTTAGGACTTTGATTAGGCTGAAAATTACGAATACTCAATTCACTCCATTTATAATATAAATCTAATTCTTTCTTTAATGATCCAGGTACTATGGTTAATATAACTAATCTTTTTTCTAAGTTATTATATTCTTTTTCTAACTTGGCTTTTTCATCATTATTAGATTCAATAACTAGATGTTGACAACTCTTTGGTTGTTTACAAGCAGCCGCAACAAATCCAAGAGCAGAGGTAATAGAAGTAGCACGCTCTACAATTGGCATAGCTTCTAAATAAACATTAGGATTTTGAGCAAAATCCTGCTTTAAAGGAACATAAGGATTTTCTCCTATTGTTTGAGTTTGTGTATCTACTTGCACTATATAACCGCTAGGTGAAGGAAACAAAACCTGTGGTCGAAATTCCATACGAACTAATTTGGGCATTTCAGGATCGAACGACATAAAAATCTGTGGATAACTAAACGGTTGTTTAATCCACTGTTGTGGTAATTGTCTATAATTAGTATCTGTATCTAAAAGTCTCAATGCTTCTGTATTAGGAGAAACACCTCTAAGTTTTGGTGGTGTTAATTTTTCAGCTATCATTGATGCAAATTCTAAGTCAGCAAGTTTAAATAACTTTTTAAGATAAACTGTTTCTTCTAAAGCTGGACTAGAATATACGGTTGCTCCTACAGGTGTTGAATCTATAGAAGTTTGGAGTACATATCGTGAGTTATTTTGCTGTACTAAATAAACAACTTCACTTAACTCATTCTTAGTAATTGGTACTTGAATTGGTGTTTGTCTGTTGTTGAGATTAGCAATTAGAAACCCATTCTTGTAGGAGAGATTATTTGGTTGTAATCGTAAATTACTTTTAAAATTTACTTCTAGTCCACCTATTCCCGATGCAATTCCTCTATAGCTTCGTGAATATAAAGCTAGTTCTGTCCACATTGTTTTCTTATAGAGGTCAACAGCAAGACCAATTTGAGGAATAAATAATGTTGTAAAAACAATGGTAGATACAATTTTTTTACAGATAGTACGCATATAGCCTTCTTAATATTGGTAATTTAACTAAAAAAAGCGAAAATTAGGTAAATAAGTGAACTAACCCAACGCTGATTGGTCGGGAGAAAAACCGCCAATTCCTTATCCTTTTAGGGCTGAACCAGATGAGAATTGGCTAACGGCTGATATTTGAGATGTTTTTGCCAATTTATCCGAGAATTTGAAACAACTACTCAAGCAGAAAAACGAAGCAGCCAGCCATTTTGCTCGTGGTGATTCTGAAAAGTGGGAGCTAAATCTGCCTAAAGGGTGATGACTAACCAAGTTTATCATTAAATTAGCCTCAAAGGCAGAGGCGGAAACTTATGGCGAACACAAAGAGTAGGAACTGGCTAAAAATAATATATGGTAGGTAACAATTTTTAAAACGCTTATCCAGTAACAGTTTCAGCTTTAGCGTTAGTTTCTGTACGACTGCTCATTTACCCCCGATGCAACATAGCGCAAACTTTGTGAGTAGCTCAAGTAACTAATTTATGACCAAATAGATGCCTCTAGGAATCGCTCTTAGTGTTAAGAAATATTTCGCCAACGGTATCGAATCTCGGCTCAATGCCTATATTTTTTCATCTAGGGAAAGTGGCAGAAGAGGGATATAAGCTTTATTTGTTTTATTGCCAGTAAATTACCAATTGCGTTCTCTGAGTTTTTCCACACCTTCCTCACTTTCAATACAGCGGTTTCGGCTCTTATGAGGTACATCTTAGCCCCCTCATCGCTTGCGGGGAGGGGGTTGGGGGTGGGGTTTTTGTACCTCATAACACCGGGAAGTGCTGTATTTATTTGAACCCAGATTCCGCACCCTAAACTGTCACAGATAAAAAAATCCCCCAAAGTAGTACAAACTAACTAAATATAAATCAAAGGTTAAGAGGCTTAATGAGAATAACTAGCATTAACAGAGGCATGGTGTGAGAAAATGAAGCTTGGTAACAAAGACAAAAGAAAAAAAATGAATTGACAACAAAACAAGAAATGAGAGAATCACAACAGAAGTTGTGGAGAAGTTTGTTGTGAAATTAAAACCCCAGGAAATAGAAATTCAGAACATAGACCATCTAGGGATAGTAGCAGGAATAATAGATGCAATAGGATTAGTAGAAATAATAAATGAAATAATAGGAGTTGAAAAAGGCGAGAAAGTAAGTCCGGGTCAAGTAGTAAAAGCTATGATAATAAACGGGTTAGGATTTGTATCAAAACCGTTATATATGTTTCCCCAATATTTTGAAACAATAGCTTGTGAGCATCTAATAGGAACAGGAGTAAAACCAGAATATCTCAACGACGATAAACTAGGGAGAGTGATGGATAAACTATTTATCAAAGGATTAGATACAATATTTTTTATCATTGCCTTAAAAGCAGCACAAAAATTTGGAGTATCACTATCAACATCACATTTAGACTCATCATCCATGCACGTGCATGGGCAATATAATACAAGTTTACCAGAAGTAATATTTGAGAATCAACAGGTAGAAAATAATCAAGAATTAGAAGAAGTAGCAGTAAAATCACCGAAAGAAATAACCATCACCTACGGTTATTCTCGTGACCATCGTCCTGACTTAAAACAGTTTATCATAGAAATGATATGTTCAGGGGATGGAGACATACCAATATTTTTAAAACTAGCATCAGGAAATCAAGCAGACTCATCATGTTTTGGGAAAATAGCAGTAGAATATCAAAAACAATTAGAAGTTAATAGTCTCATCGTTGCTGACGCTGCTTTATATACAGAATCAAACCTGAAAATGATGTCAGAAATCCGCTGGTTATGTAGAGTACCATTAAGCATAAAATCAGCAAAATCATTAATATCAACATTACCAGAATCAGAATTTATTGATAGTACAATATCAGGATATAAATTAGCATCAAAAACAGAAAATTATGCCGGAATAGAACAAAGATGGTTAGTAGTACAAAGTCAAGAAAGAAGAGAATCAGACCTGCGTAAGCTCACACAAAAAATTACCAAAGCAGAATCAAAAGCTGTACAAGATTTGAAAAAGTTATCACAAGAGAAATTTGCTTGTGAAGCAGATGCTATTAAGGCGTTATCAAAATTATCAAAACAGTTCAAATATCATCAAATTAACGAAATTTTGGTGACTCAAGTCAAATCTAAGACAAAAGATTCTCCAGAAGAAATATCTTACCAAATATCAGCCACAGTCTCCCAGAATGAAAGTAAAATTAATACGGAAGTGCTGAGTGCAGGGCGTTTTATTATTGCTACAAATGTTTTGGATTCAAAGGAACTTAGCAATGATTCCATGCTAAGTGAATATAAAGCCCAGCAGTCATGTGAGCGGGGGTTCGGTTTTCTCAAAGACCCATTATTTTTTGCAGACAGTATTTTCCTCAAAAGTCCTGAAAGAATAGAGTCTCTAGGAATGATTATGGGTTTATGTTTGTTGGTTTATACTTTAGCTCAACGTCAAATTAGAAATGCTCTGAAAGATTCTAAATCAACAATTAAAAATCAATTAGGTAAAGCAACTGACCGCCCTACTTTACGCTGGATTTTTCAATGCTTTCAGTGTATTCATTTAGTTAGATTTAACAACGAACAACACGTCTCTAATTGGACTCAAGATAGGGATTTTATCCTGAATCTTTTACCAGATGATTGTTTTCGTTACTATCAATTAGCCACTTAATTCTTCTCTACATTAATTTAATTAATATCAGATTTAAGAGCTAATTTGTTTGATTTATAGCTCTATTTTACTATGTCTACAATTTCGTTTTTTACTTCAATTTATTAGTCTAACTTATAATCTCTATCTTGAATATCTTCTTTTATTTATCTGTTGTTCCCTCTAGGTGGTGTTCATTCTTATTGCTCCTTATTGACAATAGGTTTTGATACCATTTTTGGTGTTTTTCTTTTTCGCCAATGTATTTTTTCGCTAATATGTTCTTTTTTAGCCTCAATTTTCTTTCTTATTTCCGTAATTTACCTGTGTGACAGATAAGGGTGCGGAATGTGGGTTATAATTCTAAGTCGATTAATTCTTCTATAGCTTGGCTTTTTTCTTTATTAGGGAGGAAATAATACACTTTTTTTAAAAGTTCTATAGAGGCATTTTTAGCCCACCAATCATCACTAGAATTTTCTGTTAATCCCAGATGAAACTTTAAACGTTCATTTATATCATCTTTATCTGCTCTTTCTAATTGTCCTTTTCGCTCTAACCAATTTCCTACCTTATCTTTAAAACAGTTAGCGTCAACAGCAAATAGCTGATGAACTAGAGCATAGGATTTTTTATCAAGACCATTTTTTTGTGTAGGATTAATAGGTAATGTTGTTGGTAGACCTGTATGTAGACCTGTCTGGTTTTTTTCTGATGTTAAAGGAATAACAGAAAAAAAAGGTGCTTTATAGCCAGATTTATCTTGAAACTCGTCACTTGTCCAAATGATATGAGGATGTTCACCTCTGATAACTCTACTAGAATTAATAGTACCTTGACAAGTTTTACATTTTAAGTACCCTGGCTCATTTAATTCATAAATATGAACATGACGAAAATGGCAAGTCAAAGATACCCTATAGGGATTAATGAAATATATCCAACCTTGTTGTGGTCTTTTTGGTGTTTGTCCAGCCACTTTACAATCCTAATTCCCTGATTAATTTTTCCTGTTCTGCTAGTAAATTAAGCTTAACTTTTTCTTCTGGTTTATGGGTATCTATCACCTCTAAAATGGGAGCAGTGCTATACACATATTCTAACAACGCTGGAAGTTTTTCTTTCCCCAGACCAGCCCATTCTCTCCTGATATTATCAAGAATCAGCCTGAGACTTAAAGGTAGTTGCAAATCTTCCACATTAGTCGCGTCAGCACCAAGTTTAATCAATACTGTATTTCCCTGAGATTCTTGAATAATCTCTTTACCGTTCATTTGTTTTAAAGCAGTATCTATGTCTTCATTCCAAGGTCCAAAGCGATAATAACACCAATCTAATTCAGTCAGTTGTTTTCCTGTCCATTTGACAGAGTACAAATCAGCCAAATACAAAAACTTAATTAGCTGTGTTTTCATAATATATCCTTTTGTCGCGTAGACAAAATATTTGATCAGCTTATCTAACATGATTTTTCTCTCTTGTATGATTAGTATAAACTACTACTCACGTAAAGGAAATTGGCAATATCGAGGTAGTCTAACATCTGAACATAAATTTAACATATTTCTATAAAATTTGCAAATTAACATTTTATGCCATAATTTTTACCCAGGAAATACTTTAGATAAATCCAAAACTAAATCAGGGAAAGACAGAATTACTATAAGCTATATTTTATATTAACTCTTTTTCAAGCTTTCAGGAAGCCTGGGGAATAAAATTCGGTTTTGTCTTTGAAAATATAAAGATTGCGGATTAATCAACAGTAATTCACAGTTATAATAAATATTAATCCCAGCTAAACTTAAAAAGTTATGATGACAACCCAAGCAGAAATAATCAATCAATTAAAAACCCTAGAAGCATTTTCTCAACAAGGAGGATATAGTGATATTCTTGCTTCATCTCTTCGCAAGATTATTATTCAGGAAATAAATAATATTCAGGTACAAATTCAAGAATTAGAAACCGATTTACAAGCATTTGAGCAACAGTATCAATTATCATCTGAAGAGTTTTATCGCCAATTTAAAACCGGACAATTAGGAGATGACGTAGATTTTGTTGAATGGAGTGCTTTTTATCAAATGTGGTTGGATTTACAAAAGCGTTTAACATTACTGCAATCTTAAATTGAATATGATAGTTCAGGATTATTTGACAGAAATAAAAGCTAAATTAATCACCAGTTCTATAATTGATAAAATTACTATAGTTAAAGAAAGAGCATTATGTGATCAAGGTTATTTTCGAGCAAGATTGAATTTAATTAATGGTGATTTTTTAGAAGTGGTGGAATTTTTTAAAATCAAGGGAGATAAATGTATTGCGGAAACCTATCGTCATCAATGGATGGATTCTACTCAAACTCGGTTAAAAAAGAGATGGGATAATGTGGAACATTTTCCTAATTTACCAAATTTTCCTCATCATGTTCATATTAGTGAAGAATCTAATGTTTATTCAAGTGTTTGTATGAATATTTTAGAAGTTATTGATTTAATCAGTCAAGAAATAAAATAGGATGGTAGGAAAAGTAGTTATCATTGATATTTAGGTTTTTTCTTTCCTTCCCCTGATAAATTTTCTTGTAAAAATCCAACGGAATTACTATATGTATAATTACAAACAATATCTTTTATCCTTACTTTTGGTAGCATTCTCCACTGTTATTAGTAGTTGTGATTCTCACAATACCGCTAATAACCCAATTCCAGAAACAACACCAACGAGCAAAATTAACCCCATTCCCCCAAAGAAGCTACAGAAATCTCCCACTCCCGCAACTGAACCATATACCAGTAATTCCAATACTAAAGCAATCTCTGGTAAAACTACAAACGTCACCGTATACACAAGTGATGCCCAATGTCAAGAGCTAATTCCTCAAAAAACTGACGTTTCCGCAGCAGAAC
>Ga0208601_1000078_pt1 | contig 22930 bp, 18 predicted proteins | sample LakMenEpi09Nov12_FD_150684 | JGI IMG/M metagenome (GOLD analysis project Ga0208601, IMG submission 150684) | Freshwater microbial communities from Lake Mendota, WI - 09NOV2012 deep hole epilimnion (SPAdes) | ecosystem: Environmental > Aquatic > Freshwater > Lake | place: Lake Mendota, Madison... | reverse complement strand
CTTTTGTGCAAACGTACTGAGTCTGGGAACCTGTGTGAACAGGATATTAGGATTGTAAAATCTTAAGAATCCCCGCGTCTTTAGACCGGGGAGTGTCAACGTCCAAACTCCAACCGTCAGCATTGACATTGTAGAACCAAACAAAATCAGTTCCCCCCGAATTAGTCTTAGTAAATAGTAAAATCGCCGTAGAAACACCCGCATAAGGCTTAAAAACACCACCAGGCAGAGAAATCACCCCATCCAGCTTTTGCTCCTCCACCAATAACCGCCGCAGTTCCTTATGTGCCTTAGAAGAACCAAACAGCACCCCATCCGGTACAATTACCGCCGCCCGTCCCCCCGGCTTCAGCAATCTTAAAAACAGTGCCAAAAATAATAATTCAGTCTTCTTAGTCTTGACAATTTCCTGTAAATCCTTAGCCGTGTTTTCATAGTCCAAAGACCCAGCAAAGGGAGGATTAGCCAATACCAGGGTATAAGCCTCCTCATCCCCTGAATGCTCCTGTGCTAGTGAATCCTTGTAACGCACATCTGGGCTTTCCACTCCATGCAGCAGCATATTCATGCTGCCAATTCGCAGCATAGTATTATCAAAATCAAACCCGTGAAACATCCCATGATGAAAATGTTCCTTCAGCTTGACATCGCGCAAAACTTCCGGGTGATGTTCCCGTAAATATTCATTAGCAGCCACTAAAAAGCCACAAGTCCCACTCGCCGGATCACAAATCACATCCCCCGGACTGGGTGCAGTCAGTTCCACCATTAACTGAATAATGTGGCGCGGTGTTCTAAACTGTCCGTTTTGTCCCGCTGAGGCAATCTTGCCCAACATATATTCATAGAGATCGCCTTTGGTGTCCCTGTCCTCCATCGGGATATCAGCCAGCAAATCCACCACCTTAGACAGTAGCGCGGGGGTGGGAATTGTGAACCGGGCATCCTTCATGTGGTGGGCGTAAGTTGAATCATCTCCACCGAGCGATCGCAAAAAGGGGAAAACAAAATCATTCACCACAGCATACATTTCTGGTGGTGCGGAATGCTTAAACCGCGACCACCGCAAATCATCATAAGGACGCTTTTTGATATTTTCCCCTTCTGGAAATTCCCCCTCTGGGAAAATCCGCCGTTCCATTGGGCGCTTTAGTCGGTTAGCCTTGTTTTCTTCTAGGGTATGCAGATCATCGAGACGACGCAAAAACAGCAGATAGGTAATTTGCTCAATCACTTCCAGGGGATTGGAGATACCACCAGACCAGAAAGAATCCCAGATTTTATCTATTTGACTTTTAATTTCCCCTGATATCATTTTGTGTTTGTCTTAATCCTATAAACAATAAATCTGAAAAATATTAAGAAGATACTGATTTTTCCTAACCCAAGTCAGACAAACATTATACTTTATTGCCAAAGATATATTACGCCTTATAGAGAATATTTTGCCATAGTGTTCAAAAATATGGCTCTTTTCTTATACATAGCAAGGTTTATGAGGTTTTTTGGTTCAGATTTTGCGTATTATATACTCAAGAGTCACAATCTCATCTTCTGGTAATTTTTTTGACCCCACAGTAGTTAATGAAAAGTGGGGTTTTTGTTTAACCTAAGATTCTGGTTTATTTTCTAACCATTGTTCTAAATCAGTGACAGAGGAGAAATCTAAGAGGGCTTCACCGAGTAATTCTAATTGCTCAATTGATAATGTCCGAATTGTGTCAATGAATGATGATTCAATTTCACCAATTCGCCGATTTAGTTGCCGAATAATTAGTTGTTGTTCTCCTTTTAATTCACCCCGTTCCATTGCTAATTCTTCTGTTGGACTAATAAAAGGCATTTTTCTTTCCTCTTCTAAATGTTTAATTTTAGCTACTAATCCTCGTTGCAATTCTTTGGGCAATGTCATCATTTTATCAATGATTTTAAATAGCTTAACAATTTGTTCTTTTGTTAAGCCTCGCTCGTAAAGTCCCCTAATTAATGTCCATTTCCATTGTTCCCGTTCTGATAAATTCCCCGTAGTGGCTTTGGTTTTTAAATATGCCATTACTATGATAGCAAAGGGATTATCATTTGATTCTAATTCCTGCCAATGGGATTCATAGTCTAGCCGTTTAGCAATGGGGAATTTTAAACTTAGTTCACAATCTAACATTGCTTGATGATAACTGTTAGGTCGTCATGTAGAGCTTGTATCACCTAAAATCGGGAACGGATTTTTCAGGATAGTTGACTTCCGTAATTATGTTAAACAGAAGAAAGTTGAATAACAAAAACTCATCCCGATCATGCTGGAATTATTATTTGTACGGATGACGGAGATAGAATGGCATTAGCTGAGAGAATTCATGTAGCTATTTTGGGAGAGGAGATATTGCTAGGTAAATTGGTTAGTGTGGTTCGTCCGATGAGATAAGCGATCGCTATTGCTTGAAGTGACATGAGACAATTTGGTACAATTCTATGTAAATTTATTCTATGGCTTAAACCGCTATGACTTTTCAGAAACTTCACGAACAAGTTCTAATGCTTCCTGAAGATGATCGTTGGGAATTAATCAATGTCTTAATGAAATCCCTGCGGTCAAAACCTGCATTGACAGTCAAACATAAAGGCATTGCATCAAGTTTAGTAGGCATTACGAATGTTTTACTAGATTGGTAAAGCGTCATACTAAAAGTGCGGAAATAGCGATCGCTACGATCTCGAAGTTATTGATTTTGATGGAAATTTGTGCAGTTGATCGTGGCAACACTGCCCAGTTTTGGTTAAATTTACAAATACAATATGATTTAGGTCAGGCATTTGCAGAAAATTCAGAAGTTTACAATCAAATTCCTAAATTTCTCTCTGATGATGTAGCCTAAAATTAATACAAATTATGAGATGATCGCTCTATTCGGCCGTTTCAAGTTTGCGTTTTTCAATTTCGGAGATCGGCAGTAATAAAGTTTCCTCAATTTCTTGTACGAGAGTCAAGGGAATATTAAGTTGTCCTATAGGATTGTTGCCAAAAGCCCTGAAATCTGCACGAATCCAGCCATAAGCTTGGGAAGTTATATTTATAGATTCTTGATTCATTCTATACAAACAACTTATTAAAAAGTAATTGGAGTTATAATAATTACGTAGATTTTGCATCTCGTTGTCAGTAAAGTGCCAATATTGAGTCAAACAACGATGTTCGATGATTCTGCTTAAATATCTTTGACAATTAGAATTATTTACTCTCCACCAGTCTGCAAATCTACCTTCATAATCATTACCAAAATATTTTGCATCTTCATCCTCAGAACCCAATATGGGTTTATTAAATAAGTGAGCTAAATAGGGATAGCTTTTATCAAGACATGATTTATCAGATTCAGTAACCCATATATTACAGGATCTAAGTTCATGATGTAATATATAAAGGTTGTAAGCACAATTATATAAATTTCCTCTATTTCTTATTAGTTCTAAATCTAAACTTAGAATAGAGTCAAGACTTTGATTAACAAAATCACTAGATAACGTATTATCCATTAACTCATCAATATAACACCCAAAAGTACAAGGGACATCACCTTGTATATGTATATCGATTCCAAGAACAGATGAAAAATAGAATATCCGAAGTGCATATATTTTATAATGATACTTACTCGCTATTGCTGAAGCTTTTTGATTAACCCAAGTTAATAGTTGCTGAACTTGCACACTATACGCTAGAAATTCATCTATCTTTTGCTTCATTAGCAATAATAATACATTGGGTGAATTTATTGAATCTAATATTAGTTCAAAGCATTCTGTCCAATGAGCATCTGTAATGTGAATGGCTAAATTTTCCCAATCAGAACGCCTACAAAACCATTTTGCCACTAAATATTCTTGAAACGTCAAATGTGAAAACGACCAGACTTTATTTGCTCGCTCAATCAACAACCCATGCTGAGAAGCGATCGCCTTCAAAACTGCTCGACTATCCCGCAGTCCAATTCCCAAAAACTCTGCTATGTAACCCTCAATTTCTTCTTGTTCAAACAAAACATACTGCTGCTGCTCAAACTTTTTCACTGCTAGATAACTCAGTAATTCCAGCTTTCGTTCCGGTGATAAATCTCGGTAAATCTCATCTCGCTCAATCTCCCGTGACTTGTCCCACTGCTCTAGTAGTAGCTCTAACCCTTCCTCATACAGCTTGGAACGTTTTGAGTAAAACTTACCAGTTTGGTGAAATACGGCACAGGTCAAACTCAACAAAATTGGTGTAATTGCTAAATCCTGAATCGGCTTATTCTCCTCTAAAAAAAGCTGATTTAGAAACTCAAATGACCGTTTTAATCCTGCTGACTCATCCTTCATGACAGCCTTAAACCAATGCTCGGCAAACAATCGCACCTGGGCTTCATTAAAATCTGCTATTTCTACATAGTCAAACCGTTCAAACCGTGATTCTTGGCTTTGCGTCCGACAGGTGACAATTACCTGAAGCTGTGGATAAGAACGAGCGAACTGCTTAATTTGCTTGGTGATGTTCTTACCATCTTCTCCTGTGACTTCATCTAACCCGTCTAGTAACAGCAATGCCCGACCTTGATTGAAAATCAAATTAATTTCTGCATTTGATAACTGCCAGCACTGCTCAAAATAATGTTCTAGTGAATAAGCAAACTTACGTCCATCATCTACAAAATCTCGCAGTTTAATCAAGGCTGGAATTCGGTGCGTTTGTAAATTGCCAGCGTTGCATTCCGTAACTACTCGCTGCAAATAAGTGGTCTTCCCTGAACCTGGTTTACCCACCACCATTAAATTCGTATTTTTTGCCAGCACTTCTAGTCCTGAAATCCTTTGCCGTTTTTCACCCAAGCCAATGCGATCCAAACTGCAATAACTGGGATTCTTACTGAAGTCTTGCCACAGGTCATTGAGTTCTGATTTCCGACTACTGCTCAGTTCCTCTAGGATGTTCACATCCACAAACAAATCACCTAACGGAACCCAGTGATCTACACCCCATAATGGCATCGTGCTATGTAATCGCTGGATATCATCATGAAAGTGCGATCGCACTTTCTGCACCAAGTCATCAACCGGATTTGCTACCGTTAATTGGACTTTTTTTTTAATATTGGGGTATGTTCTTCTGGGATTCCTTGCAGGGCGATCGCATCACAGCCACCATGATAAGCATCTTCATAAGAATAACCAGCCCCTAGTTCATCATAAAAACCAACTGCAAATTTAATAGCGGCATCGTCTCCAATGCTACTATTCATCCCCACCACATAATCAATATGTTTAACTATCTCATCTGCTTGAATTTCCGAGTAGCAAGCATTGAGAACAACACATTCAAGTCCTCGTGTAGCAAATCGTTTGAATAAATTTGCTAAAGCCTCAGTTGAAACAAGTTGTGCTTTTCCTAAATCATTTTCTAAAACTAATCCATCTTCACCAGAACCATGTCCAGAAAAGTGAACAATCTGGGGATTAAAATCCAACATGGCACGACGTAAATCATCAGGACGAACAGCCCCACGTTGCTGCAAAGTAAATTTTTCTCTATGCTGCGACCTTCGCAAACCTTCATCAATTTCTCGCACCTCTTTATCTAAGCGCAATCTCGCTTCATTGGTAGGGCTGGATGCTAACACTAAAATGGTTTTGCATGAACTACTTTGAGGATTTTCCCTTTGTGCCAAGTTCTGAAACTCTCCTTTGAGGATAGAGCGAACAATTTCTTGAATCTCTGCTGTGTTAGAACCCTGAATTACAGCACTAGCAACTTCTCGAATCGCTTGTGCATCAAGTCCTTGGTAAGTGCGATCGCCAAAATGAATATCTTGTCCCTGTCCAATATTAACGTTGTACTTACCTACTTGCAGATTTTGAATACCACTTTTATTTAACCACTGACGCAAAGCTTCAACATCGGCATCGGTTTGATTTCCGTTAAGGATACGTTGAATAATTTCATTAAGGTTACTGGGATCTGTCATTGATTTTAAAATCTTTTAGTTCTATTTTAGACAAAAATTTCCATAAACTCCTAAATTTTTCTTAGTGGTCATTTTGATGATGATTCAAGCAGTAAATTTGTATTTGGGTTGAGATAGCGATCGCAATTAATTAGCTTCTTTCTATTACTGTTGTCAGCATTACCTAATTTTATCGTTGCCAAACTTTAATGGTCTGATCTCTTCCTCCACTTATTAGTGTTTTTCCATCTGGACTAATTGCAATTGATGTTACACCTCTGCGATGTCGTTCAGGAAAATTTTGTGATTCGTTTTCGGTAATTTTCCACTCTACAATTGTTTCGTCATTACTTCCACTCACTAAAGTTTTACCGTCTGGACTAAATAAAAGACAAGTAACGGCATCTGAATGTTGTCGCAGAGTTTGAGGTATTTCTCCAGTATTCAAATACCAAAGTTTAATAGTATTGTCATTGCTACCACTAGCTAGTATTTCTCCATCTGGACTAAATGTTAGCGTATAAACAGCGTCCCGATGCGCTGTAAGTGTACCTAAGCATCTTGTACTATCTATATCCCATAGTTTGATTGTTTTATCGTAGCTACAACTAGCAAGAATTCGTCCGTTTTTTGGGTTGAAAGCAACACAGGTTACTTTATCAGCATGACCAGATAATTTAGCGATTTCTTTACCGCTTTCTATATCCCACAATTTAATATCTTGATTATCATTAGCAGCTAATATTTTACTATTAGGACTAAAAGCAACTGAATCAAAACCGAAAACATCAAAAAAATTACTAAAAAGAGTTTTATTAAAGGTATGAAAAGCTGTTTTTTCTCCTAAACGCCAGATTTGTATTTGATACTGTGTGCAAGCTGCAATTAGTTTATCATTAGGACTAATTTGTATAGAAGTGAACATATCTAACTGATTAGCAATAGGAATTTCTTCTGCTATTTCCCAAGTATTTATTTTCCAATGTTTGATAACTTGATATACAGCAGCAACAAAATATTGTTGATTGTAATTAGGATTAAACGCTAATTTTAATCCATAACGCATTACATTTTTTTGAGAAAAATCAGTGAATGGTTTAGCTAATTTATCTATGATGCTAATTCCGGTAGATTGAGTGTAATCATTCTCTGTTAAACTAGCGATACATCGCCAAGTTACTTTTTGAATAGCTTTAACTAAAGCTTGGATTGCTTGTTCATCCCAGTTTTGGTAAATTTTATCGCCTATATGAATCTCTTTACCTTCCCCAATATTGACGATATTTTTACCTATTTGCAATGCTGTTTGAGGGTTATCAGTAAGCAGTTGTTGTAATAATTGGATATCTTCATCGGTTTGCTGTCCCTCTTTAATTCGATGTAGTATTTGTTGGAGGCTTTCAGGGTGTGTCATAAAATACTGGTAAATAATAGAATTATAATCACAGCAAAAGCGATCGCTCATTTTGAGATCCGAAGGAGAATCAAAACCTTCTACAGTCAGCGCATGATAAATTTACTTAATACTACCAAGTTGCTTGCGTTCAAGAATACGTTCGAGGAGGTTAAATTGCAGAATTTTAGCAGTTACCCGCCCTTCTGGAGTTAGTGGCATAATTATCCCTTCTTCTAGGCGAAAATGATCAGACCATTGTTGTAGACGGGGATTAAAAAAGGCAGTTAGTTGTCTTGTCTCAGGATCAATTGAACCAAGGTCAGTTCCTTTGAAACGGTTGCAGCAAGGACAGGATAAAGCTAGATTTCCAGATTCAGTTATGCCATCATGTTTTTCCGCAATAATGTGTTCCATCTCAAATGCAAAGAGTGAAGCCATTTGAGGAAATTGACAATACTCGCATTTGTTTCTAGCCCGTTGGGTTACTAACCGACGTAAAGTAGCTGATACATAACTCATACTGCTGTCTGTAAGCGTTTATAGGCGTGAGCTTTGGCTAAACGTACCCAATGTTCTAAAAGCAAGTAGCGATCGAGTTCTACCTCCTCTGGACGGGAAAGAGTGCCGGATTTATTGCGGCCGAGTAATTCACTCATGCGGGCTTGTAAAGCAGGTGTAGGTCGAATGGCGAGAATTGTTTCCGGGCTGGGTTGACTGGCAAGCAGTTCAACAATTTGACTATCATCTTGGTAAGGGATGGTTTCTGTGGGTGTGAGTTCACCAACTGCGCGATCAAGGGCTTCTGGGAGGCGATCGCCTAATTGTTGCAGTTTTTCACCCAGGCGATCGGGTACGTTTAAGATAATTTGCATTTGTGGTAAGTCCATATATGGGAATTAAGTCTATTTTACTAATTTAGTTAGGCACTTTGAATGTAGAAGTAGAAAAACCTACGATTTGGTTAATGAATATTTTACAAACAGAGGAAGAAAACAATGAAACTGACGGAAATTAGGCAACAAGGATATCAAGCTCTCATTAATGCGTTAGGAGTAGCAGGAACACTAAGGTTTTTACAACAGTTAGAAGTAGGTTATGGTGACTATACTAAAGAACGTCATCAATGACTCAATCAACTCACAATAGATGACTTCCGTAATTATTTTAAACAGAAGAAAGTTGAATAACAAGAACTCATCCTGATGAAATTAAATTGGCTCTTAGGCGTAATCAGGTAGCCTAGTCAGTGGGGTATTTCTATTGTTGTAACCGAGGGTCATGTTTACCTGTATGTAGCCAATAAATAGGAGCTAATAAACCAAATGGTTTCCATTCTTGTGGATTCTTAATTCCTCCAATACTTCCTCTTTCATTTCTATGAAAAACTATAAAGTTTGGTCTAGGAGGATTTCCTATAACACCAAGAGAAGAACAAGCAAAATAATCCATTTCGCATCCCCATGATTGACTCCATCTTTGAAAAAAATTGTGTGTTTCCCAAAATTTTAAAGACATTAATTCCTGTGGTTCATGACGATTAACCCATAAAGATGGATCTTCGCATTTAGAAATTACAACAGCTATTCGATACTGCTTTAAAACTTCTTTTTGGTTATCTAACCGATTGGCTATTTCTTCTGATAATCTGATAAAACTTTCTTTATATCCTTTATCATCTCTACCAGTGCCATCAATTAACAGTAGCAGTTTTGATACACTTGCACAATCATCAAAATAGTCGCTATAAATTTTTCTATCTTGTCCATTATTTCTTAAATCATTGAATATCTCTCCTGGATATTCTCGAAAAGAAATATCCATCTCTATAGTTTTACCTCCAATAGCGGGAAGAAGTTGTCTAAATAAACTTGGTTTGAACGAGATTCTAAAGTGATAAAGTGGCATTTCTTCTAATCTGTCTGGAAATGTTGGTTCTAGTTGTGATCCTTGCATCAGTATATTTTCCGCATGATGTAATAATTGTTGAGATTCATCACCTTGAAGTAACACTTCAAAAGGAATTTCATTATTTTTTTGTGACAAGGAAGATAATGCAGTCATAAAAGTTGTTTTTCCAGCACCTCTATCCCCAATAATTCGGATACCATTATGAGAATATCTGTTTTTTATTATATCTCTTTGATTATTAATTTGCTCAACTAACTGTTGATTATCAGTCACCAATAAAGTATTTTCTAAAGATTCATTATCTTTGTCAGATTTGCTAATTTCACCTGCTTGTGACACAAAATTTTCTAATTGAACTTTTAAATCACTACGTGAAAGAAGATAAGGTCTAATACGTCTCTGTTGACTGGGAAGATATCGAGGTAGATGTCCTTGAGGAGCATCTAAACTAAAAGTATGTTCACTCCAATTTAACCAATCATCTTTATCTTTTATATACCAGCCTACATATTCACCAAATTTTTTATAAATTTCATCATCATAGTCTCCAGGTTGACCACCAACACTTAGCCATATCTGTTTTTGTACACTAAATCCGAATCTTCCATTGCTATATTCCAACCAAAGTTGGTCAATAGTTTGTAAATCCGTAGCAGGAAATCTTTGCATATCTTCTTCATCAAGCCAACCTCTTTCTTCTTGTCCAGATGCTTGAAGCATTACCCTTGCTGTTTCTTGATCTGCTTCTTGCCAAATTTGTGCTGTTAATAATTCACGAAGTTGTGTATAGTCAATTCCTTTTTCAAATTTTTCTGCATCTAGGCTAAATAAATTCTGTGCAACCTGTTTAATAGTTGCGATTGCACTTTCCTTTCTATCTACAATGATAATCTCTTCTAGAGTATTAGATGATAATGACTTTAAATAGTCAGTGATTCCTCTTAAAAATGTTAAGGCTACATCTTCCACATTAAAGCCAATATCTCCTGTTCCTACTAATGGCAAAACTACACAACTAAACTCTTTTTGCGTTGCCATCAAAAGCACTGATCGAATGGCTTTATCAATATTTTTTACATTAGGGCGAGGAGATTCTATTGTTGCACAAATAATAAACCGTTCTGTATGATTAACTGTTAATGGGAAAAGTTTAGTATTTATTTGAGAAGGTAATCTGACAAGTAAAGGTTGATCAGGTGTAATTTTATTTATGTTTTTCTCCTCTTTACTTTGTTTAACTGATTGGAGTATAAAATCTTGTTCTAAATAGTCTTCAAACGATCTTCCTAATGAACCTAACACACTAATACTAGAATTAAATGGAATCACTAAGGCATCAAAAGGTAAATTCCAAGGTTCATCTGTACAAAAACTATAAATTTTAGTATTACCATCCTGCCAAAGTAAATGGCGATTTTTTTCAAATTCTGTTTTGAATTTATCAATTGATATATTAGTTGCAAGTGAATTAGCAACCTTCACATACTCCCCACCTAAACTTCTCAAAACCTGAGCCGTAACAGTTGCAAAATATCCAAAGTCCTCAACAATCTCACTATCTCTAACTTCTTGCCGAGTCCTCAAGACAGCAGCAAAATCTTCCAGCGATAACCCTACTTTCTTCGCTACATATTTTGATACCTCATCCACTACGTTTAAAACATACTCAGAAGGAACAGAATCAACTAATAACTCCCGTACCCCATCCATAAAATCGTACTGAACATAATCAGGATTGGTATCTGCATTAATCTCAAATAATGGCTTTAATAATCCCCCTAAAAACACCTCAGCCACATGAACTTGTTGAGCATCTTTTAACAGTGCTTCTCGAATCAATCGCACAATTGGCAAACTAATTACAGGTGCAGAAGCTAATAATCCTGCTAATTTTCGTGCCATCGGTGAAGCTGTTACTCGAAATGCCTGGACACGCTGTTCTGCGTTCAATTCACTATGATTAAGATTAAATAACTCTCTTTCCTTTTTAACAGGAGCATCTAACTTAAACACATATCCCAATGTCCAAACACTGCCCTTACCTGACAACATTTGCGCCCAAGTAGCAACTTTATCCGGTTCTAAGGTAAATACAGGGACTTTAACCCCCGTTTCTTCCTCCAGTTCATCCCACAATGACACTTCCTTGGCGATTAATTTCTGGTTAAACATCCCTGGAGTCAACCCCCGCAACCGCACTTCTGAGGCTCTACCTAAAGCGGTTCTTTTCCACAACCACTTAGGAAGCATCTGGACAATTGCCATTGACCCTTGTTTTGCCCAGAGTTCTAATACAGGCGTAATTTCTCCATTACGCCACAGAGATGATACACAATCACTGACTACCAACACCAAACGCCGACCAGTAGGGTCAATTAATTCCTTGGGACTACGGGGAGTTTGATTTTTAGCCGTTGCACCGATACCCCGACGAATCTGCACCTGTTCGTTTTCATCGGTAATTAGTCCCCATACCCGCACATCTCGGAAAATTCCATAGTTTTTCAGCAGTCGTTCCCATTCCCTAATGGTATGTCTCCAAATTTGCATGGATATGGCTTCATCAACCACTAATTCCAAGTCTAACCAAGGTTCTACTGCGGATTTGAGTACAGGTATCCAAAGCCCTTCATCGGCAATTCGTTGGATGGTAGCGCCTTCATCTAAAACCAATTCTCTCCCAGAGGGAACATGACGCATTAAGGGTTTTAACGCCCGTGCTAAGGTTAAAGGCTCACGCAAAGAAGGAGCATCAGGGACTTTAAAGGATAAATTTGATGATTTTGAGGTTTGTTGCTCATTTCGGGGGTAAATACCCGCTTTTAGCTCTTCTGGTGATTGATTTGGTGTTTTTCCTAACTCGGAATTTTTTGGCAATATTTGCTGATTTAGCTGATTTCTCTCGTCTTCCGTTTTTATGGGAAAACTAGAGGAGACTGACTCAGATGGAAATTCCTGTATTTGAAGTGCCAGCCAAATCGTATCAGCAATTTCTGCGGCTGACATTTCTACTTCTTTACTCAATGCAGTAATTAACTGGTCAATCATCTGTCCTCCGCACTGGTTAAGTATTTCAGCAAAATATCAATTAAGTCTTTCTCTTCTGCTGCTTCTGGTTTAAACTCACGAGTGACTATATAAATGGCATTCAGCAGTTGATCTGTTGCTATATCTCCACCTTCTCGTAATGTTCTAAATTTATCAATTAATTGATTAATTTTTTCCTCATCTTTTGTGATTATATCACTGCCTAAATGTGCTTTTACAATTTCTTTCAAAGCAGTTGCATCAGGTTCATAGGGCATATTTAATCTTAAACAACGCCTTAGAAATGCTGGGGGAAAATCTCGCTCACCGTTATTGGTTAAGAGAATAAAAGGGAAATTTTGACAGCGGACTCGACCTGCTTTGATAGGAACATCTATGCCATCATAAGTACGAACTTCGACCTGATTCACTTCTTTGGAAATTCGCGCTAATTCTGGGATTTCAAATTCACCTTCTTCAAACAAATTGAGTAAATCATTGGGTAAGTTAATATCGCTTTTGTCTATTTCGTCAATCAGTAGCACACGAGGACGACGGGAAGGTAAAAGGGCTGTACCTAGTGGACCAAGTTGAATGTAGCGACCAATATCTTTACTTTTATCACCCATCTGCACATCTTGGAGACGAGCGATCGCATCATAACGATATAATCCTTCCTGTAAAGTCGAACGAGCGGTAATATACCAAGGTAATACAGCACCCAGTTTTAGTTCATAAGCCACAGCATAAGCCAAAGATGTTTTACCTGTTCCCGGTTTTCCTGTGACTAACAAAGGTCGTCTTAAATACAAGGCTGCATTGACCATATTAATAACAGTATTCCTGTCATTACTTTTATCGGTGTGGATACGGAAACTTTTACCCCGTTCCTCATCTCTAATATTCTGTTCCGACTCCTCACAGAATTTCTGCCAGCGTTGCTCAGTTTGTGCAACTATTTCATCATCTGTCCCGATAAATTTACGCCAACTTGGGGGAGGAGGAAGTTGATTAATATTATCGTGTGGTTCACTATTACCTTGAAAAATTTTCCAATCAGTCATGTTATTAATTTAAACTCCTTGTTATTGTCCTGGTGTTGTTAATTCAAGCATGACATTAGGGGTTAGACGATAAGGATCTTCCCACAGAATGGCTAAATGAAAACCTAAATGTTCTTCAGTTTGAGCGTCAGCTTGTTTTCTAGTCTGCATAACAGATTCGCATAAATGACATAATGGCTTAAAAGTTAATATTTCATCTATTGCTGACACATGATCAAAATCAGGAATATCATATCTTGTCCAAATAGCAATTGGTGTTGTTGCGGTTAAGATAGCTTTAAATAACTCCTTTGTTTTGGCTTTTGGGGGAGCGCAAGTTACTTTAAGTCCGATTTTTCCCTGTAAATTATTTTTCAACGACTTCCAATTAAAAGTTTCCATTTCCTGAAGATGTGCAAATAGTTCTTGAATCGGTTCATTATGTAAAACAGTCTTTACTTTGTCCCAATACTTATACCAATCAGATAAATAAGAATCTAAATAATCAAGATTCAATCGTTCTAGCGATCGCAGTCGAATTGGATATTTAATCCCCAAAGTTATTTCCTCTACTATGGGGTCAGAAATTTTCCAGCGATCTACTTCTGTACCAATTAAATCACTTGGTAAAAATACCTCAATAATTAACTGATATTGTTTACCTCTAAGATATTTAAGGCTGGTTTTTATGAATTTATTTAGTTGTATTGGTATGTCCTTAAATTTACATAATGTTCCTTGTTGCTGTTCATCTTGATCGAGTAATGATGTAAACTTAGATAGGTTGTTTCCTCGTAATGAGTCATCAATAATTAACCAAGCATTTAGTAAAAAATCCTCGTTATCACCACAACGCTCAAGGGTAGCGATTAAATAGGATTGAAGTTGTCCTTCTTTGTTAGAAACAAAATCTGACGGGAGTTTATTTTTATTCTCATCTGGAGACTTTTTTAATGCTAGTTCTTCAGCAATTCCACTCAATTGATTACGAATCTCTTGAGGAATATTTTTATCTTGGCTTAATCTATTAAAAAATTCAAACAATCTTCTAAATTGCTCAAGTTGCTGTAATATTTGTGTAATATTATTTCCCTCTAAACCCCACACATCAGCATCAGGAGGTAAAGCTTCTTGATAGGCTTTTTGAATACTTTCTTGAGGGATACGAGAAAAATCTAAATCGTTTAAAGACTTTTGAGAAAGATTGCTAAAATTACTATCGCTAGACAGCAATTGAATAAACGTACAATTTTTGTAAACATTACTAGTATTTTGATGAATACCACTTGTTGCTTGAATGGCTTTTACTAAAGCTTCTATTGCTTCCTTATCCCACTGATTGTAGATGCGATCGCCTATATGGATATCTTTCCCTTCTGTAATATTGACGTTGTACTTACCCAGTTGGGCAGATAATTGGCGATCGCCAGTCGAAAGAAGCTGACGTAAAAATGTTATGTCTTCATCGGTTTGCTGTCCCTTTTCAACCCGATGCAGAATTTGCTTGAGTTGGTCAGTATGTGCCATTTGATAACTTAGTTTAAATGGAGTGCGATCGCAGTAACGTGGCTTTTTTATTTTACTATTATATTACTTCGGTTAACACTGACCTAACTTTGCGCTTTTTGCCATATCATAATTGAGCCTCCCTTGCTCGCTGTCACCAGAAATTGACCGTCTGAACTGATAGCAAGAGAATTAATTGGGCTAGAATGAACCCTCTTCATATATTCCAGTAATGTTCCAGTTTTGATATTCCAGGTCCGTAGGCTTCCTCTAGAATAGACTCTAAACCCATCAACAATACTTCTACCCTTGCTACCACTGACGAGGATTTGACTGTTTGGAGAGAATGCGATCGCATTAATTGGTGTGTTTCCTCCTTCCTGAGTTCCTCCTTCCTGATTCAATGTCTGGATCAAATGGCCTGTTTGCAAATTCCAGATTTTAATTATTTTATCGGCACTGCCAGTGGCAAACATTTCTCCATCTTGACTAAGAGCAAGGCAATTAACTGATTTCTTATGGGCATTTGGTACAGTATTCAACCGTTCTCCTGTCAGCAAATTCCAAATACTAATTGTACCTTGCTCGTCTCCACTGACTAGGGTTTGATTATCCAAAGCAATTGAAACGACATTAATTTCAGCTTCTTGTTTGGGAGTTAGATATAGCCGTTCCAGAGGATTAATGTTCCATATCTGAATAGTTTTGTCGGCACTGCCTGTAGCGAACATTTTACCGTCTGGACTGATTGCAATGGTATGAATCAATTTCTTGTGTATTTTTGGCAGGGTGGCGAGGTTTCCTGTTTGTAAATTCCCAATCTGAATATTACCATCATTATCCCCGCTAATTAGGGTTTGATTATCAGGAGCGATTGCTACGCATAGCAATTCATTTTCCTGTTTAGCAAGTGTCGAAAGTAATTTTGGCGGGTTGAGACTCCAAGCCTTAATAGTTTTGTCATCGCTGACACTGATCAGAGTCTTGCTGTCTGAAGTAATAGCAACCGCGTTGATAGAATCTTTATCTCCCCTAAAAGTGTGACGGTATTTCCAGAACACTGGCTTTGATTGTTTAGATAATTGAATTTCCTGCCAGAGGGTTCGCAGAATTTTTTCGATTGTTTCGGCATCAGCACCTTGATAAATATCGCCTATATGTATTTCTTTTCCTTCCCCAATATTGATAATATTCTTAGCTATTTGTGATGGAATTTGTGGATTATCTGAAAGCAATTGCTTCAGGTTCTCAATATCACTTTCAGTCGCATTTCCGTTAAGAAGGCACTCAAGAATTTTATTTAGAAGCTTAAGAATGTTATTCAGATCATCTTGGTCAGCCATACTATATCCCTCGATAAATCTAGTCAACAATTGAAATTGAAGTTACGTTAATTATTGCAAAAAATGGCTATGACTATAGTATGGGTAGATACGTTGGCGATATTTGGCGATCGCCAGCCAAAAGTAACTGACGTAGATCCCAACACTATTTAACCACTGACGCAAAGATTCAACGTCTTTATCGGTTTGGTTTCCGTTGAGAATGCGTTGAATAATGTCATTAATTTTACTGGGGTCTGTCATTGATTTCAAAATTTTTTAGTTCTATTTTAGACAAAAATTTCTATAAACTCCTAATGGTCATTTTGATGATTTTTGATGATGATTAAAACAGGATGTTTTTATATAGGAGTTAAATGGTTTTTATGTTATTCTTCATCTTCTTTAGGATTTTTATTTTAAAAATTTAGCATATTAGGTACTGAAAACCAATATTTTTGATTTCCCATACTACTGGGTTAGCACAAGCAATTTTCTAGTTGTTCAAGCAAAGTCTGGCGATCTAGATTTCGTCCAATCAGCAATATCTGATTTTGGGGATTATCTTTCCATTCGTGATCATCAATGGTGAAACGCTTACCAGACAAATGGAAAATATGCTTGTGGGGACTTGTATTAAACCACATTATGCCTTTAGCACGGAAAACGGTGTTAGGTAATTGATTATCCAAGAAATCTTGAAATTTTTTGATAGCAAAAGGCTTGTCACTTTCAAAGAAGACTGAGGTGAAACCATCATCAATATCAAAAACTTTGTCATAATCAAACAAGTCTACATTAAGAATTAAAGGTAGTGGTACTTGAGAGCGCTGGGTACGAACGATTCTTGCACCTTCTTTCATTCCTTTGATTTTTTGTTCTAATTCGCTCAGAGTTACTTCATCCACTAAATCTGTCTTATTCAACAGAATGATATCACCGTAAGTAATTTGACTCAAAGCAGCCTCTGAGTTGAATAAATCTAAACTGTAATTAGCTGAATCTACTACAGTGATAATTGAATCTAGACGAGTTAAGTCACGCAATTCTGAACCCAAAAAAGTCATCGCAATTGGTAAGGTATCAGCTAAACCTGTGGTTTCAACCAATAAATAATCTAACTTTTCTTCTGTTTCTAAAACTTTGTAAACAGCATCAACCAAGTCATTATTTATGTCATAAGTGTTGACAAAAACTGCGTCATTATTTATGTCATAAGTGTTGACAGAAACTGCAAGTTCGTTATCAATACCAATTTCACCAAATTCGCTAACTAAAACTGCAATCCGTGCATTATTGCAGCGAAAATTTTCAAGTATTTCATTAATAAATGTAGTTTTTCCACTGCCTAAAAAGCCAGTAACAATGGTGACAGGTAGACCAGGTTTAGGGAAATTAGGAATAAAATTATACAACTTTATATCTTCTAGTAATAAACTTTTTATAAGTTCGTTACTTTGTTGTTCTATTTTTTGTTCTCTATCTTTAATATTTTTTACTTCTTGACTCCAATTAGATGCTATCTGCCATACTTGTGTGTGTTTTGCCTCTATATCGGTAAGTAAATCTTGAGAACTAATGCTTTGTTTGTCAAATTGTTGCAACACCTGTATAGCTTGTTGTTCTACATTTTCTAAAGCAAGACGAACTTTACGAATATCTAGCAATTGACTAGCTGCAAAAAATTTATGCTCCTGAACACTCAAGTTTCTTTCTCGAACAAATATCAACGCCTTTTGTAAATCTTCTCCGTATAAAAGTTTTGATTCGTCTTCACAATTAGAAGCCAACCAAGCAATTACCGCTTCCGCATGAGGCCACAATACTTTTAAAGAATTTTCTACCCAACTTTTGTTGAATATAGACTCGTAAATACGATTAGCAACTTTTAATTGATTTTGAACTTTACTCACAAGTCCAAGTCTGAGCAAATCTAATTGCTCTAAACTATCATTTGCTGCAATTGCTCCTTGTTGTAAAATTTGGTTATAAACTTCTAATGTCCAAAAAGAATAGGGTTGTTCTATAAGTAGATAATTAGAAATTTTCCTCAAATCTTTTAAAGGATATTGATTTTTCCAATTTTGAATTATCTGTGTTTTTATGAACTCTTCAAATTCTTCAACTTCCTTAAGTGCATTATTAATAATGAAGTGACATAAATTTATGGTTAAACTGATATTTCCGTGAGTCCAATAAAGTATTTTTTGAATAATTGCCTGAGGTTGATTGACACTTTCGGCTAATTTTTTAGTAGCTGCTATGAGCTTGGTTTTTTCGGTATCATCGGGAATTATCAATGCTACTTTCAGGTTATCTAATACTTGGCTAACAATCAAAAATTCATGTTCTTCAATAGTTAAATTTTTGCTTTCTGACCAAATCAAAGCTTCCTGTAATGACTGACGACTTAACAGATGTGATTCATCCTTAATTTCCATCCACACTTCAAACTGTGGCGCAAATGGTCGCCAATCACTTATTTCTTGATTAACCCAGGTTAAATTAAAAATTTCGGCATATATGCGATTATAAATTCTTAACTTATTTTGTTGCTGAAGGACTAAGCCAGACTGTAAAATTTCCCTTTGTTCTGGTGAGTTTTCTTCTGCAATTTCTCCTTGTTGTAAAAGCTGTTGATAAAGTTGCAGAATATTGGGGGCTAATTTTTTATTTTTGAGCAGCAGACTACGAATGGATTGAAAAAATTCTGCTGTTTCTTTGTTTTCCCAATCGGCAATTATATGGGTTTGGACTAATTCTTCAATGTGTGCAGCCTCAGTATTTTCAATAATAACAGATTCATCATGAGTAATTAGCTGACCAAGCTTTTCGCTCAAAATAGGTTGACCACCTGTCCAGGAAAGAACTTCCTGAATTATGATGTCAGGATTGCTAAATTTATTACCAAGTAAACCTTTAAGAGTGGCAGAATTTGCCTTTCTCACTTCTTCAATATCTAATTCTCGACTAGCTCTCAAAAATTGGTTATCATCATCACTTAAACTTTTTTCTTCTGCCCATCTTAGTGCATCTCGTAGTGCTTTTCCTTGCAATAACCGCGAGTAATCTTGGCGATTAGACGCTAACCAAGCATTTAGAGATTCATCGTAAGGACGTAGCTTAAATAATTCCTGCTTAATCCAAGCTACATCGAAAACTGATGAGTATATTCGGTTATAAACTTTTAATTGATTCTGTTCCTTAACAATTAATCCTGACAAACGTAATTCTGTTTCTTCATAACTATTATTTGACTGTAACTGTTGGGAGGTGAGAATATTTTGATATAGTCCAAGAAGAAGACCAGCACGTTGTTTATTATTGAGGAGGCGATCGCGTATCGTCCGTAAATGCTGTGGTTCATCTTGTGCTTCCCAATTTTCAATTAGATGCTTCCTAACCAGATTTTCAACCCATTGCGTTGCACTATCATCAAAAATTTCAGCTTCTGTATTGCGTATCAATTGACACAGTTTTTGCGTGAGAAACGGTTGTCCTCCAGTCCAATACAAAACTTCTGCCAGCAGTGATTTTCCGTTACGAAATTTATCTTCTAATCCTTTGACTAAAGGTTCAACTTCTGCTAATTCAAACCCATGTAACTCAACAGCTTCACCAATATTAAATGGCGTTTGTTTTTTGTCTCTAATTAAATCAGAAGGAGTCGCTACACCCAGTAAGGCAAATGTCAGCCGGCTTAAACTAGGGTTATCAACACGGTGATTCTGGAAAAACCTAATCAGAGTGAAAAAACCATCGGCTGGAAAATCTTGACTTAGCACACTGTCAATTTCGTCAATGAAAATAACAATTTCTTGGTCAATTTTTACTAACAACACTTCTATGATAAAGACTCTCAAACAAGTCGCTGCATCAAGATCTTGACGCTTTTGTTGCCACCATGTCTGCCAATCAAAATCAAATCTGTTTTCTAAATGAAAGCTTTCTACTAAAGCATAAACAATACCTCCATACCACTGTTCTAAGGTAACTTTATGACCAATTCCGGTGAGGTCAATTACGCCACAAGCTCTCCCCTGTGCTTTTAACTTTTGCATTGTCTGTACCCGCAAGCTAGACTTACCCATCTGCCGGGAGTTCAGCACATAACAAAGTTTGCCAGCTTGTAATTTTTCGTAAAACTCTTCATCTGCTTGTCGCTTGACATAGCTAGGCGCGTCAACTGGAAGGCTTGCTCCGACCTGATAGAAGCTAGAATTGATTTGTGTCATGGTTCAACTTCCTGACAGGACACGGTGGAAATATTTACGGTAAAGTAGGCAACGAGGTATGACTTCATTCTTCTGGATTTGCACCAGTCCTAGACTGTGTAACTGATAAATTTGCATGGAATCCAATGCCACAGGAACAGTTGAATCAACTACCTTTTTTAGTGCTTGAGCTAATTTTGGCTTTCCTTGTAAAATATCCAATAGCGATCGCAAATGATTGCTGTAAATTCCAGCTTCTGTTGTTGCTGAATCTAATAAATCTTCTAAGGTAATTTTCCCTGCCGCAATATAATACATTGCCAACCGCACTAAATATGGATGTCCTCCGACCATTGACATTAATTTTTCTGTGAGTACATTACTTTCTTTGATTTGATGCCTTTGCGCTAAATCTTCTACCTGTTGCCGATTAAACTCTTCTAACTCTACCGGTACTCCGGCATTAAAAGGTGATTGATGGATATCTAAGGGAATATGAGCTTCTGTAGAATGCGCTAACACTAGCCGTAGTTTTTCCCAATCCCGATTAAATTTTCCCTTTTCATGCCAAGAACGTAGCATTCCGAAGAAATTCACCACTAATTCCTGATTCTCAGGCAGAAACAATCGGTCTACTTCGTCTAAAATTAAGACTACCGGAGAATTGATATGAGCTAAAATATGCTTGTTAAAGTAAGCGGTACAGTTATCATTACTACTTAAAATATCTGTATTCCAAACATTCTTGACTTTATTATTCAGGTTCATCTCATCACTAACTTTTCCACAAAGCCAACGCAGAAATGTGTCGAGATTGCTTAATACAGCTTTTTCTACACTGCCAAAATCTAAATAAAATGCTCGATAATTCTGATTTTCTGCATGATAACGAATCCTGATGAGCAAAGAAGTTTTACCCATCAGTTTTGGTGCTTTAATCCGAATTAGGGAGGCAGGCTGAACCAGTGTTTCATAGCAAAGAGATTCAATATCAGCATACTGAATATAAAAAGGCGAGTTAAGCGATACTAGACCATCTGGATATTCCAATGTAGGCATAGCAAAAGTTTTATCAGCAGCAGGTTCTTGATGATTTGGTTGGAGTGCTTCTTGTGATTGCGGAAAAATTGCCTTTGTTTGTGGGACTATTTGGTAAGTAATGCGATCGCCTATATGGATTTCTTTACCTTCCCCAATATTGACGTTATACTTACCGAGCTGCGATGCTATTTGGGGATTATCAGTAACCAGTTGTTGTAATAATGTTATATCTTCTTCTGTGTGTTGCTTGTTAGCAATCCTAATAGCTTGTAGATCATCCGTACTCATAATTTTCTCAATATATTTGTACTACAACCAATCAAAAGGAGTTTTAAATTTTCCTCTATTGGGCGATATCCTCAGTAGATGACGAGATTATCCACCTGCGATCGCATTAAACACACAAATTACTTATTATTATGGCATATTGGCAGAAAATAGGGATAAATACCGAAAACAATTTAACAAGTCCCAATTCCTGACAGCCAACCAACCAGATTTTGGAAAAATACAGCCAAAATCAGTATCAATTATTAAGTTTAATTTAATCAAGTTTAGTTTATTGTGTAAATACACCAATACAAGGCTTTATTCTAGTTAGAATGTATATTTCTCAAGAGGAGAACATGGTGTTGAGTAGTGTATTCGAGGACATTGAGGTTATTGGCGAATCCGAAGATCCTGAATGGATAGCTGCAAAGCTGCAACAGATGAAAGACCCCGATTTTGAAAGCAATGTTGTTGCTGATTCTCGGTCAAAAGGTTTTGATAAAGGGATTTTAGAGTTTTTAAACTTAGTCCAAGACAAACCTTGGATGTATGCAACTCACCAGTTTGGTTACATTGCGCTTCATAAAATAAAGTCAAAATATGGAATTTCTTTTTGTTTACGTCACTTGTAAAGACCGTGCTGAAGCTCTTAACGTAGGTAGAGCCGTAGTAGAAGCCCGTCTTGCTGCCTGTGCCAACATAATTGATGGTATGGACAGTATTTATTGGTGGAAGAGTGAATTGCAAGTGGAAAAAGAAGCTATTTTAATTATGAAATCGCGCCGTGATTTATTTGCAGAACTAACAGCTAAAGTAAAATCAGTACACTCTTATCAAGTACCTTGTGTGGTGGCTTTATCAATTGAGGCAGGAAATCAGGATTACCTGAATTGGTTAATGGCAGAAACCAAGGCTACAGATATCAACAAATAATTTCGCCCAAGAAAATTATCATAGCTTTGCCCAAAGTGAAAATAAAAGGCTGTAATTGTGCTACTAAATTACGTATACACAATTCTAATGTTGTTTCTTTATACAAGATAAAGGATAACGTTTGCCTCTCCAAGTTGTCCAACCGATAGCCTGACCCGATTTAGCATTATATTTTAAAAACCAGTTGTCTTGTTCTTGACCTAAATAACGAATTGAGAGAGATGTTGAATTTGCAGAACGTTTTGCCAGTGACACCCATGCACTACCATTATCACTGAACCGTCCCACAACCTTAACA
>Ga0208601_1000069_pt1 | contig 24714 bp, 21 predicted proteins | sample LakMenEpi09Nov12_FD_150684 | JGI IMG/M metagenome (GOLD analysis project Ga0208601, IMG submission 150684) | Freshwater microbial communities from Lake Mendota, WI - 09NOV2012 deep hole epilimnion (SPAdes) | ecosystem: Environmental > Aquatic > Freshwater > Lake | place: Lake Mendota, Madison... | reverse complement strand
CCCACTTCCCCCACTTCCCCCACTTCCCCTACCTCCCCTACCTCCCCTACCTCCCCCACATCCTCCCTCTGTGCCTCCGCGCCTCTGCGAGAGACATCCGAAATATCAAAAGTCACAGTTACACTAGCTTCCAGCGCCGAACGCCCCTTATGTTTTTGAGCATTATTCACCAAATCCGGTAAACGTTCCGCCCGCATACCCTTAGAACTAGCCAGTCCCAAACAAAACAACAAAGCATCCAGAATATTTGATTTTCCAGAACCATTAGGCCCAGATATGACAGTACACCCCGGTAGTAAAGGGACAGCAGTAGTCCCACCGAAGGATTTAAAATTGGTAAGTTCAACGCGCTTGACATATACCATGAGGCACTGGTTAACTGGAAACTGGGTTAAGCAAACAATTGTACCAATTATTTGTCGTTTCGTGACTATAAAAAAGGGTAATAAATAAATTTATGCAGATTAACACACCAGATTGGGTTAAACACGCAGTTTTTTATCAAATCTTCCCCGACAGATTTGCCAGAAGTCAACGTTCTCGCCAAAGCTTCATAAATAATAGCAACTTAGAGGCTTGGGACGCACCACCCACATACCAAGGCTATAAAGGTGGTGATTTGTGGGGTGTAATTGAAAAATTAGACTATATTCAAAGTTTAGGGATTACGGCGATTTACTTTACACCCATTTTTCAATCTGCTAGTAATCATCGTTATCATACCCATGATTATTACCAAGTTGATCCCATGTTGGGGGGAAATCAGGCGTTACGAAAATTACTAGATGCAGCCCATTCACGAAATATCAAAATAGTTCTTGATGGCGTATTTAATCATTCTAGCCGAGGCTTTTTCTTTTTTCATGATGTGTTAGAAAATGGCTCTAATTCTCCTTGGGTAAATTGGTTTAAAATTCAAGACTGGCCGCTTGCACCTTATGATGGTAATTTACCTGCTAATTATGATGCTTGGGCAGGGATTCGCTCTTTACCAACCTTTAATCATGATCATCCAGATGTGAAAGAGTATATCCTGAAAATTGCCGAATATTGGTTAGAATTTGGCATTGATGGTTGGCGGTTAGATGTTCCTTATGAAATTAAAACTCCTGGTTTTTGGCAGGAATTTCGTCAACGAGTTAAAGGTATTAATCCTCATGCTTATATTGTTGGTGAGGTCTGGTCAGATGCCCGTGAATGGCTCGATGGTACGCAATTTGATGGGGTATTGAATTATTTATTTAATGAGGCAGTGCTGGCGTTTGCAGTAGGCGATAAAGTAGTATTAGAATTAGTTATATCTCAAGGTTATTCTCCCTATCCTGCCCTAGATGCTGCTGAATATGCAGCCAAAATTCACAGCCTTTTGGAACTTTATCCTTGGGAAATTCAACTAACTCAATTAAATGTCCTCAGTAGCCATGATACAGCCAGATTAATTAGTATTGCTGATGGTGATCAAGCAAGTGTAGAATTGTGTAATTTGTTATTATTCACATTTCCTGGTGCGCCTAGTATTTACTATGGTGATGAAGTGGGTTTACCTGGAGGAATAGATCCTGATTGTCGCCGTGTTTTCCCTCCTGAATCTGACTGGAATTCCAAAATTTTAAATACTCATAAACAATTAATTGCTATTCGGCAAAATTATCCGGCTTTGCGAATTGGTAAATACCAAGTTCTCTATGCAAAAGAAACAGTTTATGTATTTGCGCGAATTTTAGAAAGTGAAGAATTAATTATTGCTGTGAATATAGGAACTGAAACTATTACAGTCAACCTAGATTGTAGTAGTTTACAAAGTCAATCAAATCAAGTTTTATTTGGGAATGGGGAAATTATCTGGAAAGAGGAAAATGTTTGTTTAATTATTCCTCCCCGTAGTGGTTTGATTTGGGGATAAATGTTAAAATGTCAGTTGGGAATGGTGAGTGATATTTTTTTTGCTGGTGGTGGGTATTCTATATCGTAGGAGTGATGCTGCAATTTGGATAACAGCAATTTTTGAAGTATGGCTAATTTAGGGAATGATTACTTAGTTCAGCGCGGTAAGCAGATTGAGCGAAAGAAAAGAATTGTTACATATATTGGAATGGTTTCATTTGGTGGTTCAATGTTGTTTGGAGGGGTTAATACCATCAAACAGGCTTGGGAAAAACCTAAGCAAGCAGTAGTTCAATCGGCTGAAACTGAGTTGCAAAAACAGATTAAGGGGTATGAGTTAGTTTTGCAGCGCGAACCTAATAATCAAACAGCTTTAGAGAAGTTGTCCATTATGCGGTTAAGGTCGGGGGATAATCAGGGAGGGATTGTCCTAATTGAGAAGTTAATAAAATTACATCCAGATAGACAGGATTATAAAACTGTGCTGGCAGATGTCAAGAAGAAAATGGGAGAGTAAAACTTATATCATAATTGTTTATAATATAGTTTGATCGATATAAAACTATATCCCATCTTAGAGGATGTTTGAAAAGTGGTATTCCGTAATTTTCATCACATTGCTACCCCCCTTAGTCCCCCCTTGTAAAGGGGGGAAACAATAAAAATCCAGTTCCCTCCCCTTTACAAGGGGAGGGTTAGGGTGGGGTAAAAAATATTTGATACATCAACCATAACTTTTCAAACACCCTCTTAGCTAACACCAAACATATTCTTCCAAAATGGAAAATTATGGACACCCTGAAACTTGCTCCTTTAACACAGTTACCAGATCATACTCAATTACCCTGTGAAGATGGAAATTTCGTGAAAAATTTTCAAGAACATCCTCAAAGTATTCTGTTAACAGAATCTATCTGGTCAAAATTACAAGCAATTCATCCAGATAAGCAATTTTGCATAGGACAAGATAGCGGTATTTATTGGCGGATTACAGAACCACCAGAACGAGGTGCAGAAGCGCCAGATTGGTTTTATGTTCCTGATGTGCCACCGGCTCTAAATGGTCAAATGCGCCGTTCTTATGTGATGTGGCAAGAATTAGTTGCTCCCCTAATTGTCATTGAATTTGTATCAGGTAATGGTAGAGAAGAAAGGGACGAAACTCCATATCAAGGAAAATTTTGGGTTTATGAAAAAGCGATTAGAGTACCTTTTTACGGTATTTATGAAGAAAAGAAATCATCATTAGAATTATATCATTTAATCGAAGGACAATATCACCTGATGCCACCTAATGCAAGGGGTCATTATGTGATTGAAAAAATGGGTGTTGAATTAGGAATTTGGCAAGGAACATATAAAAATGTCGAGTTACCTTGGTTAAGGTGGTGGGATTTAGCAGGAAATTTCTTATTAACAGGAGAAGAACAAGCTGAACAAGAAAAACAACGGGCTGAACAGGAAAAACAACGGGCTGAACAGGAAAAACAACGGGCTGATAAATTAGCAGCGAAATTGCGAGAATTAGGCGTTGAATTTGATGATTGAGTAATCTGATATGATGTAAAACCTCTATCCCGCAAGGAACTCAAGTTCCTTGCTAATAGCGAAAGTCATCTAAAGATGACTAAATATTAGGAAAGTTTATTAGTCCGTTTTAACGGACTTGAACTATTAGACTGGGAATTAATTCCCAGGCGGGTTATGGGTTTTATTCCTTAAATACAAGGTATGGAAGCGGTGACTGCGGTGAGTATGTAGAGAAGAATCAATTGCGTTTCTAAAATCACTTGGATATTTGTTAATAATTGTATCATAAAATATGGATAGATTATAGCAGGAGTCAAGGGATTGATACTGACATTTTCATGTCAATTGTAAAGATCTGTGAAAATTAACATTAGTATATCCAGAAAGTGATAGATTTTTGGAAATTGTGGGTACTCTCTATAGGTAGGGGTAATTGAGGGGGTTAAGGAGTGAAGTAAGCGATCGCTTTGATGGAAAGGTTGGTAAAATTACATCCAGATAGACAACACTATCAGACTGTTTTGGCGGATGTGAAGAAGAGAATGGGGGAAGTAAGAGCGATACCGGCCGCGAGCGATGCTATCGCTCTCAGATTTGTTTACTATATAATCAGATGAATGTAATAGCTGGTAAGCAAGAAGAAAAAAATTTACTTCAGTTAGATCAACAACAACTTGATAATAGAAAAGAAGAAATTGACATTATGGATAATTCTAACTTATCAGCTTCATCGAAACTAATTTGTATAGATTTAGGATGTGGAACTCATAAAGCTGAAGGTTTTATAGGTGTAGATTTAGTTGCTGCTGATGGTGTAGATGTTATTGCTAATTTGAATGGACATTTTCCATTTCCAGATAATAGTGTTGATTTTATCAAAGCACATGATATTATTGAGCATCTGCCTGATAGAATCCACACAATGAATGAAATATGGAGAATATTAAAGCCAAATGTAACAGTTGACATTAGTGTACCATCAACTGATGGCAGAGGAGCATTTCAAGATCCTACTCATGTCAGTTTTTGGAATATTAATTCCTTTATGTATTATTGCCAAGAATTTCCTCCTTATTTAGCAGGTTGTCAAAGTCATTATGGTTTTAAAGGGGAATTTAGTATTGTTAACATTGAAGAAATACATTCCCCAAATCAAGTGATTCATGTTCATGCTGTATTAAAAGCTATAAAATCAGAAGAAAATAATTATCCACTAAATTTAAGAAATATTAATCTAATTATATTTCCAGATTGGAGTCAATCTATGGAGGTAATATTTGAACAATTGGTAAATCTATGTCAAGCTATTATTGACCATCCTAAAAGTAGAGAGATCACCTTACTTATTGATACCCAAAATACCAATCTCGAAGATACACAATTTTTATTAGCAGATGTCTTACTAAATCTTTGCTATGAGGAAAATATAGAAGCTAATAATGATAAATCTCCAGAATTTAATTTATTAAAAACAAATTCATCAGAAGAATATAAAGGTTTATTGCCAGTTTTGCACTCTAGAATTATTTTAGAAGGTGAAAACAAAGAATTTATTAATCAAATAGGATTAGAACAGTTACCTTCTCACACTATAGAAGAATTAAAAACCGCTTCACTTCCTGTAATTGCAATTTAAAAGGTAAAAGTTTATGAGTCAATGGCAATTAAAAACTCCCGTTTGTTTTATCATCTTTAACCGTCCTGATGTCACAGAACGAGTTTTTCAAAAGATTCGTGAAACTAAACCTCCCAAATTATTAGTGATTGCTGATGGTGCAAGAGCAAATAAAATTGGAGAACAAGAAAAGTGTCTTGCAGCTAGAGCAATTATTCATCAAGTTGACTGGAAGTGTGAAGTATTAACTAATTACTCTGATGTAAATTTAGGTTGTCGAAAGCGAATTTATACTGGTTTAGATTGGGTATTTTCTCAAGTTGAAGAAGCAATTATTTTAGAAGATGATTGTCTGCCTCACCCTACCTTCTTCCGCTTTTGTGAAGAATTATTAGAAGAGTATCGTCATAATTCCAGAATCATGTTAGTTTCTGGACAAAATCTTCAGTTTGGACAAAAAAGACGCAATTATAGTTATTATTTTTCTCGTTATAACCATTGTTGGGGATGGGCTACTTGGAAACGTGCATGGCAACATTATGATGATACTATGGCTCTTTGGCCTCAAACTAGAGATGAAAATTGGCTATTTGATATTCTCCAAGATGAACAAGCATTTAAATATTGGTCATCAATGTTCCAAACCATGTATGAAGGATTTGATACCTGGGATTATCCTTGGTTATTTGCTTGTTATATAAATCAAGGCTTAAGTGTTTTGCCAAATATCAATTTAGTTTCTAATATTGGTTTTGGAAAAGAAGGAACTCATGCAACAGATTCAAATAGTATCCTAGCTAATATACCTGCCGAAGAAATACCGTTTCCATTAAAACATTCTCCTTTTATAGTCAGAGATACCCAAGCAGATAATTTTACTGAAAGAACTTTTTATAGTGGATCTTTAGCTAAAACAGAACAGGCTCTTAATATCACAGAATTATTGAATAATGCTATTCATTTACTTGGTAGAAATACAAATAAAATAAATCTGCAAAATACAACTTTAGTCACCATATCTTCTGTAGAAATAGGACTGACTTTACTAAGCTTAGTAATTTCCAATTTAAACGCAAACTTTAAGAGAGTATTATTCTTTACATCTGAGGAAATTGATCAAAGTTATTTGGAACTTTTCCCCCAATTAGAAATTATTAAAATTCATCCTATCAAGAATTTAGTTGAATATAGCAGATTTATAATCAAAGAGCTTAATTCATTTATAGAGACTGAATTTTGCCTAGTTACACAGGGAGATGGTTTTATTATCAATCCTCAGTTGTGGTCAGAGGAATTTTTAAATTATGATTATATTGGCGCACCTTGGCGGAAAAAATCTCATTTAGTTAACTCCCAAGGTCAGACAGTAGATATACTTGACTTAAATAAAAATAGAGTAGGTAATGGTGGTTTTTCTTTAAGAAGTAAAAAATTATTAGAAGTATGCTCACGGTTAGATTTTGATCATATAAAAACATCTTCATTATCAGAAGATTTGATCATCTGTCATTATTTTGATGAATGGTTAAAAGATCAAGGTATTAAATTTGCACCTTTAGAAGTTGCTATTAAATTTAGTTTTGAACAACCCATAGAAGAACTTGAAAACTTTTCTTGGGAAAACACCTTTGGATTCCATGGAAAACCTCATGTTATCTCTGTCCTAAATAAATTATCTCAAGATTTGAATTTAGACTTTTCTTCAGATAATTATCAAAACAGCGATTTTATCAATGAGTTAAAATTAAGAGATATTAATTTAATTATCTTTCCTGATTGGACACAAGCAGAAGATGAACTAGGTTTAGAATTACAACAGGTAATTCAAACATTAGCAAATCACCCTGAAAATCAAAAAATTACCCTGATTATTCACACAGGTAATCTAATCATAGAAGATGCAGAAATGTTTTTATCTAGTGTAGCCATGAATCTGTTAATGGAGGATTTAGATATTAGCGATACCATAGATATTTCTCTGGTAGGTAAACTAGGAGATATGCAATGGCAATCTTTATTACCCCGCATTTATGGTAGAGTTATCTTGAGTAATGAAGATAAAATAAATTTAGCACAAATACCAGTTAGTAACTTAGAAAGTTATCCATTGGATAGTTTGATAAGTCAATTTTAAGAGTCTTAGAAATGTAGGTTGGGTTAAGCAATAGTGCAACTTTTGATTCTTTTTGATAGCTGAAGTCCTTGTATTTCACTCAACCAAGAACCGCTGTATCAAATCCAGTTACTTTTGAAGATACCAATTATCATCTAATAATTGTTCTAAAGAATAGGGACAATTATCAGGGAATAGATTTGATGCTAATCCTGTTTTTTGAACAACAACTTTCAAAGCAACATTGTAAATATGATCTAATTCTTGAACTAACTTATTTTTTAATGTAGTAGTTAAGCTATTGTTTAAATCATCTCTAAAAGCGATTATTTCTCCCTGCCAATGCCGATGGTTTCGATCATATTCGTCTTGCCAATATTCTAATAGTAAAATATGAATTATAATTTGTCTTAATAGACTTCTAACTTTGTTTAAATCATTTCTTCCCAAACTTTCTAACTCCTCAATTAAATTTTCTAAGTCTAAGTTTTCTAAATTTTTTGCTTTTAGAAGCTTAATAGTTTCTTCCAACCAGAGATAATCGTCAATTTCATACAGTCTTTGTAGTTGATTTGGTGTTTTATTTAACATAATCACAATCCTTTTTTTGTTAGGATGGGTCATTTATAGCGTTTTCCGCTTTGATGAGGTACAAAGTTGAATCATGAAACTCTTGTGGTGCGGGCATCTTGCCCGCTAGATATGTACATCATAACATCGGGAAGTGCTGTAAAATCAGCCTTTTGATTAAAGATTAACATAATTTCCGGCGCTTCGATTTCCGGCATTGCTGATTTTATGGATGAATATACCTTTGCCACATCTGTAAATAAGCATTTTCCATTTCCCGCGCAAATTTCTGACCATTCCATAGGGGTGATGTTTGTCGTGATTTTCGCAATTTCCACACAATTTCTTGTCTTAATTTCTCATCCTTACCCAACTTCACACCCCACTCTACATACTCTTCATCACTCCAAGCTAAACCTTCGGTTACACCCACATTCATCATCATTGTATAACTATTCCGGGCTGCAAATTGTTCTCCCACCCTGGTAACTAGGGGTATACCCATCCATAATGTTTCTAGGGTTGTGGTTGCACCATTGTAGGGATAGGTATCTAAGACGATATCAGCAATGGCTAAATTGGCGCGGTGTTCCATGTCTGTATCAGCAGAAGGTAGAAATCTTAACTGTTTGAAATCAACACCTTCTGCTTCAGCAAGGGGAGCAATAAAATCTCGCAAATCTTCATGATTACTGCGATGACTTTTCAGCAGAAAATAACTATTAGGAACTTGTTTGATAATTTGCATTTGTAACCGAATATTATGGGGATTACGTTTTACTCCTGTTTGGGAACTAAAATAAATAATCCCATCATCAGGAATATCTAAAGATTCTCTATTAATAGTTGGTGTTCCTACAGCAAAACCATCAATACCAATATAATTTTGCGGTAGTCGCCAAATCTTTTCCGTATAATAATCTTGTGCTGATTCTGGTAATACATAGTTATCAGCAATAAAATAATCAACTCCGGGGAAACCAGTTGCATCATACCCCAACCAAGTAACTTGAATTGGTGCAGGTTTCAGGGCTAAAATAGCACAATTTCCATAGGATGTTAAACTATCTAAATCAACTAATATATCTATTTCATCTTCGTTAATTTTATCTGCAACTGTGGCTATAGGTAAACTTCCTTGATAAAAAGAATCACCAAATTCTTTTTTATAGGCTTGTTGTTGTGGATCTTCTGAAAGATCACCTAAAGAATATAAACGCACATCAAATTGTTGGCGATCATGATATTTTAATAACCACCAAGCCAAAAAACCCACAGAATGAGTCCGAAAACATCCTGATAAATAGCCTATTCTTAAAGGACGTTCACTCAAAGCAGGACGAGGTAAAAGAAAACGTTTTTGATAAGTGCTAATATATTCGGGGAACTTTTGCGACATAAATTCTTGACATAACCCTGCTACTCTATTGCGAATTAATCTATTTTCACCAGGATTATCTTCCATATATAGTAACAAAGCACCCATAGACAACATTTGTAATAAACCTTCACCTTGTATTTGATTGCTGACAAGATTCGCTAACAAGAATTTATATTGTTGGTAAGATTGAAATGTTTTTTCCCAATTATTACAGGAAGTTAAAAATGCTCCCATTAAAAACTGATTACCCATAATTTGATCAATGGGTTGTTGAGCAAGTTCTAAATATTTATGAGACCAATCTATAGAATCTTTACTATAATTTCTTCCTAGTATTTGCAGAGGAGAAATAATTTTGTTCATACAATTCATAGCAGTTAAATTATCAGTTGCTAAACAGAGGGCAATTTTAGCAAAATAAACTGACATCTGCTGGGAGAAAAAATAATTATAGCTATCAGCTTTTTCCAGTAATAATTTAATAATATTCTTAGAACTTAATAAATTAGGAATCAATACTTCCAACAGTTTATTTATAAACTCAGGGATATTAACTGGATCAACAAGAGTAAGAGCTACTTTTTCAATAGCTTGAACTAATAATTTTTCATCAAAAACGAGAGGTTTTGTCAATTGAGATAAGGTTGCAGTTAATTCATTAACATTTATTTCCAAATCCTGAATTTTTAACTCATAATTTAGATCGATTATTTTTAAAAGATTATTAATATCATCAGCAATAAATTCTTTAATGTGTTGACGAATTACCCAAGCCAATTTTAAATTGGAATTTTCTTCTTGTTGTTGAGCAGTATTTAATAAAATTGCTGTTAATTCTTGCAGCCATTGTTCTGACTCTTCTTCACCAAATTCAAGAAAAGGAGTCATCCAAGTAATTTGCGCTTCTTCTTCTCTTCCTTCTAATAATAAAGCTAATCCTAAATACCAATAACTAGTAACTTCTTCAGGACTTTCAATAATATTTTGTTCATATTTTTCAATGGTTAATAAGATTGGCATTGCAGAAATTTTATTATCTAACTGGTCAGTCATGATTGAAAACCTTGAACTTGGTTTTAAATAAGCTTTAAAATCAAAACAAATTTAGGTATTAATAATTCACAAAATCTGTTAAGACCTAAACTATGGCAATAAATTATATCAAAAAAAACGCTAGATGCAAATTCATCTAGCATTTTCAAACATCAACAATGAAGAGATTTACTTCATGTTTTCCCCACCACTACTACAGGCTGCCACTGTAGTACCTCCAGTCAGTGTAATTGTAGGAGCCGTAGAGCTAGGAGTAGTGGTCTGACAGGTAGCAGTAGAAGTTAGTCCATTTGCGAGGATAACCACACCGCCAGAAAAGCTTTTGAGAGCGCTGACATCTTGAGATATTGCTGTAACAAGACTAGTTGCGGCATTTGCAGTAGGAATTGCATATTGATAGTTAACAGTTAGGGTAGGAATACCAATTTGCAGAACGTTAAAGTCAGTAGTAAAAACGGCATTTTCCATCCGGTGAGACTGTTGCGCTCTGTTAACTGAACCAATGTAGGTTTTAGCTTCCGATTGTTTACCTTTTGCTGCTTGGTTGAGGAAAGAAGGTAGAGCAATAGCGGATAGAATACCGATGATGATAATAACAACTAACAGTTCAATAAGGGTGAAACCTTCGCTATCTTTCTTTTTGCTGAGGATTTGTTGGATGAATTTGGCTTTTAGTTCGGTTTTCATAGGATTTTTCCCTGATTTGGAGTATTGTTCGTTTCTTGATGGAAATAACTTACCCCATTCCGATCAATTTCATATCACTTCCAGGAAAAAACTTTTTTCCCATCTGTTCAACTGTTCTAACTGGGGGGTTAAAAATAGGCTAAAATCCTTATATAGACGTACTTTCACTATTTAGAGGCTGAAAATAGACATGGCTACTATCCCTCGTTCCCTGGCTCTACCGGGGAATAGACTCCAAAAAGCTGTGGCTCTACTATACTTGATTCGAGGCAGAGCCTCACATCTACATTCCCAGTCAGAGACTGGGAACGAGTTGAATATACCCAGTTCTGAATTTCCCCATGACGATTATAAAAAAGCAATTACCAAATTTCTGGAAATTTACGAAAAATCCGAGCCTATCCCAGCGATTAATGCTAATTGGGATTGGTATGACCCTATTTTTCATCTTCTTAGCCTTTTTTGCTCCTGTTTTCCAAAATTGGGGATGGTTGCAAAACCCCAGAGAGTTTCTCTCTAACCCTATTCATGAACCACCTTCGGCCAAACATTGGTTTGGAACGAGCCGTTTGGGTTATGATGTCTTTTCTCGCAGTGTGTTTGGTGTACAAGCCGCGCTGCAAGTTGTGACTTTAGCGACATCTTTGAGCATGATTATCGGTGTACCTTTGGGCATGGTTAGCGGTTATTTGGGGGGAAAATTAGATAAAGCTCTATTATTCCTTATGGATAGTATTTATACTTTACCAGGTTTACTACTGTCAGTAACATTGGCTTTTGTCGTGGGACGAGGAATCTTAAATGCAGCGATCGCTATTAGTATAGCTTACGTTCCCCAATATTATCGCGTTGTCCGTAACCACACTGTCAGCGTCAAAACTGAAGTATATATAGAAGCTGCACAAGCCATGGGTGCTTCTACCTGGGTTGTCCTATCAAGGTATCTATTTTTCAATGTTATTCAAAGCGTCCCCGTCCTCTTTACCCTCAACGCCGCAGATGCCATCTTAGTTTTAGGCGGGTTAGGATTTTTAGGGTTAGGATTACCCGAAGACGTGCCAGAATGGGGATATGATTTAAAACAAGCTCTAGAAGCACTACCTACAGGCATTTGGTGGACTACTCTGTTTCCTGGTTTAGCAATGACAACTTTAGTTGTAGGGTTATCACTACTTGGTGAGGGGTTGAATGAATTTGTCAATCCTCGTCTAAGAAGAGAAAATGGGTAATTGGTAATTGGTAATTGGAAAAAATAACTAATTATTTATCACAACCAACAACTGACAACTGTACGGGCGAAGCATTTGGAGAACTATTTTTGGCAATGACCGATAATTTATCTTCCAAATGCTTCGCCCCTACTGACAACTGTACGGGCGAAGCATTTGGAGAACTATTTTTGGCAATGACCGATAATTTATCTTCCAAATGCTTCGCCCCTACTGACAACTGACAACTGACAACCTGAGAGAGTTTTGTGAACGATAATATTACTTTAATTGCGGCTGCTACAGGTGGATTTATGGTTTCTCTAGCCTTATCTGGTATTTTAAAAGGTGCGCCAATCGCAAATTGGCAACAGGCACATAATAATTTACACCCCATTGTCAACGTGCAAATTATCAGTAAAAATAAAATAAATTAAAATTATGCAGCAAGTAATTGGTATTGATTTAGGGGGAACTGCGATTAAACTTGGTCGGTTCACAGCAGATGGTAATTGTTTGCAATCTTTATCTGTGGATACTCCCCAACCCGCAACACCAGAGGCTGTATTATTGAAAATAGTAGATGCAATATCACAAATTGACCCCAATAATGAAAGTGTCGCTATTGGTTTAGGTACTCCTGGTCCTGCTGATGCTGCGGGAAGAATTGCGAAAGTTGCCATTAATCTAGTAGGATGGAATGATGTCCCCCTAGCAGATTGGTTAGAAGCCAAAACGGGTAAACCGACAATTTTGGCTAATGATGCTAACTGTGCAGGTTTAGGAGAAGCTTGGTTAGGTGCAGGCCGAAATTTCCCCAATTTGATTTTACTAACTTTGGGGACTGGCGTTGGTGGGGCAATTATTCTTGATGGTAAATTATTTGTCGGACATCAAGGTGCAGCAGCAGAATTAGGTTTAATTACCTTAAATCCTGATGGACCAATGTGTAATAGTGGCAATCAAGGCTCATTAGAACAGCATACTTCAATCTCTGCTATCCGTCGCCGCACAGGCAAAGAACCAGCAGAATTAGGCGCACTTGCCCAAGATGGAGATATAGAAGCCTTGACTTTTTGGCAAGAATATGGTAAGGACTTAGGAATTGGTTTAACCAGTTTACTCTATGTGCTGACACCCCAAGCAATTATTATTGGTGGTGGTGTCAGTGGGAGTTTTGAATTTTTCTTACCTGCATTGACAGCAGAAATCGAAAAACGAGTTTTACCAACTTCCCGCGCAGGTTTGCAAATTCTCCCCGCAGAATTAGGAAATACAGCGGGAATGGTAGGCGCTGCTAAGTTAGCATTGGGAATAGGTAATTGGTAATGGGGAAAACCGACAACCGACAACTGTACGGGCGAAGCATTTGGAGAACTATTTTTGGCAATGACCGATAATTTATCTTCCAAATGCTTCGCACTGTACGGGCGAAGCATTTGGAGAACTATTTTTGGCAATGACCGATAATTTATCTTCCAAATGCTTCGCCCCTACCGACAACTGACAACTGTACGGGCGAAGCATTTGGAGAACTATTTTTGGCAATGACCGATAATTTATCTTCCAAATGCTTCGCCCCTACCGACAACCGACAACTGTACGGGCGAAGCATTTGGAGAACTATTTTTGGCAATGACCGATAATTCATCTTCCAAATGCTTCGCCCCTACCGACAACTGACAACTGTACGGGCGAAGCATTTGGAGAACTATTTTTGGCAATGACCGATAATTCATCTTCCAAATGCTTCGCCCCTACCGACAACTGACAACTAAGAAACTTGTACAGGCTTGGGTGTGGTAGTTGTCGAATGAAATTGAGAAATTGCAGCGGTCACAAATCCTTTGAATAAAGGATGAGGTGCGTTGGGGCGAGATTGAAATTCAGGATGAAATTGACAAGCGATAAAGAAAGGATGTTTGGGATATTCAATAATTTCCACTAATCTACCATCTGGAGATGTGCCACTCACCAAATAACCAGAATCTAATAACTGACTACGATAGACATTATTGAACTCGTAACGGTGACGGTGGCGTTCATAAATGACTTCTTCTTGATAAAGTTGGAAAGCTAGGCTATTGGGAAGTACCCGACAAGGATAAAGTCCTAAGCGCATTGTCCCGCCTAAATCTACTACATCCTGTTGTTCTGGCAAGAGGTTAATAACCGGATTGTCTGTATATGGGTCAAATTCGGCGCTATTGGCATTAGATAAGCCTTCGACATTTCTCGCCCATTCAATCACGGAACACTGCATTCCTAAGCATAAACCTAAAAAGGGAATTTGGCGATCGCGGGCGTATTTAATCGCCGCAATTTTCCCATCTATGCCCCGACTACCAAAACCGCCCGGAACAATGATACCATCAACACCTGCAAGATAGTTTTCCGGTGGTTCATTTTCCAAAACTTCCGAGTTTACCCACCGCAGACGCAAATCACCATGAGTCGCAATAGCCGCATGACGTAAAGACTCGACTACAGACAGATAGGCATCACCTAACCGCACATATTTACCAACAATAGCAATTTCGACGGTATATTTAGGATTATACATCCGGTCTACCATGTTTTCCCATTGGGTCATATTGGGTTGACGCTGTTCCATTTGTAGTAAGTTAAGAACTTGTTCAGCTAATCCTTCCCGTTCTAAAATTACTGGAACTTCATAAATACTGCGAGCATCTGGACTGGTAATAACACATTCTACAGGGACATCACAAAACTCTGATAACTTTTGTTTCAAGCCGACCGGAATGGGGCGATCGCTCCGACATACTAAAATATCTGGTTGAATGCCAATTGATCTCAATTCTTTGACAGAATGTTGAGTAGGCTTAGTTTTCATTTCTCCAGCCGCAGCAATCCAAGGCAACAAAGTAACGTGCATATACAACACATTACGCTTTCCTACTTCCTTTCGCAGTTGACGAATTGCCTCTAGAAAAGGTAGTGATTCAATATCACCCACAGTTCCGCCAATTTCCGTAATTACCGCGGCAGGATTAGTTTCTTTAGCAACTCTAAGAATTCGCTCTTTAATCTCATTGGTAATGTGCGGAATTACCTGAACAGTACCGCCATTATAATCGCCTCGGCGTTCCTTATTAATAACTGACTGATAAATCAAGCCAGTAGTAACACTGTTTAACCGAGACATAGAAGTATCAGTAAACCGTTCGTAATGTCCCAAATCCAAATCTGTTTCTGCACCGTCTTGGGTGACAAAAACTTCCCCATGCTGAAAAGGACTCATTGTCCCTGGATCAACGTTAATATAGGGATCGAGCTTGAGAATCGAAACCGAATAATCCCGTGATTTGAGCAAACGTCCCAAACTTGCTGCTACAATTCCCTTACCAATACTGGAAACCACGCCCCCAGTCACAAAGATAAACTTAGTCATAGTATTTTCAATTTCTAGCAACTTCTAAATATAGATTTTGCTCCCGCAGGAGAATTTGTGTAGACGATTTTCGAGGCTTGTTTGGAGGATGAATTTTGCCCAATAACTCCACGTCCCAACCTTTTTGGCCAATGTATTGCCATTTCCACATCATTCATGTTTAACTCCATCTTGGCCATTGTGCCACAGTCCCTATTCTGAAATTTTCTGTGTTTGTCCATGAAAAAACTCTTAGGATTAGTATTATTTAATTTTTTATTGACCTCCTCAGTTGCATTAGCACAAGAACCACTTTTAGTAGTTTTTCCCCCGACAAACTACCAAACCAGCACAGAAAAAATATTTTTTATCGGTACAGCGCCCCCCGACGGGCAAGTTTTAATTAATGGTAAGCTCGTTAACCGTAGCAAAGCCGGGCATTTTTCCCCCAGTTTTCCCTTACAGTTAGGAGAAAATATATTTAAAGTTCGTTACCAAAATCAAGAACGAGAGATTAAGATCATCAGGGTGTCCACTCAACCTGAGTTACCCCAAGGTTTAGGCTTTGCTAAGGATTCCTTGACTCCTGCTGTCGATATTGCCAGATTACCAGGAGAATTAATTTGTTTTAGTGCAGTTGCACCACCTCAAGCTACTGTCTCGGTTAATCTGGTAAATCAAAATATTGCCCTTTTACCCCAGCCTTCACTTGCACAATTACCTCCCAATTCGAGTATTTTGACGGGGTTAAATCAGCCTAATCTTTCTAGTCTTACCAAATACCAAGGTTGTACAACAGTCGCAAATGCTGCTGATTTAGGAAAACCTCAATTTAATTTACAACTGAATGATCAAAGAATAACTCAAACTGGTTTAGGAAAAATCGAAATTCTCGCGCCCACACAATTAGCAGTTGCGGAAATTGCATCAGAGTCAGGCGTTACTCGCACAGGACCTAGTACCGATTATTCACGACTGACACCATTGCCAAAGGGAACTATGGCAAGTGTTACGGGAAAAGAAGGTGAATGGTTGCGCTTAGACTATGGGGCTTGGATTAATAGCAAGGAAACTAAAATTATATCAGGTGCGGTTGCACCACAGACAGTTATTCGGAGTGTCGGCTATCGGCAATTGGCTGAAGCAACGGAGATGCGTTTTCCTTTAGAAAGTGCTGTTCCCGTGAGTGTAGAACAGGGAAATAACTCCTTTATTCTCACCCTCTACAATACCACTGCTCAAACAGACACAATTCGTCTAGATGATGACCACCTAATTTCTCGCCTAGATTGGCAACAGGTAAGCCCCACACAGGTCAAATATACTTTTAACCTCAAAAAGCTCCAACAGTGGGGCTATAAGCTGAGGTATGACAATACAACTTTGGTTTTAACTTTACGTCATCCACCCCAGCTTAAAAATAGTAAACGCCTACCTTTATCTGGCATCAAAATTGTACTTGATCCAGGACATGGAGGTAAAGAATCTGGTGCTAGTGGACCAACTGGGTATTTAGAAAAAGATGTGAACTTGATAATTTCTCAATTGCTGCGAGATGAGTTGGTGAAGCGCGGTGCTAAGGTGGTGATGACGAGGGAAGATGATCGAGATGTATCTTTGGTGGAACGTCAGACGATAATTAATAAACAAGAACCTGCGATCGCTCTTTCTATTCATCATAACTCTTTACCAGATAATGGTGATGCGGAAAAAACCAAAGGCTTTGGTACTTTTTGGTATCATCCTCAATCACACAGCCTCGCAGTATTTTTACAAAATTACGTAGTTAAAAAACTTGGTAAACCTTCCTACGGTGTATTTTGGAATAATTTAGCCCTGACTCGTCCTAGTGCTGCACCGGCGGTATTATTGGAATTGGGTTTTATGAGTAGTCCTGATGAATTTGAAGAGATAGTTAATCCTCAAGCACAGAAGAAAATGGCTAATATTTTGGCTGACGGGATAACTAAGTGGTTTAAAATAAAGTAAGGGCGAAGCATTTGGAAAACCATTTTTTGCAACGACCGATAATTTATCTTCCAAATGCTTCGCCCCTACTAATTATCAAAATGTCGGCGAAAACGGTTATCAATGTTATTAGTTTTTTGCTGATTGCAGGTTAAGCAGAGGGTTTGTAAGTTACTAATATCGTTTTTTCCCCCACGAGATAACGGGATAATATGATCAATGCTGAGTTGAGTTTCTTGGGAGATTTTACCGCAGCTTTGACATTGATATTTATCTCTTTGGAAAACGTAGTTTCTGACTTCTTGAGGTATGGGGATTCGTGGGGTTTTGTTCATGTTTTGGTTTCGCGCAAAGGCGCTAAGGAGCAAAGGCGCAAAGGTAAGAGTTATGATGTAGCTTCATTTAGCTTACGTTGTATCTCCATAAGGGGTGATTCTGGTTCTTTGATTTCTTCAATTTCTGGTTCGTCAGGACAAAATTCTAGAGTAACTTTGATTCTTACTTTTCCTTTTTGCCAATTTTTACTAGGTTTTAAAATCTGACAATCTACACCTGCACTTGACCAATAAGATTCGTCATAAGATGGAAGTTTACCACTACCATGATCACGGAGTTTATTGTTCAATTCTTCTAGCTTTTTATTCAAAATGATTTCTGTCATTAGTGAAACTAACAGACTTAATTTGAAAGTTTTATTTCCAAAATCAATCACAACATCACCTTGTTCAGAATCTATAACTTGAAACTTATCTTCCATCTCTTTCTTCCTTTGCGTCTTTGCTTCTTTGCGACTTTGCGCGAAACAATAAAATTAGGTGAACACAGAAAAATCCTGCATTCACCCCAAACATTATACCTCTTCTTCCCCAATTATCGGCAGTAAATGTTCATACAACTGCATCGCTTGTAAACAGCCATTAATTCCCGCAACTGCTGTATTATATTCCTGAATCTTCTCCCCAACCTGACTCAACAAACGTTGATTGTTAGCAATCTTTTCCTCAGCTTCTTGTTGTAAAGTCTTCTCTAAATAACCCCGCGCATGAGTATATTGTTGTAATATCTCATCTGCTTGTTTTTCCCCCATTGGTAACAACTGAGTTTTGATAGTTTGGTTGATAGTTTGACGGAAGGATTTACGAATAGTATCAGAAACTTTCGGTTCAAAATCTAACTTCAATAATTGTCTAATTGCAGGTTCAGCTTCAATTACACTTCCTGCGTCGTAAGCTTGGGAAGTTTGTTCTAATACTTGTCGAAATTGATAGATAGAAAATGTGCCTTCGTTGTAAAATCTAGGACTTTCTCTGACAAATCTATCGCACTCCACTCTAGCAGCACTAATTAAAGCTTGGGAAACCCGTTCTTCTATGACTTTTACCTGTAATTCTATTCCTCCATCATTCCCTAGTAAGCGATATAATTGACGGTAATATTCTGATTTTCTAATCTTTTCCATTACCTGTTGAAATAGATTAGCAACAACTTGTTGACAAGACTCTATAAAAATGTCTTCTAACTCATTTGATAGATAATAAAAAGCCTCTACTAAAATAGCCAATAAAGGTGCAGTTGCATTGCGGGGATGACTCAAAGTAGCGCGACGGTAAGCATCAGCTACAGAAAAGGTATCTAATAATTCATCAAGACGACGAATCATCCGTGATTGTAATTGTCGAAAATCTGCTTCAAAGTCTTCGCAGTTATTATTAATAATCTTGTTGATTTCATCATTAATATGCTGATTAAATTCTCTTCCAACTTGCTGGAGTTGCTGATTTAATTTTTGCAACTCATATTCTTTCATACTCTCGATTTCTCGCGGTTGACTATCTAAATTAATTTGCACACTTTGATAGTGTTTTTTGAGTTTGATACAAATATCTTCTAAATCATCTGCGAGATTTTTGAATAATTGGGGACGTTTCTCTTCTGTGAGATAGCGAGTAATTGATGTGCGAAATTCTTCAATTCCACTATCTTGAATGAGTTGATTAATTAACGGTGTTCCCTGTTCGCTTAAAATTCTCACATAGTTGTGATTAGAAGTTTCATAATTATGGAGAGAAATTCTAAATTGACTGGGAGAAAGTTTACCTGAAGCAACGCAGTAGCGATTAAATTCATTGACAAATTGTGGTGTTTCTTCTCTACTATCTAAACCTTTAACACTTTCTGCAAAAATCGAATCTAATCCAAATCTATCCTGTATGCTTGTTTTTTTTAGTTGACTTCCATAAAATCCTAACAAACCACTGGTTTTATAAACTCTGTTAGTATCTCGAAATTGACTGTTAATTAAATCTTCTAAACGTTGTCTAAGTGGATTATTGTACCAAGTTTCATCAATGCGATTAAAGATATAAAAAACCCTATCTCTTATCCCTGCATTTTCTCGCATTGTTTCTAACAGTTTTGTTTCTTCTTTTGTCATATCTCCTGCTGACGCAGGTTTGAGAACACAGACTACTGCTGATGTATCTGGATGTTGAATTTTCGCATAAGCTAATTGTGCATCTTTCTCTACTGGTGCATCAATTCCTGGGGTGTCTATAATTACGTTACCATCTTCTAACAGTGGATGATAACAATAATATTCAATTCGTTTCAAAACTGCGCTATTACTACCTCTTCGTGCATATCCTGCGGCTTCTTTGAGGTTTGTAAAATTAAATTGTTCCATTGAATAAGTCGCATTATTAATAGTATTAATGCGATCTCTATTTCCTACATATCCATCTAACAATAAAATCAACGCTTTTGCTTGTTTTGCACGTTCTGATTTACATTCTCCTCCTTCTTGTTGAATAATTGCTGTACAACCTTGATGCAATAAATCAACTACATCCTGTTTATTGATATTTTCTACAGTATTAAATCCCAATTGTTGACATAAAAAAACCGCTTGTTCCCGAATTTCTGCTTCACTCAAAAAGGTTAAAACAACTCTTTCTGAATCTGCTGGTGCATATTCAATTTTGCATTCTGTACCAGTTGCGTGTCCTTCTGCACTATATAATAATTCTCTCTCCAAAAGTGCATTAATCAACATTGATTTACCCGCACTAAAAGCACCCGCAAACACAATTTCAAACTTGGGAGAAATCGCTTTATCCAAAGAAATTTGCACAGATGTAATATCTTGAGAACGCAAAGCTGCTTCTTGCTGTAGAAGTTGGAGAATAGATTCAACTTGTGCTTGCAATTGCTGACACTGGGGAGCTAAACTTGACATATAAAGTAGTAAACAAGGTGCATAAATATTGTAATACTACTTATCGTAGTTTAGCTACATCATCCCCAATGCACTACGAGTCACACCTAATTGGTTTTGTAGCTTCAATTTTTGCCAAAGTTAAGAACTTATTTTAAGTAAGCATTCAGCTATCAGTCGTCAGCAGTCAGCTAAAACTGGATTTTAGGGGTTTTGAAATAGGAAAACTGACATCAGTAATTAATATTCAGAATGCTTATCAACCCACATTCCGCACCCTCAACTGTCACATATCAAAAAAGCCTAGTAAGTAGTACATAATAACTAAGAATAATTCCTAGATGAAGAGGCTTAATGAGAGTAAGTAGCATTAATCGGGGCATGGAGTGAGAAAGTGAAACTTCGTAACGGGACTGAAAGAAAGAGAAAATACAATAGTAAAAAAAATTAATTGTTCAGAAAAAAAGAAATGAGAGAATCCCTTTAGAACAAGTAGAGGAATCTGTTGTGAAATTGAAACCGCAAGAAATAGAAATTCAAAACATAGACCATCTAGGGATAGTAGCAGGAATAATAGACTCAATAGGATTAGTAGAAATAATCAACGAAATAATAGGAGTTGAAAAAGAAGAGAAAGTAAGTCCGGGTCAAGTAGTAAAAGCTATGATAATAAACGGGTTAGGATTTGTATCAAAACCCTTATAAGTAGGTAGGCGGAGAAAAATCAAAGTATATTTCGTTTTGTGAAATGGCTAAAACTCAACCACAATAACGCATTGAGGTGAATTTACATATCGTTACACATTTTGGTTATTTAACGTCCACTTACTTATATGTTTCCCCAATATTTTGAAACAATCGCCTGTGAGCATTTAATTGTTCAGGAGTAAAACCAGAATATCTCAACGACGATAAACTGGGGAGAGTGATGGATAAACTATTTATCAAAGGATTGGATACAATATTTTTTATCAGCCCCACTTTACGCTGGATTTTTCAATACTTTCAATGTATTCATTTGGTTACACTCAATCAGGAGGAATATATTTCTAATTGGAATAAGGACAGAGATTTTATCTTGAGTCTTTTACCAGATGATTGTTTAGGTTACTATCAATTAGTCACATAATTCTTATCTCTATTAATTTAATTTCTATGAGTGAAAATGAGCTAATCTCTTTGATTTATAGCTCTATTTTACTATGTCCATAATTTCGTTTTTTACTTCCATTGATTAGTCTAGGTTATAATTTTTTTCTTCAGTATCTTCATTTAGTTATCTGTTGATTTCTCTGGGTGGTGTTCATTCTTATTGCTCCTTATTGAGAATAGGTTTTTATGGTATTTTTGGTGATTTACTGTTTCTCAAATGCCTTTTTTCACTCTCTATGTTGGTTTTTATGCTCACTTGGATTTTTTTCTCCGTATTTTCTCTCTAGGACAGTTGAGGGTGCGGAATGTGGGTTATTAATAGCATTTTTACAAGGAGGATTAGTAGAAGAATTCGGTTGGTTAACACAACAACAATTATTAGATGCTATTGCTATTGGGCAATTTACTCCTGGTCCTGTACTTTCTACTGCGACATTTATTGGTTATATAATTGCTGGATTTCCGGGGGCAATTGTGGCAACTTTGGGAATTTTTTTCCCCTCATTTTTACTTGTTGCTGCTTTAAATCCTTTCATGAATCCTATTCGTAATTCATCTTGGACAAGACCTTTTTTAGATGCTGTAAATGTGAGTGCTGTAGCGTTAATGGTTTTAACTACAATCCAATTAGGAATAGCTACTTTAATATTACCCAAAGCTAATTCCATAGATTTGTTAGGTTTAGCAATTGCTGTTATTGCCACAATTTTAGTTATTCGTTACCATATTAATACCGCTTACTTGATTTTTGGAGGTAGCATTATCGGTTATCTTGGGTATAACTATATGATTATGTAGTTATATTGTTCACTACCAAGATTGTTACCACGATGCGTGAAAAATGCCGCCATTTTCGCTAAACGCCTTATCGCATCAATCACAGGATAATTCAAGGCTGATGTAGAGACGTTTCATGAAACGTCTCTACAATGTGGTTCACCTAAAGGATACCAGAAGCTACACTAAGGAAGTGGTAAAGTTATTGAGTCCTAAAGTACCTGTCAATCCTGTCACCTCAATAATAGCATCAGTAGTAGCACTGAATCCTGCGGTAACATCATTCAGGGCAACAAAGCTGCGACTACCAAAGGAGAATTGAGCAGCAGAGTTAGCTGTAAAAGCAGCAGTAGTTAACTTAGCTGCAATTCCATTTGTATCAAGTGTTACTACAGTTCCTGCATTAGAGAATCCGCTGCGGGCAGTGGAAACAAGGAATAAATCATTACCAGTATTAGCACTGAAGTCGGTAATGACATCAAAGTTACTGAAAACAGAATCAGCCAAAGTGCGGTAGTCAAAACGGTCTACTCCCAACCCTCCAGTTAGAGTATCTTTTCCAACTCCTCCGGTTAGGGTGTTATTAACACCGTTACCAGTAATGATGTTATTACCCGCGTTACCCGTACCGTTAATCGCTGTTGTTCCTGTCAGGGTAAGGTTTTCAACGTTAGTTAGGGTAGCAATAGTGAAAGTAACACTAGATTGAATAGTATCTGTACCCTCATTGGCATTTTCCGTAATGGTATCAGTGGTGCTATTAACAAGATAGATATCGTTGCCTGTACCACCAATTAATGCATCACTGCCGTCACCACCATCAAGGGTATCATTACCAGCATTAGCAATAATCACATTATTAGCATTATTACCAGTGATGATGTTATTACCCGCGTTACCCGTACCGTTAATCGCTGTTGTTCCTGTTAGAGTCAGATTTTCAACGTTAGTTAGAGCATCAATACTGAAAGTGACACTAGATTGAATGGTATCTGTACCTCCATTGGCATTTTCGGTAATGATATCAGTGGTGCTATTAACAATATAGATATCGTTGCCTGTACCACCAATTAGGGTATCTATACCTGCACCACCTTCAAGGGTGTTATTAACACCGTTACCAGTAATGATGTTATTACCCGCATTACCCGTACCGTTAATCGCTGCTGTTCCTGTCAGAGTCAGGTTTTCAACATTGGTAGTAAGAGTAAAGGTGACACTAGATTGAATGGTATCTGTACCTCCATTGGCATTTTCCGTAATGATGTCAGTGGTGCTATCTACAATGTAGATATCGTTGCCTGTACCACCAATTAGGGTATCTATACCTGCACCACCTTCAAGGGTGTTATTAACACCGTTACCAGTAATGATGTTATTACCCGCATTACCCGTACCGTTAATCGCTGCTGTTCCTGTCAGAGTCAGGTTTTCAACATTGGTAGTAAGAGTAAAGGTGACACTAGATTGAATGGTATCTGTACCTCCATTGGCATTTTCCGTAATGATGTCAGTGGTGCTATCTACAATGTAGATATCATCACCTGCACCACCAATTAAGGCATCACTACCACCGCCACCATCAAGGGTATCATTACCAGCATTACCAAAGATGATATTGTTAGCACTGTTACCAAGAATGATATTATTAACATCGTTACCTGTACCGTTAATTGCATCTGTTTCCGTCAGAGTCAGGTTTTCGACGTTGGTAGCAATAGTGTAAGTGACACTAGATTGAATGGTATCTGTACCCTCTCCCACATTTTCCGTAATGATGTCAGTGGTGCTATCAATAATGTAGATATCATCACCTTCACCACCATTGAGGGTATCATTACCCGCACCACCATTGAGGGAGTCATTACCAGCATTACCAGAGAGTTGGTTATTTTGAGTATCACCAATAATGGTGTCATTTTGACTTGTTCCTTGAACATGATCAAAATTGGTGACTGTGAATGTTCCTACTCCTGGTACACCATTGACAGTCAATTGTTGGGTTTGTAAATTAACATTGATAGCGGCTGCATTCCCAGCAGTAGACCCATCAATGGTATTATTGACCGCACTAGCATCAGCAATAATTGTCTCTACTTGAATCAGTTGATCATTTCCCAGTCCACCACCTTTAGTGATGATTCCTGTTGGTGATAAAGTTATGCTTTGAC
>Ga0208601_1000058_pt1 | contig 27175 bp, 19 predicted proteins | sample LakMenEpi09Nov12_FD_150684 | JGI IMG/M metagenome (GOLD analysis project Ga0208601, IMG submission 150684) | Freshwater microbial communities from Lake Mendota, WI - 09NOV2012 deep hole epilimnion (SPAdes) | ecosystem: Environmental > Aquatic > Freshwater > Lake | place: Lake Mendota, Madison... | reverse complement strand
GTCCCAGAATTCCTGTTAATCCTGTAACTTCAATAATGGCATCAGTAGAAGCATTAAACCCTGCGGTTGCATCATTAATAGCCACAAAGGTTTTTTGTCCAAAACTGAATTGAGCCGCGAAATTTGACCCAAAGGCTGCGGCTGTTAATTTTGCTTCGATACCTGCTGTATCTAGAGTATTGACTGCTCCCACATTCACAAACCCGGCTCGTGCGGTAGAAACAAGGAATAAATCATTACCTGTGGTGGCGTTGAAGTCAGTAATCACATCAAAGTTAGCTAGGAGAGAATCCGTGAGGTTTTGGTAAACAAATTTGTCGCTGCCTAAACCACCCGTTAGAGTATCTTTACCACCCCCACTGGTGAGAAGATCATTATTTACACCACCAACGAGGAAATCATTACCACTAGTACCTGTCAAAGTCAGACTAGAGGGATTACCAATCACAGTAACATTAGAAAAATTGATTGTTGCTCCTGGATGAATTTGGAACAAATTCGCCAAATTAGTGGCAGTAATAAAGGTTTGATTAGCTCCTTGACCTTGAATAGTTACATCACCACCACGAGGTAAAATATCCAAATCTCCCGTTGCGGCAAAATTATCATCAGAGCCACCACCAAAGTTCAAATTATAGGTTTGTGCGCCCAAAATGATGGTATTATCTAAACCATTTTGATTTGCTTCTATCACAGCTTCCCGCAGAGACAATACACTATCACTAGCATTAACAACATCTTGATTTGTGGTGACATTAATATTAGTCGCTGTTGATTTATTGACAACTTTTAAGGTGAGTTTATTGTTAAACCACTGTGGTACAAACTGGAGAGTTGAGTTAATGTCTAACCCTGTAAAATTAAGGTTAGATAGGAAGCTCAAGGAATCGTAAGTTAAAACATCAAAGGTACTACCAAGGGTGGGAGTAAAGTTATTCAGTAGACTAACATTCAATGTTCCATCAAAAGTGGCAATTCCATTAATATCAACTTGATCAAAGTTAGTTCCTGCGGTAGTTCCCCCCAATTGAATATTGATGTTTGCACTATTGGTTTCGGTGTAGTTACTATTAATGGTTAAACGACCAAATTCGGTGTTACTTGCATGACGAGGATTGAGTAAACCGGAATTTGTCACCCCAACGTTAATACTGCCATTGCCTTCTATACTTCCACCATTAATATTCAAGGCATTGCTAAAGGTAACAGTGCCACCTTTGAGAATTAAATTTGCATTATTATGAGTGTAAGTGTTGACAAAATTTAGAGTTCCTGATTGGGCTTCAACCGTTCCTGTATTATTGAAAGCGACTCCAATAGTGCTTGTTCCTGTAGTGGTTTTTTTGAAAGTTCCAGAGTTGTTAAATGTGCCAATACTAAAAGTGGAATTACGAATTTCTCCTTTTTGCAATTCATAATTACCAGAATTATTGAGAATAGCACCATCATTGAAATATAAAAAACTGTCATTTTCAACGATAGTTCCCGTATTGTTGAGTTGAGTATTTAGATATTTGAAACCACCACCAAGTGTTAATGTCCCTATTTGAGTAATTGGACTTGCTGATGATAGAGTTCCATTATCCCAAAGAGTACCATTTAAGGTAGTTGCATTAACCCAGACGAAGTTGTTAGCCATGATAGATGCTCCTATGTTTTAGAGTTTTTTTGTTCAGGAATTGATTAACTAAATTAATTGATACTGAATTACTGAGATCACGAAGGTGAATCTATCCTGAATTATTCACCAACTTACCATTAAGTACGAAGGGTTACGGCTGCACTACGATTATATTGTGTGCCAAATGTATGCCAAATGTAGTATCGAATAGATTCCAGAAATTATCTAAACCAGCAAAGGCGCTCAGTTGATTGTATGTCAGCGTCAGGGCAGAGTTGAGTATGGTATTCATAGATTTGATTAGGGTATTAGTAGATGTTTGAGTGCCGTAGGATGTGTCACAATTGGTAACACTTTTTAGTTAAAGACTATATACGCACAAGTTTGACACAAATACTTACAAGTGTCAAACTCTATATCTATGCGACAAATTAGAATATTTTTTTAATTGGTAGTCACCAATGTCAATACTACTATCAATTGTTACAGTGAGCTTGTCGAACTGCTCAGTACAAGAACAAACCACCCCGGAACTTAAGTTCCGGTCTAAAAGCTAAAGTGCGTTAAAACGCACTCTAGTTAACTCAAAATCAAAAATTATCCTATTTTTGCTAAAATAGTCGGTTTTAACCGACTTTAGCTTTTAGACAGGGAATTTATTCCCTGGCTTGAATGGACTGCCAAACCTTATTCACGGATTATTCAACATTCTTCGCCAAACGGTAAACCCTAACAGCAAAATAATACCGACAGCAGTAGTCAGCATTACTGATAAACTCATACCCTGGACTTTCATAGCCAGCAAATTACAGCCTAAAGTAATAGACCAGAGGATAAAAGCCGCATTACGTTGGGATAGTCCCCAGGCTAACAAGCGATGATGGAGGTGGTCTTTACCTGGTGTACTCAAAGGATTTTTTCCTGCCATGAGCCGGCGCACAAACACTTGAGTAGTGTCAATAACTGGCAACAGCAGAAATAAAACTGTAGGTATTAGGGCATAGATTGTATTTAATTGGAGTTTACCTAAAATACTGGTTGCTGCTAAAACATAGCCAAAAAAGTATGCTCCAGCATCACCCATAATGATGTGTGAGGGGTAAAAATTATGGCGTAAAAAGCCCAGTGCTGCCCCTCCCAAAGCTGCCAAAACCAAAGTAGCAGCAGCGCGATTATCAAACTGGGCAGAAACACCTAACAAACTGATAGCAGTAATAAAGCTAATGCCACCAGCCAAACCATCCATGCCATCCATGAGGTTAATAGCATTGGTGATTCCCACCACCCACAGCACCGTTAACGCCATAGATAAGAGAGAATCAATGGGTGTACCAAAGGCAACTTGGATGCTAATCCCATTACCAACCAACAAAAGTGCAGTCGTTACTTGCGCCCATAACCGCACAGATGGAGGTAAGCCAAATTGGTCATCAATAAAGCCAACTAGAACTAAAATCGAACCACCGAGGAGAATCGTTAAAACCTGGGCTAAAACCCCTTGCAGTTCAATCGGTCGCAAGAGACTAGCTAAGACCAAAGCCGCAATAACACCCGCGTAGATTGCCAAACCTCCCGCATTAGGTAAAGGTTCTTGATTCAATCGTCGAGCGTTGGGTTGATCTGCCCAACCTACTTCTAAGGCAAATTTGCGAATTGTGGGAATTAACCGCCAGGTAACAATCAAAGCTAATATAAACGTAAATAATACAGCCAACCAGCCGGAGCCGCTAGGGTCAGCAATGCCAAGGGATTTAAGGGAGTTCGCTAAGTTCATTTGCTCCCAATATAATCATTAGTTTTATGGTCAAACATAAGTATCAACTGTTAATATTAATCAATTTTGGGATTTTGATTGTTAATCTAAATTGGGGAAAGGGATTAGCACTCTTGGTCAGTGAGTGCTAAATTGTCTAATGGAAGCAATAGAAAAATAAAACATGACTAAGATTATTGCATTTAATGAAGAATCACGACGGGCTTTAGAAAGAGGTATTAACGCACTGGCAGATGCAGTGAAAATAACTTTAGGTCCAAGAGGTCGTAACGTCCTATTAGAGAAAAAATTTGGTGTTCCCCAAATTGTTAACGATGGTATCACTGTTGCCAAAGAAATTGAATTAGAAGATCCTCTAGAAAATACTGGTGCTAGACTTATTCAGGAAGTAGCGTCGAAAACTAAGGATGTAGCTGGCGATGGAACTACCACTGCCACAGTTTTAGCACAAGCCTTGATTAAAGAAGGGTTAAAAAATGTAGCCGCTGGGACAAATCCCATTAGCTTAAAACGGGGTATTGATAAAACCGTTGAAGCACTGGTAGCAGAAATTGCCAAAATTACTAAACCTGTAGAAGGAAGTGCGATCGCTCAAGTTGCCACAGTTTCCGCTGGTAATGATGCTGAAGTTGGACAAATGATTGCACTGGCCATGGAGAAAGTGACTAAAGACGGTGTAATTACCGTTGAAGAATCTAAATCCTTCACCACTGAACTAGAAGTAGTGGAAGGGATGCAGGTTGATAGAGGTTATATTTCTCCCTACTTTATCACCAACAATGAACGGATGACAGTAGAGTTTGAAAACGCCCGTATCCTGATTGTTGATAAGAAAATCAGCAGCATTCAAGATTTAGTCCCTATCTTGGAAAAAGTTGCCCGTTTAGGTCAACCTTTACTGATTATTGCTGAAGATGTAGACGGTGATGCTTTACAAACATTGGTTGTAAATAAAGCCCGTGGTGTATTGGCTGTAGCTGCGATTAAAGCTCCCGGTTTTGGTGAACGTCGCAAAGCTATGTTAGAAGATATTGCCATTCTTACCGATGGACAAATGATTTCTGAAGAAATTGGCTTGAGCTTAGATACAGCTACTTTGGAAATGTTGGGAACTGCTCAGAAAATCCACATTGACAAGGAAAATACCACCATTGTCGCTGGTAATACTGCTAAACCAGAAATCCAAATCCGGATTGAGCAAATTCGTAAACAATTGGCGGAAACTGATTCCGACTATGATACCGAAAAACTGCAAGAACGCATTGCTAAGTTAGCTGGTGGTATTGCCGTGATTAAAGTCGGTGCAGCTACAGAAACAGAACTGAAAGACAGAACCTTGCGGATTGAAGACGCACTCAACGCTACCAAAGCAGCGGTAGAAGAAGGTATTGTTCCTGGTGGTGGTGCAACCTTAATTTATCTATCTACCAAGGTAGATGCTATTAAAAACAGCCTCACTCCTGAAGAAAGAATTGGCGCTGATATTGTTAAAAAAGCTTTAGAAGCTCCCCTCCGGCAAATCGCGGAAAACGCTGGGGCAGAAGGTTCTGTGATTGTTGCCAGAGTTCGGGAAACTGATTTAAATATCGGTTATAACGCAGCTACAGGCGAATTTGAAGACTTAATTGCGGCTGGTATTATTGATCCCGCAAAAGTGGTTCGTTCCGCTTTACAAAATGCTTCTTCCATTGCCGGTATGGTACTAACCACCGAAGCAATCATTGCCGAAAAACCTGAAAAACAACCCGCTGGATCTCCTGATGGTGGCATGGGCGGTATGGGCGGCATGGGTGGTATGGGCGGTATGGGCGGCATGGGCGGCATGGGCGGCATGGGTATGTTCTAATTTGCCACTGTCCCAAATCCATAATCCATAATTTATGAATTACCCACCCCTAACGCTTTCAGGGGTGGGTTTTTGTGATCATTTCAGTGTATCTCGCAAACGGTTCGTTAACGCTTAATTAAAATTAAGATTCTGGAATCTGGTTACTGAGCTTGTCGAAAAATCAAAAGGCTAACATCCTCAAGATAGATACCGTCTCTCTAAGAATATGTGAAAATGAGGGTAGAAACATCTGTTAAAAACAACTTAACACCATTTTCTATTTTTGACTCCTGACTCCTATTCCCAGGGGGTGAAACTATGATTGATACAAGTAACAATATAAGAATTGTCTCTTTAATTCCGAGTGCTACGGAAATCGTCGCTAAACTGGGTTTATTTGATGCTATGGTCGGGCGATCGCATGAATGTGACTATCCTCCCGAAATCACCAATCTTCCAGTTTGTACCCAAGCCCGTGTGAATGGTGACGCTAATGGCCATTCTATTCATGACGAAGCCAGTAATCTATTACAATCTGCTTTAGGTGTCTACAAAATCAAAATTGATGTTTTAGAGAAATTGCACCCTACCCACATTATCACCCAAGATCAATGTGATATCTGCGCCGTCAGTTTACCGGAAGTAGAAAAAGCAGTTGCCCAACTTACCCACAGTTCACCGCAAATAATTTCCTTACAACCCAACACACTACAGGAACTTTGGGGTGATATTGAACGGGTTAGTCACACATTTGGAGTAGATTCAGTAGAAATACTGGAAAATTTAGAAGCACGTGTGAGAATTTGTAAGCGAAGACTGCAAGGGCTATCCTGTGCAGAAATGCCTAAAGTCGCTTGCGTTGAATGGACTGATCCTTTGATGACCGCTACAAATTGGGTTCCTGAATTAATCAACTTAGCAGGAGGAAAACCATTATTTAGCCTGATGGATAAACCTGTTACTCATGTCAAATGGGAAACATTAGTAGATAGTAACCCAGATGTGATTATTTTCATGCCCTGTGGCTTTGATTTACAACAGACTCAGCAAGAAGCTCAAGTATTAACTCAACGTCCAGAATGGAAAAAACTCCATGCAGTCCAATCAGGGAGAGTCTTTGTTACTGATGGCAATGCTTATTTTAACCGTCCTGGTCCGCGGTTGGTAGATTCTTTAGAAATTCTCGCAGAAATATTGCATCCAGATATCTTTGATTATGGTTATCAAGGTACTGGTTGGCAACTTTTATAAGCAGTATGCAAATAACCTGATTGTAGGTAAGAGTTTTATTAAATTTTGGGCGTTGCGTTATTATTAATTATGTTTCGCGCAGAGGCGCAAAGAAGCAAAGGCGCAAAGTTTGAGATTTTGATTTCTTACCTATTTTTTGACTATTTACGCATATTATTCCGGGTATATCTGTGTTTGACACCTATAGGAAAATATTCAATATCACCAATGGGTTTTAATTCTACCAATGGAGTTTGATATTGTCGGGGAACATAGTTAGCAAACTCACTATTGAGACGCAATAATTGAGCAAGAATAGCAGCAGTTATAGATAATCTTTTCTCCTCTCTATCCTCTATTCCTGGTGCTAACTCTACTACTACAGATAAAAAGCGGTTTTTGTCTAAATCCTCTTTTACCTGTAAAACAAATTTACCTGTTACCCATTCTCTAATAATTGGTTGTTCTAATCCTACCGTCACATTTTCTGGATAGATATTTGCGCCAAAATAGGAAACCGTAAAATTAGACCGTCCGAAGATATAAACAAAAGGTAATTGATGAATTCCCCGATGATTTTCTAATTCTGTAATAGGATTAAAACCCCATGCTGCTAAAAATTCTAGCATTTGGGCATAAGTAATTAAGCCACCTTGATCAAGAATACTATATCTAATTAAAGGCACACCATTATCACCAGAAAATAGTAAATTTCCATCTTCCACTTCAAAAAACCGACTGTTAGGATCATATTGGACTAAAGTAGGTAAACGCGACTCCCCAAATAATGCTTTAGCTGCTTGAGGTGTGACTGCTAAAAACCGCCGAATACAAATACTAAGAGGGGTTTCATTTCCTAAAACTCCCGCGTCTGCTGTTCCATACATAGAAGCAAAATCATCATAGAGATTTTCCGAACCTATTCTTTCTCCAACTAAATTGCGCCATTCTTCACTGAATACTTCCCCTGCCATGACTAACTTAATGTGATATTGTCCCCATTCGATATTATTGGCAATACCCGTATCAATGACATCTTTTAAAAATGGTGGATATCCTAATAACACAACTTGCTCAAAGTTACCACCTAATTCCTGGACAATTCGCAAAATTTCCGGTTTATTATTCCCTGGAGTAATGACGGTAATCGGATAACCCTTAGCGGCTAAATGACGACAACAATTAGTAGTAAACATTCCCCCTACCCAAGTTCCCAGAGCAAAACAAACTACTGCTAAAGTAGTTTTAGTATCTGCATGAAAACTATCATGAAAAATTTGCTCAAAGCGGGTAGCTATTTGTAATTCATCAGTGATGAAACGCGGCCAAAATGTGGGTTTACCTGTTGAGCCAGAGGAAGCTGCGATCATATCACAGCCTCCTATCTTTCCATTATTACACAATTGGGGCAAAGAATAACGGGAAATATAATTTTCTTTATTAACTTTTGGTAAGTTTTGGAAATCTGCTAATGTTTGAATATCTTGAGGATTTATGCCTCGTTCTGCTAGAAATGCCTGGTAAGCGGGTACACTAGCAGCTACATCTTGAAATAATGCGATCGCTATTTCTCGACTGTCAATGTGAAGATGCTGTTCTAGTTTCTCTGCTAAGGGAGTAGATATAAAATCTTCTAATCCCAGAATTGCCCGTTGTGTTGGTATTTGTGGTTTCATAAAGCTTGTGTGTTAACAAAAATCTGATCGCTCTTTGTCAGTATTTTATCTATAAATGCAATTTTTTAGCTTAACCGACAGAAGCGCCACGCCTGACCCTAAGGGCATTAAAATCTGTAGTAGCAAAGATGGCACAATTAGAATGTGACCAGTTCCCAAATAAAATTCCTCTTTTTGAACCAAAAATACTGTAAAAACGTGTTAGAAAACTTATACTGTTTATTGTATTTCTTCATTTGCGCCTTTGCGCCTACCCTTAGGGATCTCTAAGAGAGATTGCGAGAGATAACATTTAAATTAATCACAAATGAGTAAACCAATAGAAGTCCGCAACCCCCGCACAGGTAAATTTGATTATGTCATCGTTCCTCCACCACCAAAATTACTTTCCCAGCAATGTCACCGTTTGCGAAGAGGACAAATTATCTGGCAAAAATTAGGAGTTGAAGGCAGAATTGCTGCTTTAAAAGCCTGGAAAAAAGCTATATTATCAGACCGAACACAATTAACAGAAGCTTTAGTTAGTGATACGGGGAGATTATCAATATCAGTGACAGAAGTAGATTCATTTATTGCTAATATTGATAAATGGTGTAATTTAGCTCCACAATTACTACAAGGGACAGCTAAAAATACATCCATTCCTTTTATTGCTTTACAACAAACGGCTGTTCCTTATCCTCTGGTTGGCGTAATTAGTCCTTGGAATTTTCCCCTATTGTTATCTACAATTGATACAATTCCAGCTTTATTAGCGGGTTGTGCAGTCATAGTTAAACCCAGTGAAATCACTCCCCGTTTTGTTGCTCCTTTAATGACAACTCTGAATACAATTCCGCAATTACGTGATGTTTTAAATTTTGTCGAAGGAGCAGGACAAACAGGAGCAGATTTAATCGAAGATGTAGATTTAATTTGTTTTACAGGTAGTGTAGAAACTGGGCGGTTAGTGGCAGAAGCAGCAGCCCAAAAATTCATTCCTGCTTGCTTAGAATTAGGTGGCAAAGACCCAGCTATTGTTTTAGAATCAGCAGATTTAGACTTAGCAACTTCAGCAATTTTGTGGGGTTCTGTTGTGAATTCTGGACAGTCATGTTTATCAATTGAAAGAATTTATGTTGCTGAATCTATTTTTGAACAATTTTATCATCAATTAGTCACCAAATCCCATAAATTGAAATTGGCATACCCAACTATTGAAAGTGGTGAAATTGGTCCGATTATTTGTGAAAAACAAGCAGCTATTATTAATGATCATCTGCTAGATGCAGTTTCTAAAGGAGCAGTAATTCACTGTGGTGGTAAAGTAGAAGAATTAGGTGGAGGTTGGTGGTGTCGTCCCACGGTTATGACTGAAGTTGACCATTCCATGAAAGTAATGACAGAAGAAACATTTGGTCCAATTATGCCAGTTATGCCTTTTGCTAATATAGAAGAAGCGATAAATTTAGCTAATGATTCTATTTATGGATTAAGTGCTGCTATATTCTCTGAATCAGAAGAGTTAGCATTAGAAATTGGTATGCAAATAGATGTAGGTGCTATTAGTATTAATGATGCAGGGTTAACAGCTATGATGCAAGAAGGAGAGAAAAACGCCTTTAAATTTTCTGGTTTGGGAGGTTCACGTATGGGTAAAGCTGCCTTTAAACGCTTTATGCGAAAAAAAGCTTTTTTGATTAAAACTAACATTGATAAAGACCCTTGGTGGTTTAATAATGAAGAGTAGGGATATAAGAAACTGGGAACTGAATAAAAGTTTTTCCCAATTACCAATTACTAAATTATCAAAGATCAAGTGAATTTTGGCACAATTATTAATCATGTTGAGTATCTCCTTATTTACCTGTTATGTGCTGTAAATAAAAGATAAGATAATAGTCTGTGGTTAATTTCCCATTTATCAAGGTAAAAACATGACTAAAAGTGACAAAATTAACTTTTCTACTCCGAGCGGATTTCCCGAATTTCTGCCTAGTGAAAAGCGTCTTGAAGTATATTTACTAGATATTATTCGCAAAGTTTTTGAAAGTTATGGTTTTACACCCATTGAAACTCCAGCAGTGGAAAGGTTAGAAGTCCTGCAAGCTAAAGGTAATCAGGGTGATAATATTATCTATGGTATTGACCCAATTTTACCACCAAATCGCCAAGCAGAAAAGGATAAATCTGGAGAAACTGGTTCAGAAGCAAGAGCTTTGAAATTTGATCAAACTGTTCCTTTTGCTGCTTATATTGCTCGTCACTTAAATGAGTTAACTTTTCCTTTTGCTCGTTATCAAATAGATATGGTATTTCGGGGTGAACGGGCAAAAGATGGACGATTTCGACAGTTTCGGCAATGTGATATAGATGTGGTTGCTCGTGGTAAACTGAGTTTACTTTATGATGCCCAAATGCCCGCAATTATCACGGAAATATTTGAAAAGATTAATATTGGTGATTTTGTCATTCGCATTAATAACCGCAAAATCCTGACAGGATTTTTCCAATCAGTAGGAGTTGCTGAAAACCAAATTAAAACCTGTATTAGTATTATTGATAATTTGGAAAAAATTGGCGAAGCTAAAGTTAAACAAGAGTTGGAGAAATCAGGTATTTCTTCAGAACAAACGGAAAAAATTATTGAATTTGTGAAAATTGATGGTAGTATTGATGATGTTTTAGATAAACTCAAACACCTGGCTGAAAGTTTGCCAGAAGCAGAACAATTTAATTTGGGAGTAACTGAATTAGAAACTGTCATTAATGGAGTTAGAAATTTAGGAGTTGCTGATAAACGTTTCTGTATTGATTTATCTATTGCTCGTGGTTTAAATTACTATACTGGAACAGTTTATGAAACTACCTTATTAGGTCATGCAGCTTTGGGAAGTATTTGTTCTGGTGGTAGATATGAAGAATTAGTGGGAACATTTATCGGTGAAAAAATGCCTGGGGTGGGTATTTCTATTGGTTTAACTCGGTTAATTAGCAGGTTGTTAAAAGCGGGTATTCTCAATACTTTATCTGCAACTCCTACTCAAGTGGTAGTAGTAAATATGCAAGAGGATTTAATGCCTGTTTATTTACAAGTATCGCAACAGTTACGTCAAGGGGGAATTAATGTTGTGACTAACTTTGAAAAACGCCCTTTAGGTAAACAATTTCAAGCCGCAGATAAACAGGGAATTAGATTTTGTGTAATTATTGGTGCGGAAGAAGCAGCAGCACAAAAATCATCATTGAAAGATCTACAAAGTGGTGAACAAATAGAAGTAGCTTTGGCAGATTTACCGGAAGAAGTTAAACGCAGACTGGCATAATTTTGATTACCACGCTGTTAGCGTGGTAAATTATGAACAATCAGGAATAAATAGATGACGACAGAATCAGAAAACACTTTAAAAATTGCTCAACAAGCATTTGCCTATTTTACACAAGGCTTAGAAACTGGTAATTGGCAAGCATTTTTAGATATGCTAACGGATGATTTTACCTTTTGGTTTCCTATGGGAAAATTTCACGGGTTAAATATAGGTAAAGAACGAGCAAAGGAGTTTTTTGAATATGTTTCTGAAGCTTTCCAAGCAGGAATTAAGATTACTTCTTTAGACAATATTACTAGCAATGAAAAAACCGTGATTTTTGAATTTCGGGATGAAGGTAAATTATTTGGTAATCCTTATAAAAATCGGGTTGCAGTTGCTTTTGATATTCGAGACAATCAAGTTTGTGCCTATCGAGAATACTTTGGTAGTGATGGTAAATCCTATTAATAAGAGATAGAACTGCACAAAATCATGAAATCCATTAATTCATCCGCGTTTATCCGCGTTTATCCGCGTTCGTTTATTTATGTGAACCGAATAAAATAATCACTGTTCCCAAAAGGGAAATTATCACACCTGATAAATCCCATCTATTCGGTTTTACTCCTTCAACTAACCACAACCAGAGTAATGATGAAAGGATATAAATTCCTCCATAAGCAGCATAAACTCTACCAGCATTATCGGCATCTACTTTAGTTAGGGAAATAGCAAAGATAATCAAAGCAAAAATTCCGGGAATAATCCAAAAGATGCTTGTTCCTAATCTTAACCATGGACAAAAACTGTAGCACCCGGAAATTTCTCCGAATGCTGCAATTAAAAGAAAAATCAGACTGGAACTACAAATTTTTCACTTCCAGCTAAGTCAAAAGCTGAGTGAATAACTTGCAAAGCTTTCACCCCTTCATCTTCTCCCACAACACAACTAATTTTAATTTCTGAAGTAGCAATCATTTGAATATTGATGTGATTTTTGGCTAAAGCTGTAAACATTTTGGCAGCAGTACCTGGTTGTCCCACCATCCCAGAACCAACTATACTCACCTTAGCGATCGCCTGATCTAATACTACCTCACCCCAATCAAACTCCGCTGCAACTTGCTGTAATTTCTGTTGGGCATTTTCTGCGTCCATTCTCGCTACAGTAAAGGCAATATCTCGACGGGGAACACCATCTACTATTCGACACCGTTGAGATTGAATAATCATATCCACACTGATATTATATTCTGCCAAAAATCCAAACAATTTGGCGGCCATACCCGGACGATTTGGTACTTGCCGAATCGCAATTCGCGCTTGATTCATATCCAACGCGACACCACGCACAGCAGGGGTATTAGCACTAGGAGAAGCTAAAGCAGTAGAGGAAGAATTAATTTCAAAGGTGTGACAGAGGGCAGCTATAGCGCGATCGCAATCTACCGCATCAACAACACAACTCACCTTAACTTCACTGGTAGAAATCATCTGAATATTTACACCAGCATCAGCCAAAGTTTTAAACATCTGCGCTGCTACCCCCGGACGACCAATCATTCCCGCGCCCACAATACTCACTTTAGCAGTATCTTTCTCTACCATCACTTCCGCTTCATCTGAAGTATGCTGATTTTTAAATATCGGTGCTATAGCTAATGATACTGCTTCTGCCCGTTTTAATATTGATGAATTTACTGTAAAAGCAATATCGTTAGTATTACCTTCATGAATAGACTGAATAATTAAATCAACATCAACATTTTGCTGGGAAATTTCCCCAAATAACTGGGCTGCTACCCCTGGTCTATCAGGAACACGCAATAAAGCCACCTTTGCCTGTTGAATATCAAACTCTACAGCATCCACTGGTCGTGCCAATTCTAAATTCACTAACGCCCGATCTTGCCTTGGAGGCGTTGTTACCCAAGTTCCCGGCTGATCTGTCCAACTCGACCGTACCACCAGGGGAACGCCATAATTACGGGCAATTTCCACAGCCCTGGGATGTAATACCTTCGCCCCTAAACTAGCCAATTCCAGCATTTCATCACTAGTGATTTCTGTTAATAATTGGGCTTCGGGAACAAGGCGCGGATCTGTAGTTAAAATTCCGGGGACATCTGTATAAATTTCACAAAAATCTGCACCGATAGCGGCGGCTATTGCCACTGCGGAAGTGTCGGAACCACCACGTCCCAAAGTAGTAATTTCTAATTCTTCTGTACTGCTAATTCCTTGAAATCCGGCAACCACAACCACTTTACCACGATTAATTTGCCGCATTAAGCGTTCAGTTTCAATATGTAAAATCCGAGCGCGAGAGTGTTCTGCTTCGGTAACAATGCCTACCTGAGCGCCAGTCATCGAAATTGCTGGTTGATCAATTTCCTGCAATGCCATACTTAGTAAAGCAATGGTAACTTGCTCTCCCGTAGAAAGCAGCATATCCATTTCCCGACGACTAGGAGTTTTAGAGATATCATGAGCTAGTTTCACTAACCCATCAGTAGTTTTACCCATCGCTGAAACCACTACTACTACAGAGTTTCCAGCTTTGACCGTTTTTTTAACTCTAGTCGCCACCGCTTGAATCCGTTCAACTGAGCCAACTGATGTACCACCGTATTTTTGAACTATGAGCGCCATAAAATTCTCTTTAATCACTTGTTTTGCCACAGTCAAGGTTGTCATGACTATGAAAAACCCTGAAAGTGCCAGTTTAGATTACCAAAAAAAATACATCCGTTAGCAATCTTGGACTCTGATTTTAATCACAAATTAACCATTTACATGAATTATCTTAACCAATTTATACACCTTTTTTGTTTATCGTGGTTAGGGATAAGAAAGTATTTTTATGCAAATAAATAAATACTAATCCGCTCAAACATGGCAAATAATACCACGTATTCCTAGCAGACTGTTTATTTACATAACACTGCTAGGATATTTTATAGAATTAGGAGTCAGGAGTCAGGAGTCAGGAGTCAGGAGTCAGGAGTCAGGAGTTCAGGAGGAAGAAGGAAGAAGAAAGAAGAATAGTTTTCACCAATTACCAATTACCAATCACCAATTACCAATTACCAATTACCAATCACCAATTACCAATTACCAATTACCAATTACCTGTTCCCTGTTCCCTCTCTCAACGAGTGAATTTAATTTTGTCCGACTACTTAAAATTAAATGTTTATAGGACTTACGCATTGACAGGAAATACCAAATAGGGGGTATGACTTTCAGGGATTTAAACCCGATTTTTCGATGATTTTTTAGCGATCGCTATTTATCTAGACTTCATCCGCAAAGCCTGAAACGACCAAATATCGTTCATACACATGATAGTTAATTTGTACAGTGCGTAAGTCCTAGTTTAAATTGAATTTAAACTGAGATTGTTCGTTTCTTAATCTTCTCTTAACTATTTAGTACCAAATTAATACCAGGATGTAATTCCCTAAGTAAGTATTTCTAAAAACTTAAGAGGCAGTATGGCTTTTTTATCCACCATTTTGAATCGTGTTGTTGCCACTTCAGTCATAACCGGGGCTGTTGCATTGAGTCCAATGTTGAGTGCGATCGCCCAAGCTCAAACTTTAAACGGTGCTGGAGCAACCTTTCCCGCTCCTTTGTACGAACGTTATGCTCGTGAAGTTAGAAAGAAGCACCCTGAATTGAAAGTTAACTACCAAGCCATTGGTAGTGGTGGTGGTATTCGTCAAACCATTGCGGGAACAGTTGACTTTGGTGGTAGTGACGCAGCGATGAAAGATGATGAAATCGCTAAAGTTAAAAATGGTGTGATCTTAGTACCCACTGCTGGTGGTGCTGTTTCCGTCGTTTATAATTTACCTGGTGTCAGCAAACTGAGATTATCTCGTACCACATTACCAGCAATTTTCTCTGGGAAAATTACTAATTGGGATGACGCGAAAATTAAAGCGGATAACCCTGGTGTAAACCTCCCAAGCAGTCCAATTAAATTTGTAGTTCGCGCTGATGGTAGTGGCACAACATTCATTTTCACCAACCATTTAAGTGCTATTAGTGGTTATTTCAAAGGCAGAATTGGAGCTAACACCGCTCCCAAATGGACTTTACCCAACGTCCTCAAAGGTAAAGGTAATCCTGGAGTAGCAGCTTTAGTGAGAAGCACCCCTGGATCTATTGGTTATGTTGAATATGACTACGCTACTAAAAACAACCTCAAATCAGCGGAACTACAAAATAAGAAAGGTGAGTTTGTCGCTCCTTCTTTAGCATCTGCCAACTCAGCTTTATCCAATGTAGCTTTTCCTAGTAACTACCGCGTTTTTATCGGAGATCCCAGTCAAGGTTATCCTATCGTTGGTTTGACATGGATGATGGTTTATCAAAAGTATTCTAATCCTGCGAAAGCTGAAGCTGTGAAGAAATGGATTAACTGGGTACTCAAAGACGGTCAACAGTATAATGATGACCTCAACTACACTAAAATTCCTAGTGATGTTGTGAACCGTGTTCTCCAAACAGTAAATAGCACCGTCAAGTAATTTTTACGTAAGCATTCAGCCGTCATCTAGACTGTTACGTAGCTAAATTTGATCATCCTAATTTAGTAGGGGTAATTCATGAATTACTCCTACAGTCTGATTGCTGAACGCTTATATCTAATGTACCAGATTTCATAAACTTTTTATTGATCATGGCTAATTTAAGTGATGGAAATATTGATTTAAGATCGACAGGTGGCGTTAATTTCTGGTTTGATAAGGGATTTACATGGCTAGTATATATCTTCTCTGGTATTACTGTAGCTATCCTCTTTCTCATGACCTGGGTGATTTTTAAAGAAGCACAACCAGCTATTGATAAATTTGGATTGGGCTTTTTATGGGGACAAGATTGGGATACAGGGAATCAAATTTTTGGGGCATTACCTTATATCTACGGAACTTTGGTCAGCAGTGCGATCGCTGTTTTATTAACTATACCCGTAGGCATATCCATAGCCTTAGTCACAAGTGAAGACTTTTTACCAAATCCAGTCAAAACTACCATAGCCTTTGTCATCGAATTAATTGCCGCTATCCCCAGCGTAATTGTTGGTTTATGGGGAATTTTCATCTTTATTCCCTTCATAGTCCCCATAGAAAAATGGTTGGGTAGCACATTTAATTTTATCCCACTATTTAATACACAAGACCCTGCCGGCAACAATATGTTAACAGCAGGTATTGTTCTCGCCATTATGACTTTACCTGCAATGGCAGCTATTTCTCGTGATGTTTTAATGGTTATTCCTAAAGAGTTACGTAGCTCATCTATGGCTTTAGGGGGAACTCGTTGGGAAACAGTTTTTCGAGTCTTATTACCAGCAGCATTTTCTGGGATAGTCAGTGCAACAATGCTATCTCTAGGTAGGGCTTTAGGAGAAACAATGGCTGTAACAATGCTAATTGGTAACTCCGCCCAAATTAGTATATCTCTTTTAGATCCAGCGTATAATATCCCCGCAGTCTTAGCCAATGAATTTGCCGAAGCCGAACCAGGTTTACATATTGGGGCATTAAGTTATTTAGGTCTAATTTTATTTGCTTTAACTCTAGCTATAAATATTGCGGCTGTATTAGTAGTGGAGTGGGTTGCTAAAAAGAATAGATAACAGGAGTCACCGAGTCAGGAGTCACCGAGTCAGGAGGAAGAAGTAACGGTTTATTACAGCACTTTCCGGTGTTATGAGGTACATATCTAGCGGGCAAGATGCCCGCACTACAAGAGTTTCATGATTCAACTTTGTACCTCATAAGAGCGGAAACCGCTGTACTGTATGGCTTTCTTTCTAAATGTTTTCCCTCATTCCCGTTCATAGCTTTAGAGGATGTTTGAAAAGTGGTATTCCGTAATTTTCATCACATTGCTACCCCCCTTAGTCCCCCCTTGTAAAGGGGGGAAACAATAAAAATCCAGTTCCCTCCCCTTTACAAGGGGAGGGTTAGGGTGGGGTAAAAAATATTTGATACATCAACCATAACTTTTCAAACACCCTCTTACAGACAATTCAAAATCCAAAATCCAAAATCCAAAATTAACATGAGCGCTTATCCAAATTCAGAAATAGATCAGTCCACAGCGGATGAATTGTATCAGCCATTATCCAGAGGTAGGCAATTATTTACATACGCAATGAATGGGATTGCCTTTGGTTTGAGTGTTTTAGCACTGTTGCCACTATCATCCATACTGTGGGAAATCATGTCACGGGGGCTTTCTGGTTTCAAGCTAGAGATGTTATTTCATCCATTAATTGAAAATGGGTTTGCTAATGCTATTCTTGGTACTATACTTATGGTAGGTATCGGAGCATTACTCAGTATTCCTGTCGGGGTAATTACAGGAATTTTCTTAGCAGAATTTAGTCAAACCAGCCCACTTACGCGGTATGTCCGGTTTGTTACTAGCATTCTGACAGGTGTTCCCTCCATTATTGTTGGGATGTTCGCTTATGGTGTCATTGTTTTATTAACTAAGGGATTTAGTGCCATTGCCGGTGGTTTTGCCTTAGCTGTAATCATGCTACCAATGATAGTATTGACAACGGAAGAGGCTTTAAAGCTAATTCCTGTTCCCCAACGTCTTGCATCCGCAGCCTTAGGAGGAACTCGTTTTCAAACTACCTTTCGTGTTATTGTTAGTTCGGCTATCCCAGGGATTACTACGGGTATTTCCTTGGCTATAGCCCGTGCTTCTGGCGAAACAGCGCCACTAATTTTTACCGCTTTATTTAGTCAAAATTGGTCTGATGGTTTATTAAGTCCTACTGCTTCCTTACCAGTATTGATTTTTAACCTTTATAACAATCCCGATCCAGCCGTAAATCAATTAGTATGGACAACCTCCATCATTCTCCTAACTTTAGTTTTGTTTTTCAGCGTGCTATCTCGCGTAATTGCTAAGAAAAGATAAGGTCAACTAAAAAATTTTCTTTCCTACTTTAGTCAATCATGAGTAACTTAACTACTGCCATCCAAGTCAAGAATCTTAGCTTTTATTACGGAAACTATAAAGCTATTGAAGGAATATCATTAGATATCTATAAAAACCAAGTTACTGCATTAATTGGTCCTAGTGGTTGTGGTAAATCTACATTTATTAAAACCATTAATCGGATTAGTGAATTAGAAGGAAAAGTCAAAGTCGAAGGTCGGATAGAATTTTTTGGTCAGAACATCTACGATCCTAAGATTAATATCAATCGTCTGCGTCGGGAAATTGGCATGGTATTCCAAAAACCCAATCCTTTTCCCATGAGCATTTATGAAAATGTGGCTTATGGTGTGAGAATTGCTGGTAAATCTCCAAAAGTAGTATTAGATGAAATTGTCGAATCTGCCCTGAAAGGTGCGGCTTTGTGGGATGAAGTCAAAGATAAACTTCATCAGTCTGCTACAGGTCTTTCTGGTGGACAACAACAACGTCTCTGTATCGCTAGGGCTTTGGCTGTTAAACCCAAGGTATTGCTAATGGATGAACCCTGTTCAGCCCTTGATCCGATCGCTACAATGAAAGTAGAAGAATTAATTCACAAATTGCGAACAGAATTCACGATTGTGATTGTTACTCATAATATGCAGCAAGCAACTCGCGTTTCTGATTTTACTGCCTTTTTTAGCACTGATGAAAGCCGCATTGGTCAAATGGTGGAATTCGGGGAGACTGGTCAAATCTTTCGGAATCCGCTAGATACTCGCACCCATGACTATGTGTCTGGACGATTCGGTTAAGTACATACAATAGAAAAGTGTAGATTGAGGGTAATCAGGATTTAAAATTAATTGCATTCCTATTCCCAAATCCGAAATCGGTATGACTCATTCTACAGATATTGTCACCTTAGCTCGTTGGATGGCGGCTGATTTTAGCAATCAAGCCCAGGTTTTTGAGAATCCGGCTTTTTTTGCCCATATTCGTGTATGTATGCGTCCCCTGGATTGGGGGGTATTATCAGGGGTAAGTTTGTTCGTGGAACAAGCTTATGATTATATGCTGAATAAGCCCTATCGGGTGCGGGTGTTACATCTGACGACGGTGGGGGATAAAATCCATATTGAAAACTATACTGTCAAAGATGAAAAAGACTTTTATGGTGCTTCCCGTGATTTACCAAGATTGCAGACTTTAACGAGCGATCGCTTGGAAAGACTCTGTGGTTGTAACATGATTGTAGAGTGGACTGGGAACAAATTCCAAGGCACAGTCGAACCAGGAAAAGGCTGCATTGTCATCCGTGACGGGCAAAGAACCTATTTAGATAGTGATTTTGAACTTGATGGTCAACAGTTCATCAGCCGCGACAGAGGGCGAAATCCTGACACCGATGAGCATATCTGGGGGTCTGTCGCAGGGCCATTTTACTTTGCGCGCTGGGCGAATTTTGCCGAAGAAGTGAAATTACATCCCTAATCTCCACTGGAGGACAGGCTTTTTGTCTGTCCAGTTAAGTAAAAACATGAATCTTCAAAAAAATTTCTCCTAGATGGTGCAAATTTGGAAGAATGGTGCTACCATTAGTAATTGTGGGCGCGGCGACATAGCCAAGTGGTAAGGCAGAGGTCTGCAAAACCTCCATCCCCCGGTTCAAATCCGGGTGTCGCCTTTGAGAAAAATCAGCCAAAACCGATTAATTCGCGGTTTTAGGTAATTCTGGGACGGGTTTAATACTCGTCCCAAATTTTATTGGGGTAAGTTTGGGGTAAGAGGATGTTTGAAAAGTGGTATTCCGTAATTTTCATCACATTGCTACCCCCCTTTCCCCTTGTAAAGGGGGGAAACAATAAAAATCCAGTTCCCTCCCCTTTACAAGGGGAGGGTTAGGGTGGGGTAAAAAATATTTGATACATCAACCATAACTTTTCAAACACCCTCTAAGTATACCTTTAGCTATGCGATAACTATCTTTAGTGCTATTTTGTGCTGTTTAAATATGTTGGCAATGTGGTATATTTGACCTTACATAGACTGATTCACAATATATATATCTAATATGCCAGAAAAGCAATTAGTTGAGTTTGCTTTAGAAGATGGAACAACTTTTTTAGTAGAAGTAGACAAACAACCAACCCAACCAGGAGCGCCGAAACCCGTATCACGAGGAAATGGAGTTTCTGTCACTGCTGCTAGTAAAAAGTTTGATCAAGCATTAGATGAAATTAAGCCTGTTATTACTACTGTTGTTTCTAAACTCAAGGATATTACCCCCAATGAAACAGAAATAAAATTTGGTGTCAAACTAACTGCTAATGCTGGAATTGTATTTAGTTCTTTGGGAAGTGAACTAACTTTTGAAATCACCGTGAAGTGGAATAACAAGACAGCATAGTTAGTTTATGGTAGATGATGAAATGGAAGAATTACATAAAAACCACATTGCCAGAATTTATCATCCTTCTGATGGTGTAAAAGGTGCAGGTTTATTGATATATGATAAATATATTATTACCTGCGCTCATGTAGTTGCAGATGCTTTAGATATTGCACATTCTACTCCAAAAAAACCTTCAGATTTAGTAAAGCTAGATTTTCCCTTTCCTGCGGAAAAAAATAAGCCAAAGTTTGAAGCAAAAGTTATTGCATGGAGACCTCGATCTGATATTTATAAATATGGAGAAGATATAGCTATTCTGGAATTACAAGGTAATTTACCAACAAATTATATATCTTTTCCATTAAGTTTGGCAGATATTAATCAACATCAATTCTCTGTTCTAGGATTTCCTATAGGACATGATGAGGGGGTATTTGCAGAAGGAAAACTTGTAGATACTAATGGTTCTGGTTTGGTACAGATGGATGTAGAAAATCAATCTAAATTTTCTATTGAATCAGGTTTTAGTGGTGCGCCTGTTTGGGTTGAAAAATTGGCTAGTTTTGTGGGAATAGTTGTATCTTCAGAACTTGATCCAGATGGACAACCTTATACGGGAGTACGAAGAAATGTTAAAGTGGGATACATGATTCCTGCAAAAATCATAATTGAATCTTGGAGTTTTTTGAGCCTCATTCAAGCCTTAACTGCTAATCTGGATACAGCTATAAATTTTGCTATTCAAACAGCTTATAAATCTTGTGGTTTAGTAAATTCCCCTCAAACCACAGTAGAAGGTATTGTTAAAGATTTGTATGATTGGGATAAACGTAATTTAGATAGTAATGAAAAATTTAATCATAACGACAATACAGCACAATTTATAAAATATTTAATTACTAATTCTCAAATTCCTCAAACAAAGTTAGAAAAATGGGGAAGTGATAATATAGACAATTTTGATAACCTGATTAAAAATGTTAACCAACAATATCAAAATACTGATACTAAACCGGAATCATACATATTAATTAAAATAGAACCATTGACAACAAAATCAAGATCAAAAATCCCAAAATTTAAAATTAGTGGTGGTGTTATTCCTAATATTCAAAATTATATAAAACACCAAACAGGGTTTGAGTCAATTAAATTTTCTGATTCTCCTGATGATAGCTTTACACTCAAAGAAATTGAAAAAAACCTTTTTCTTTCATTATTCCAAAAAATTCCTTGTAAGTTAGAAAAGGATAAAAAATTTGTATTTTTTCTACCCCCACAATACCTTAATCATCCTGTTGAAACATGGGAAATTGATGATTTTGGAGATAGGATTCCTGTACGTCAGAGATATCCGGTGATGGTTCGTGATGTTACACGCTTGAACACAAACTATCTAAATGTTAAACAAAGCAATTGGATTGATAAATGGCAGCAATTAGAAAATATTACCTGCAATGATTTTCAAAAGCTACATGAATATAATGAAACAATATTTTCTGTATTAATGAAGCAAGCAATTGGTGTTATACTAAATATTTTTGATGAGAATAAAAAAAATGATGCTGATAAAATTATTAAGATTTTTAGTTCATTGAAGAGTAATGTTGTTCCTATCGCTATCTGTCACAGAGATAAAATTACTTTAGAGCAACAAGAATATGAAATCAGAGCAAATAATGAGTTAAATTGCTATATTCATACATTACCTAATCATGTTCTGGAACAATATGAAAGATTCTTGCTTAATGAGAACGACAATCAATATCTATTCGTAAATAATGTTTTTATCATTTACGAAAACCCTCACATTTTACCATTTAAATCTGAAGCAATCATTATTAACTAGGTATTCTTATGAAAGACTGGAAAATATTTCAAGGAAACAATACACAAAATATAGAATGGACCCTTCCAAAACCTCCCAGTTGGCGAGATTTTAATAATAGTGAAAGCGACCCCAAAAAAAGACGCGCAGAAACATTTCAAGCACGTTCAGAAGAAATAGACCTAGTGAATGCGGCTTTATATTTACGACGACCTTTATTAGTAACTGGTAAACCAGGAACAGGTAAAACTTCTTTAGCCTATGCTGTAGCTTATGAACTAGGATTAGGAGAAGTATTACATTGGCCAATTACCACCCGCACCACGCTAAAAGATGGACTTTACAATTATGATGCCATAGGACGTTTACAAGATGCTAAAGATAAAGATAAAGACAAAGATAACTTAGCAGAAATTGGTAAATATATTAATTTAAGTTCACTGGGAACAGCTTTACTACCATCTGACAAACCCAGAGTTTTATTAATTGATGAAATTGATAAAAGTGACATTGATTTACCTAATGATTTACTACATATTTTTGAAGAGGGAGAATTTGAAATACCAGAACTAAGGCGCATAGCTGATAAACTAGATCGGGTAGAAGTACAGACAGCATATAAAGATCAAAAAGCCACTATTGAAAAAGGTAGAATTCGCTGTACATCCTTTCCTTTTGTGATTTTAACCAGTAATGGTGAACGAGATTTTCCTCCTCCCTTTTTAAGACGTTGTATCAGATTAAATATTCAAGAACCAGATAAAACAGAATTAGAACGAATAGTTAAAGCACATCTACAGTTAGATGATGAACTATCTGAAAAAGCGGATAATTTAATTGAGCAATTTCTCAAAAAACGTCAAAATGGGGAATTAGCAACAGATCAACTTCTTAACGCTGTTTACTTAGTTACTAGAAAAAATTCACCAACAGGGACAACTAAAGATGATTTGATTGAGAAAATATTAAAGTATTTAGATAGTTCCGAGGATTCATGATGAACAGGTTGATTAAACTTCTACAACACCTAGAACTGGACATGAGTGCAGAAGAAATTGCTGATGCTATTTGGTTAGCAAACCAGATCAAATTACCATTAGCAATTACATCTGTTGATGAAGTTACTCAACCAAATCAAATTTCTCAAACTGAGATTTCTAAATTACCTCAACGAGAAAGTTATCAAAATTTAGATGCTTCGGATGATTCTACAGTAGAAAACATTCAAGAAACTACAGCTAAAGCTTATACAAGAAATGCTGTGGATTCTATTTCTCAATCTAATTCTACTAAAAAATCAACCTCTGAAAAATCAAAACCTGCAACACCAGGAGTACCTTTTAAATCTCCTGCTGTTGCTGCTTTACCTAATGCTTTAGAAATTGGTAGGTCACTCCGTCCATTGATGCGGAAAGTTCCATCTCGGATAAAATTTGTTTTAGATGAAGAAAATACAGCCCAACAAATAGCGGAAAATGATGTTTGGATACCAGTTTTAAAACCTGCGCGAGAACGTTGGTTAGATTTGGTGATAGTTGTTGAAGAAAACCGTGCGACTGTAGTTTGGGAAGAAACTATCAATGAGTTTCGCAAATTAATGGAAAGACATGGAGCTTTTAGAAATGTTTATACTTGGAATTTACGCACAAATGATGATAAACCGCAATTTTTTCACCAGCAGAGAAAAGCCACAAAAAAACAACGTTCCCGCAGTCCCAAAGAACTATTAGAACCTAATGGCAGACGTTTAATATTATTAATTAGTGATTGTATTTCCTCTTTATGGTGGGAAGGAGAAATACATAATTTATTAGAATTATGGTCTAAACAAGTCTTGGTAACAATTCTGCAATTATTACCGGAACAATTATGGGAACGTACTGTTTTAGATTTGGGTATTTCCGTTTCTTTAAGTGCGATTGAACCAGGTTTACTCAATTCTAAATTGACTATTCATGATTTCCCCTTCTGGTTAGAAGAAAAACCCAATCAAGCGTTAAAGTTACCTATTGTGATTTTAGAACCTGAATCTTTAGAATATTGGGCAAAAGTGATTGCAGATACAGGTAATATTGATACAGTGGGTATTTTATTTATGCCTAACTGGAAAGAGTTAAAACCCACAGATAAATTATCTAGTTCACAAACAACAAAAGATCCAGAATCATTAGTTAATAAATTTTATGATAGTGCTTCACCTTTAGCGAGAAGATTAGCAAATTTGATGTCTTCTGCACCTGTAAGTATACCTGTAATTCATCTGATTCAAGAAAAAATGTTGCCACCACCAAGAAAGCCAATTATTTTGGCGGAAATTTTTATGAGTGGTTTGTTAGAACCTAAGTTAATTAGTAAAGAAAATCAGCCAGAAAAGTGGCAATATGAATTTGTTGAGGGAGTGCGAGAAGTTTTATGGCGTTCTGTAAGATTAACAGAAATTGAAGCCATGTTCAAAGCTGTTTCTGAATATATATGTCAGAAAGCTGGTATATCAATTAGAAGTTTTCCTGCATTGCTATTTCCTAATTCTGGTTTGGATGAAAAAACAAAGGCAGAAATTTTCCCCTTTGCTGAGATTAATCAACAAGTATTGCGTCAGTTAGGGGGAGATTATGCTAGGTTAGCAGAACAGTTAAACCCAGTAGGGGTAATTCACGAATTACCTCTACCAGAAATTAAAACCTTTGAATTTGAATCTGCTATCATCACAGAAAATGAAACATCTATTAATCTAGAACCTTTTAACTTTACATTTGCCAAGATTGAATTTAAAAAATCAGGGTGGCTTAGACAAAAAACAGAATTAAATATTAACAAGCAAAAAAAACAAGCCCAGCATTTTATAGAAGACTTAGGTAATGGTATTCAACTAGAAATGGTAGCAATTCCCGGTGGTAGTTTTATGATGGGTTCACCAGAAAATGAGCGAGGACGCAGGGAAACTGAGAGTCCCCAGCATCAAGTTACAGTACCACCGTTTTTATTGGGTAAATATCCTGTTACCCAAGCACAATGGCAAGCAGTAGCCGCTTTACCTCAAGTCTACCAAGAACTAAAACCAAACCCATCTAGATTTAAAGGAGCAAATCGCCCTGTAGAACGGGTTTCTTGGCATGATGCGGTGGAGTTTTGTAACCGACTATCAAATCACACTCAAAGACCCTATAGACTGCCCAGTGAAGCAGAATGGGAATATGCTTGTCGTGCCGGAACTACCACACAATTTCATTTTGGCGAGACGATTACCACAGATTTAGCTAATTATAATGGTAATCACACTTATGGTGATGGAGTTAAAGGAATTCGGAAAGGAGAAACAACAGAAGTAGGAAGTTTTAAAATAGCCAATGAATTTGGATTATATGATATGCACGGTAATGTATGGGAATGGTGTCAAGATGATTGGCACGGTAACTATACAAATGCACCTAATAATAGCAACACCTGGACTAGTCGAAGCGGCAATCTTAAACTGCTGCGCGGTGGTTCGTGGAGCCTCAATCCTGAGCTTTGCCGTTCTGCTTTTCGCCTCAACGGCAACCTCGACGAAAACGACAGCACTGTTGGTTTTCGGGTTGTATGTTGTGGTGCGGCGAGGACTCTTTAGCCCTTTGCACTCTTGCGATTTTGCCCTTTACCCTTGTAATTGTCTGAATCAGGATAACCAGGATTTAAGGATTTACAGGATGGGTTGGTCGTTTTGTGGATGGGTTTTTTGATCATGATTTTTATTGATTGTTTTATTAAGGTATTCCCTAGAAATATCATTGTCTGAATCAGGATGTCCAGGATTTAAGGATTTACAGGATGGGTTGGTCGTTTTGTTTATAGGTTTTTTGATCATGATTTTTATTGATTGTTTTATTAAGGTATTCCCTAGAAATATCATTGTCTGAATCAGGATAACCAGGATTTAAAGATGTACAGGATGGGTTGGTGGTTTTGTGGATGGGTTTTTTGATCATGATTTTTATTGATTGTTTTATTAAGGTATTCCCTAGAAATATCATTGTCTGAATCAGGATAACCAGGATTTAAGGATGTACAGGATGGTTTGATGGTTTTGTTGATGGGTTTTTTGATCATGATTTTTATTGATTGTTTTATTAATGTATTCCCTAGAAATGTCAAATATCCTGTTAATCCTCTAATCCTGGATATCCTGATTCAGACAAAAATTAAACTCAATATCCATTAATTTAAGACTATGAAAGACTATAGAAATGTCAAACATCCTGTTAATCCTCTAATCCTGGATATCCTGATTCAGACAAAAATTAAACTCAATATCCATTAATTTAAGACTATGAAAGACTATAGAAATGTCAAACATCCTGTTAATCCTCTAATCCTGGATATCCTGATTCTGACAAAAATTAAACTCAATATCCATTAATTTAAGACTATGAAAGACTATAGAAATGTCAAACATCCTGTTAATCCTCTAATCCCGGATATCCTGATTCAGACAAAAATTAAACTCAATATCCATTAATTTAAGACTATGAAAGACTATAGAAATGTCAAACATCCTGTTAATCCTCTAATCCTGGATATCCTGATTCAGACAAAAATTAAA